>JACLAC010002595.1_pt1 | contig 10328 bp, 7 predicted proteins | sample 8027881 | NCBI WGS metagenome assembly JACLAC01 (sample SAMN15725517, study PRJNA655200) | protist metagenome | isolation source: fluorescence activated cell sorting (FACS) single amplified genomes of... | place: Spain: Blaines Bay Microbial Observatory, Mediterranean Sea | collected 2016-01-19 | reverse complement strand
TCGTCCCTCACATTTTTTAAATTGATGAAAGAAGAAAGAAAGAAAGAAAGAAAGAAAGAAGAAGAGATATTTTAAAGAAATTATTATAGTACAATTCGTACGGTCATACCGGTACCGGTCACAGCATTTGTTTTTGAAATCGTTTTACCATTTCTTTATTATTTTTTTTGGGTTAGGTTCTTAGTTAGTAGTAGGACGATGATGTTGTTGGTAATAATTTACATATACTATTTGTATGTATTTTATATTGTTGTAAAATCATATACTACTATTTCAATTACTTTTTTGATAAAAAAAAATAATTATAATAAAGGTTGTGTGTGGGTGGTGTAGCTGTAACAAAAGAAGAAAGAAAGATTGGTCCGGTGAATTTTCAATCAATAATAAACTAATAGTAAAGCCAATCCCTTTTGTTCTATTTGCAAACAATATTATACTTTATATCCCTCTTAAGTGTGCGTTCCATTAGATTACATCGTTATATTTTGGGAAGAGTTTGGAATCGCTTGTAAAGATTTCCTCGCGTTAGTGAAACTTAACAACACAAAGAACGGGGAAAAGAAGATGGGAGGGGGTATTTCAAGTCTACCGCGCGGCACGCAGCTGGAGACGGTCACTAACTCACAGGCCCCTAGTTTGATCTCCGCAGGGGACCGTGGTTATGAGAAAAAGAACAATAACAATGATGATGAACTGGTAGAGGAAAGGTATTTTGTCTCAGTTTCTCCAGAATGTGCTCCATCGGAACAAAAAAATGCGTCTCCAAGGAAACCAATAAATGTTCTAGTCCGAGATCATATCCAGTCCCGGGTAGAGAACATAGTAGACACTGCGATATCAACGATTGTCCCTGAAACAAATGGCGAAACACCCCGAGTAGAAACCAACAACATGTCCCCTTGCATGCGCTTTGCCCAAAAATTAATATCCCCTCGCCGAAAGCGCAAGGGGACGATGGAACACTTGACTTTTGCAGATCCAAGGTGTTTACCTCCCGAGTTGAGTAGTCTAGTAACGGACTTGAAGATGGATTCTTCCCAATCCACATTGAGTCCATCGTCACTGTTTCGACGGCATTGGGCAGTCGACTGCAATCTGTTTTTGGGAAAAGGCTCGTCGTCTGTTGTGTACAAAGCGTATCCACGGTTTAAACGGGAAATAAGAGTTGCGTGCAAGGTAATGGACAAACAGAGGCTGTCCTTAAGCATGGCTAGGAAAGATAAAATCGTTCGTATGGCAAGGAACGAAGCGACGCTTTTGAAAAGAATTAATCACCCAGGGATTGCATCTTTTATTGCCTGCTACGAAACGCCATCGCACATATACATAATAATGGAAGAATGCAGAGGGGGCGAGTTATTTGAACATATTATTGACTCTTCCGACGGCCTGAGTGAGACAGACGTCAAAGTTGTCGCGACGCAGCTAGCTGGAGCTCTGGAATACTTGCACGCGCGAAAGATTATGCACCGGGATGTGAAGCCGGAAAACATACTGTTGCAAGAGCCGGGGAATTTATCCAGCGTTAAATTCATTGATTTTGGCTTTAGCCGGGCGGCTGAGTACACGCGGTCGTTTCTAGGTACTGCTGGCTACGTTGCGCCGGAAATGTTGCTTGGGAAGGGGAACGTTAGGGCGTCTTCCAATTGCACAAAATCTGAAAATGGCGCGTACACGTTTGCAGTGGACATGTGGGCATTAGGGGTCACTCTTTACGCAAGCATATCGGGGTGCATGCCTTTTGAGGAGAGTGATGAAAGTGATAGTCTTCACCGAGGGGTTCAACGAATCATGTGCCAAACAGTTGAATTTCCGGATGAAGTTTTTCATGGCATCTCGCCCCAGTGCAAAAGCTGCCTATCTCGGCTCTTACAAATCGATCCCAAGAAGAGAATGACAGCAGCAGAATTGCTGCAGTCGTCTTGGCTAAGAAGCCCGTAGGCCTCTAACTTCAAGAAAATACTACGCCGGAGTAAAAAGTATAATTCGTGCGTAGTATATTGATTACTGGGTACGAGGTACGAACATTAATTTAATTTAAATTACTTTGTACTTCGTAAATGAGATATTCTATCGATGCTGCGTGGTGTCTAAATTGCTATATTTTTTATTTCCATACGGTGTTCGTGATAATTTTGACCTTATCTCTCTGTTTTTTTCAGCCTAAAAAGAATTTTATATATTATTTACTCGGCGGTGATTGACAACCAACAACGAAACAAAATTACAGAACCAAGTTAGGATTAGGGTATGAGGAAGCTAAATTTAATTACTTATAAAAAATAACAGCCGCCAATTTTCTTGTTTTTATTTACGGAAGTAAAGCATACTATATTTAATTTGACTTTTAAAAACAAGAAAATTGGCTGTTATTTAATTTGTTCTTTATTCACGAGAAGTTTTTAAAGTTTACAGAGGTCAAATGAAATTATTAAACATTGCACCACACAACGCTCGTAGAAATGCTCTGCGGCGACAGGATCGTCGCAACGCAGCTCAGAAAGTTTTTTTCTTCCTTGCAAAAATTCCCAGCGCCCCGTCGGTTTTTTTTTTTGCTTCGTCTCTCTGCTGCTTCTCTAAGCGCCTCCGCTCTTCAGCCATCTCTCTGAGATGGACCCTTTCTTTCGTTATGATATTCTGGTGTTTCTTCTTCAATCGTTTTCCTATCTTGTTTCGCCCGCGGGCTTTTCTTTTCTCTTTTTTCGGTTTTCCAGAAGCTGCAGCGTTTGCTTCAGCTGCTAACTTTCGCTCTTTCATTATAATCTCGGTTGGGGCTCGGTCTACCCGGCCGATGTTCGCCGGGTCTAGTTGAATCATATCCGGTTGGAGTTTGTCAAGCAGCGCGTGCACGGTGGACTCCCTCTGTTGTTTTTGCGTTTGGTAAGGATTTGCTTCGAATGCATCAAAGTTAGGCTCCCCGGAACCTGGGACGATTATGGACGAAAACCCTTTGGCGTGGCCGATCCCACATATATCTTCATAAGGGCGAAACCTAATCCGGCTTACAGCACTTCCGTCGGCGAACGAATGCCTTAAATACGGCGACTTTGCTTTTACGCGGAGGGCATCCTTCCACAGCTGAACATACGAACCGAACCCGACACCTATGATGCCACGCTGGCTAATGTCGACCGTCGACGCAGGCCTGCTGGTATAGTACTCGTGCACGGGCCTAAATGTTCGAATGTCCCACACTTTCATCTGGGCATCCATTCCAGTTGTTACCATGTTGTACCCTGAACGGTCCACCGCAATGCCCGTCAAAGGCCCACGGTGGCACAACATTTTCACCAGAGGCTCTTTCATCGTAGGGGACCACATTGTCACCGTTCCGCCAGCATGGCCAGCGCACACGACGGCGTTGTATGGGTTTTGCTTCAGTACAGAGCACGCCCCTAGCTTTGTCCTGGCCTCCGAGCAAAGTTCTCCGGTGGACGTGTCTTGCCATTTGATGTACCCTGTGCGTCCGGCCGAGACAAGCAAAAAATGATAGGGCAAAAATTCCAAGCGAGTGGGTTCGATATGGTGCTTCAAGCAGTGAAGTTCAATGCCGTTGTCGTCGTAAATATATGCGTACTTCTTCTGAGCGACCGCAAACATGGTTTGGTTGTGCAAAAATTTGATATCTTTTATCGTCTCCCCCACCGAAACTTCTAATTTTCCTTTGTTGTGCAAGGAGTCGATCAGGGCCAAATGACCGTCCGCACCCCCGAGGGCTAGGTAACGCCCGTTGCGCGTGTAGTCAAGGCAGTACGGGCCGGTGTCTTCAAGGCGCAGCTCAAAGCTCTTGTTCGCTGTGTTCACATCCACCGCTTCTTTTATCTCTCTCTGTTTGAAGCGGTAAGTCCTCTCCGTGCCCTCTGCTTCTAGATAACCCGCAGTCTCCGAGTGCAATATCTCCGCACGGGCGGCGTTCAAATGCGCTTCGTTGAACTTCTTTTCCCCCCGCTGTACTCGACTCTTCAACTTTTTGTCTTTCATTTTTCTCACCGGCTGCTTAGCTGCTCCTTCGTCCTGGGGAACAGTTCGTTCATACTGTTGTTTTTTCTTGTTCAATCGCTTCTTCAATTTTTTCTTATTCTTTGCCAACGCCTCTTCCTCCTCTTTTCGCTGTCGGTTCATATTTTTGCTTTTCTTTGAGATAACCCGTTTCTTCTCTTCTTGCGGGGCGGACAGGGCAAGCACGTCCTCCCCGAACCCGTCATCTGCAAAACCACTCATAACCTATATATAAATGCACGGAAGTGAAGACGGAAAATAACAATGTTTTGTAAGACTGTACCTACCACAATCTCGCTCCTTTATGAAATAGAATGCATCTAATGTGTATCGAAGAAATTACTTCCCATTTATAAATCTTTCTTCTACATTGATCAGTCTGTGCGTAGACCACTGGAAGTACAAATTATTATTATTTATATTTTATAATTGTTGTGTTGTTATTAATGACCCACCCACTTCTTATTATTATATTATTTATTAGACTATTATTACACTCCACTTCTTCTTTCCTTCTTCTTTCTTTCTTTCTTCTTCTTTCTTCTTCAGAGGAGAAGAACTATAAACACATCATCGCGGCTCTCCTCCAACAAAACAACAATTTCTTCTTCTCTCTCTTCTTCTTCTTCCATCATTTTGTTGTGTCGTACTATAAAATGTCGGACTATAAAATATAAAAAATAAAATAGAAATGATGATGCTATGATGATACAGTATGAGATATATAATTAAGAGCCTTCGATGGATGGATGGTCCTGATAGTTTGAGGAAGAAGGAAATACTCCACAATATTTAATATACATTGAATAGCATTGGATAAAATATTGGAACTGTTTGTACATTGCTTAGCTACGAGGAAACCACGGCCAAATAAGTGGACCTTCGTTTAATAACTACACAGCATACATATCGCACTTCGAATCAGTTCAATAAATAATTAGTTCGCAAATGTTTATAATTACGTATATTACTATATTTGTATAATTAATATGTATATTGCTTATCATTATAACATTTGGATATAATTAGTATTGAATATTATTTATTTGGGTGGACGGGCAAGAAAAAAAGGTCGCTGAGTGAGGGAGGAGGAGAAGGAGGAGTGATCGAATCATCGCGATAATAATTATAGATAGAAAACCATCATCAAGAAGTAACAAAAGAAGTAATGAATGTGAGTTCGTTTGAGATACTGATTGAGGGTTGTGTATGTTTGTTAATGGTGACTCAATAAAAATACATTTATTGTTGACGATCTGGAAAATAAACCGTTCATTGGAAATTATTGAATTCGTTCACGCATTGTTTTTCTTTTTTCTGTTCGGGGTATTAAAACAGCGCTTCAAGTGAAATGTCTAAGGTGGGCTCTAAACGGGCTGCCCCGAGCGAAGAGGGCGGTGAGGCGTCCCTGCTCGGGCAGAACAAGGTAAAGAAGAAGGCTAAGAAACGCACCTCGTCCGTGTTGCACTTTAAAGGAACAAAAAATTTCAGGCAGCGTCTGATATGCTCCTTGTTGAGCGGGCGCCCGATAAAAATAGAAAACATTCGTGACCGGGACGAGCGTCCTGGCATGCGGCCTTTTGAAGCCAACTTGCTGCGCCTTCTGGACAAACTCACGAATGGGACAAAAATTGAAATCAACGTCACCGGTACCACCCTTTACTTTCGTCCTGGTTTTGTCACGGGGGGTAAAGTGGAGCATGATTGTGGTACCGAAAGGTCGGTGGGGTATTACTTGGAAGGGGTGGTTCCACTCGCGGTGTTCGCAAAGAAACCGGTAACCCTTACCCTCTTGGGGATCACGAACGACAATACTGATATGTCCGTAGACGCAATACGAAGTGGTCTGCTGCCTGGTTTAAAGAAGACGTTCGGGTTCGGAAAGAGCCTGTCTTTGAGAATAAACAAGCGTGGCGCCCCCCCAAAAGGTGGAGGGGAGGTTGTGTTCACCTCACCAATAGTAAAAACGATACCTCCCATTTTGCGCATTGACGAAGGGAAAATCAAGAGGATGAGGGGCCTTGCATACTCAACTCGCGTTTCTCCGCAAACTGCAAATCGAATGGTGGATAGTGCCCGGGGACTTTTGAACCATTGGATAACGGACGTTTACATATACACAGACCATTACAAAGGGGACGAGTCTGGGAATTCTCCGGGGTTTGGTCTATCACTGATTGCGGAAACGACCAGTGGTGTGGTTTTGTGCGCAGAACAAGCGGCGACGGCCGGTGCGTCGGCCTTACCGGAAGACCTTGGGCGACACGCCGCAGAACTTTTGTGCGAAGAGGTTGCAAACGGAGGGTGCGTGGACACTAGCTTTCAGTCCTTGTACCTATTGTTCATGGCAATTAGCGAGGAGTCTGTGTCCAAAATTAGGCTGGGGAAGCTGTCTCCATACACTATCCAATTCCTTCGACATTTAAAAGATTTCTTCGCAGTGGTATTTAAAATCTCGCCAGATTATTCGAATGGGACCGTGCTGTTGTCGTGCTTAGGTGCAGGTCTGAAAAACTTTTCTAAAAAGTCTAATTAAAGTTTGCGAAGCATTGAGGGTAGGCGTTAAGTACAAGAAATCTCTTACGAATTTTGTTGTTACTCATGCGTACGATGTATCAAAAAGTTTATATACTAAACCTACACACCCCATTTTATCATACTTTGTACTACGTTTTAATACTTACATCAGACACACTCCGATCATGCGAAGCACACTCTGGCGCGGAAAAAACCGCCCGTATAGCTTCTGCCGCACAAACTTTACCGGGCTAACTGCCCCCCCGACCTTACACCAACGGGTGGGGCTTCTCTGAAGTTTCCAGCAAATCTGTACTTTTAAGAATGTGAACAATCCTGTTCAAAAACATCATACTCTCTTCCATACCACCTACGCGACTGCGCCGCAGCCACAACTTTTTTTTCTGCGCAATAAGTTCCCCTAGTTCCTCAATCCTCTTTGTCCGAGACGAAGCAGGAATTTTTGAAATGGGTTCGTGTATACCAATGAATATGCGATCGATCCAGATGTCGCAAGAAAACAGCAGCATGTTTATCACCCAGCGTATCTCTTGGGTCACAAGGCGCGCTTCGTCTCCATCTTGACATTGTGCTGACCGCTCAAAAGAATCAATGTCTTGAAGGAGCGATTTTAGTCTTAACTTTGTCGTGCATATGGATTTAACACTGATGCCTAGGAGGCCCGGGAAAAATCTGCCAAAAAGAAAACAGAACAGGGACAGGAAGGATTGTAAAACAGGCGCATCCAACAAGACATTCAGAAAAAAATGAGACAATCGGTTGTTGAACATACTTTCGGGCATCATTGGCCCCCAAAACAGCAATGTCCCATTTGGTATACATATTCCAAATTGTTTATGGATTGGTAAGAAAGATTTTTTTGGTTTACCCGTAGACTCCAGCACGTTCACAACCTGGCGCGCTCGAAATTGCCGAACACTGGGGCAGCTCTTGCGAGCAGTGCTAAATTTACCGGCAGCCACCTACTAAAAGTAAGTCCTTAAATTTTTTTACGGAGAGACGGAGAGGGTGATTTTTTAACCTAAGAGTCGTACCCGCTTTGTTAAGAATTCTTATAATAAGAGGTTACATTTTGTACAATCTTCGCATTTATGTAAAGAGGGTTCAAGAAATAACACACTCTGCGTCTTTTTCAGCCTGCTTACGAATCTGACGGCTCTGCTCTTCGAACCGCATGGCATTCAGCATCATTTTGCTGGTTGCTTCTTGAAGCTCGTTAATTTTCTCCCCTCTTTCCTCTACCTTTCTTAAATTTTGGGCCATAACATTCTGTGTGTCATTTATGGTACTTTTGGTCTGTTTGCTTACACTCCCCAAATCACCAGGGACGGCACTAAGATCGTCTGGAATTGACCCTAACAGCTCTGACACGGATGCATCTTGCCGTACTTTTTTTGCACTCATGGAAAAAACTTTGTTTAAATCGACGGGGGCTTTTGCCCCTCCAAACATCGTCCCGAACACCGACCTCTTTGGGCCTCGCTTTTTGCTCGCTGCTACTTTTTGTGCCGTCGATAGACTACTGTTTCCAGCATCGGGAACGACCAACGTGGGCCCGTTCCCATTGCCTAGCGTTGGTGTTGATGTCAATGCGAGCCGATGGACAACAGAGAGTTCAGTCACTAGAAAAACATCTCCAGAGTCCAATATTGAAACATGACGTAAGTAATCGCTCATTCCTACGGTCGGCAAACGCTCTGTTGCTACCACATTTAGCCGCGGCAACGACAAGATGGTTGCAGCGTTCATGGTGTCAACAGAAATAAGACATCGACAAGACGCTATTTTTCCGTCCTTTTTTCTGCTCACTACGACTGAAGCCCCGGACGCAACGCTGGTGCCATCTAAAGCAGCATGGGCCAATGGTTTGTTTTTTGCAACTAGAATCCCGTTGCCACCTTTGCTGCCAGTTTTCAAAGGGTGAACTCGGACGTCATGACCAGCAACAATAACGACAAATCTCTCCAGAAATTGCTTTTTGACCGCTGCTGGGCGTTCGGTAGCAGGTTTGTTCGGCGCAGGGTTAGTTTTTGAGTCCCCCTTCGCCCCGTCGTCGCCTTCGGCGGGCGCTGCGTCCTCTGTAGTATCGGCTGTGGCTCCACTCGACGTATCGGAAGTTTCTGGTTTCGCCTCATCTGCCAGTGCCTCTGTAGAAGCGTCCCCAGCCTGAGCTTTTTCCGACAACCGTTTGAACAATTTTGGCCGAGATGGGGACGGCGCCAAACCCCTCGCATCTACTACCAGCATGTTTGTTATGGGATCACTGTGCTCCCCCCCGGAAATAACGTACCCTGCCGCGGCATTTGTTAGCCTTGCGACCGTTACGTTACCGTTGGACATCCCGAGAACTGCACATGGGGTTGTGGTGCCGTTTTCTTCCGGAAGCATGGCGGTTTCTACGGCACGTATCGGCCCATCATTCCGATACGATTGTTTTCCGAACGTAAGGCCTCGTTGCTCGGGAATGTTGATGTCCCGAACCTCGCCCGTGTCTACGTCCAGGACACTACATTTGCCACTACTGTCTGCGATAGCCAAAAGGCCAGTTACCCCCTGCAAGGAAATACCAATGATGCGAGAAGTATGGACGTTTTGAATACAATGCATCAAGAACACGGATGATCCCGAATCACCCGAGCTCTCACTTTCGCCATCCTGCGACCGCCCCCCCGGCCGCACTGCACATATGAGAACGTCGCCACTTTCGGTCCCCACGCACAAAACTCGTGCAGCTAAGTGTAATTCTATGCAGGTAATGGCAGGCCTTTTCGGTGGTTTGTAACCGTCGGCTTCGCAGAGCAGTCTCGGCTCAAATTCGTACACCAAATCTAAGGATGAATTTACCGCTCCTTCTTCTTCTAACTCCACACTGACCCCATCGGTGGGGGCAGCCGCTGCCCACAGACAAACGGTCCCGTCGATATGGCCAGACGCTACCAGCGACCGCCGACCAGACTCGCCGTTGTCGGGCTTGCCCCCGGAGATAGGGTGCGCCCAGCCCATTGGGTACCGGGCTCTGGTTCGTGTGGCTTTTATAGCTTTCAGGACAGAATCTGGGCAGAGGCCAAAATCCTTGATTAAAACTACCATCGTACGGCGTAACGGCGAAGGAAAATGCATAATTTGCGGCGTTGGCTCCGGGGGATCGTTCGCGATCGGCGGCCACATCGCAAGGGCGTTACCAATCTCACTGGGAAGTGCTTGGACGTATAGCCTCGGGTGGATGCCATCCTGGGGGTCTCCAGAGAGAGCGATGTAGCCCGACGGGTGGCGCGGAGTCCCGGGGGTCAGCCCGTCGTGGTCGCGTGGCTGGGGGTATGTGACTAACAATTGCATAATTGGGCTGGAGTCCCATGTTGGCATCAGCATGCTGGATACGGGACCATCTCCTGTCATGGGTAGGGCGACGTCACCAACGATCCATTCCTGCGCTGAGGCTGCTTTCTTGTGCATAGGGTTCTGCCACAAAATAGTAACCCCGCATGTCTCGTGACCCCCGCTGACAATTATGTGGCCTGGGCCATTCTTCCCCTTCATGTCCGACGCCCAGACGACGGACAACAACTGCTTAGGCATGGCGATCGAGTCGTAATGTATGGGCTGAATCTTCCCACTGGCTTTGTGGTTCGTGTCGTATACCACAACGGCACCGTTTGTGTACCCAGCAACAAATTGACGTCCATAGGGGTGCCAAGACACCGACGCCAAGGATGGCAATTGGACCCCATGAAAACTTCCTCTTCGCCCCCCACGTTTGCTGCTGTTGGATCCTAGATACACCTCTTTCGGGC
>JACLAC010021617.1_pt1 | contig 10329 bp, 9 predicted proteins | sample 8027881 | NCBI WGS metagenome assembly JACLAC01 (sample SAMN15725517, study PRJNA655200) | protist metagenome | isolation source: fluorescence activated cell sorting (FACS) single amplified genomes of... | place: Spain: Blaines Bay Microbial Observatory, Mediterranean Sea | collected 2016-01-19 | reverse complement strand
GGCGTCGGCCAGATCCATGTCACCGTATTTGCGTTTCCAGCGATGGAAGGTGGCTTTGGAGATGTTGTGCTCGCGGCAGAGGTCTTCGACCGTCTGATCTTCTTCGGTCTGCCGTAAAATTCGGATGATTTCTTCGGTACTGTGCTGTTTTTGTTTCATGAGTCTACTCCTTGTCGATTAAGAAATAGTCTCGTCCGCCATGGACCAAATCAGGTAGGTCATGCCAGGTCAACATATTTAACCCCCCAGCGTCGTTCATGCTACGCCTCCTTTTCGTTCGATGAATTAAAAAGGCCCCACTACTGTTCAGTAGCAGGGCCTCGGCTTGTATCTTGAAATGTTGTTTAGGACCCCCACTTATTGGGAGGGAATCCCCATCTGATCCTCATTTACTGTCTTCTATACTTCCCATCCTCATAAGTCATTGTTTTTAAATGACACACATCCTGCGTGTAAAGCAGGTGTAGAACTATATAAATAAAAGACTTATGTACGTACGACAACGTTTTAGACAACGGATAGTGACGAATCAGGTATCGACGGTATAGTTTACAACGATAGAAAGTGACATAACAGAAGATTCGCCATATTTAACCGACACCCAAGCGGTCGCCCTCTATCTGCTCGCTATGTGCGGCGACGACTGGCGGGAGGTTATGCGGGCGCTGCTGACGGTGGAGCAGAGGGGTAACGCTTAATAATGGGTAGCGGGTACGTAGGCGCAAAAAGTTGTGGGGATCGAGAAATTTAAATCCCAATCCGGTCTTGACGCCTATAATTCATTCTATTTGCATCCACCACATCGGCCAAGAATAGATTAGCGATCGCCAGCCCCCCGAATAAAAGACCAACGCGCATAGTGGGATAGGACGCCGCCGAGTTCAGTTAAGTGTACTGACCACTGTTCGACCTGCCAGACAGTGTCGGGCTAATTGTTGATCCCTGATCATTATTGTATCCTTGGAAGGGGGATTATCACTAGTATATTCTGAGTATCCATTTCTGGATTACCCCGGCCTTTATCGAATTCCTTCATTGCTCGTGATCATATCATATGAAGCTGTTTGACAAGCGGTATTCTCGTCTTTATCTTATCCCCCTAGGGGGGATATAGAAAAAATGGAACACGAACACGTCAACCCTAAAGTCGTTCATAGGTTAGCTCGTATTGAAGGCCATATAAGTAGCGTAAAGAAAATGGTAGAGGCTGGGCGGGATTGCTCTGAAGTGCTTGTCCAGATAGCTGCCGTACGCTCGGCGCTTGACCGAGCTGGTCGCGTAATTTTAGAAGATCATCTTGAACACTGTATAGGGGATGCACTTGTCGAAGGCCAACAACAAAAGGCTATCGACGATTTAAAAACTGCCCTACAACAATTCATAGGATAGGTATCCGCAAGGAAGAATAATCGTTTTGTCCTCGAAAAAACACACCGTATCTCGCCTTTGTCATGTCCCGGTCGCACTTATGTGTGTAGGGTTGCATGTGCTGTTTTTTCTTGCTCTGCCTTGGATACACGCCCATCTCGAAGAAGAGCATGGAGTGCCAGCACTCCACGCCCATTATGTCGCGCCCTTGGCCGGTGGGCTTGGTGATGAAATTATAGACGGTACCGAGTCTGAAATGGCGAAGCTTTCTATCGCCATAGAAGATTTTTCATCTCTGTTTCACGCCGGGATGGCTATCTCCTCCTACACCTCTTCGCGCATAGTTGATTCTCTGTTCTCTTCCCATATCTCTGACGTTGTCATTTCTTCGGATTTACAGTGTCCCGCTGTACTGGCATCACGCCCTGTTACTCGGATAGTACCTTTCTGTCCGCTCAGCTCGTTCTCTTCTGGTGAACGAGCCCGTCTATTGGGGGCAGATCTGTCCCCACCCATCGCCTAAGCACTTCTCTTTTATTTTCTCAGATCATAGGGGATAGCTGATCTAATCGGGATCGGCTATTTCATCACCTTAGTATTCCCTTCTTTAATGGGAGTCGTCCGCTTGATGTATAACTTGACGAAATATCTATACCTAATAGGTCTTGCCCTACTTGTGCCTCACGCACTTTGGGCTGAAACCTTGCAGTTGGAGGATGTCATAGCGAGCGTATTGGAACGCCATCCTTCGTTAGACATTCAGCAATATGAAATCGAAAAGGCGCAGGGCCTACGCCGGAGTGCTTCGCAATGGCCCAACCCGACATTTGACTACAGGCGAGAAGATTTGCGTAACAAGGGCTTGGAAAGTAGTGAATGGATCGCGGGTATGGGCATCTCGCTAAATAAATTGTGGATGCGCGGTGTTCGCACGAAGGCCGCCGATGCTCAACTCCATATAATGTCGTTAAACTCGATGCAGGTCCGCAATGCACTGCGCTTTGTGGTGCAGGAAACCTACGTAAAAACGTATTTTGCCGAAGAACGACAACGAATTTGGCATACAGTCAGCGCCCTCTTCGTCGAGGCGACTCGCATTGGCCAGGTACGCTTTACTGAAGGGGATATTGGCCACTACGAACAGCAACGACTTGCGTTGGAAGCGCGCCAATTTCATCAACGAGAAGCTCTTGCGCGCGCACGTTGGATTGAGCAACAACAGCACTTGGCCCTTCTCCTCGGTTCGGGAGATAGCGATGCCTCCTACGAATTAGCCCCGGTCGTACCCGATTTATCACGGGTGATGGATTTACCATCATTGGAAAAACAGGCGTTAAAAAATCGAGTCGATGTATTGCTCGCACAGGCTGAATCCAGCGCCCGACAAACCGAGCAACGTGTAGCGCGGCGGCGACAATGGCCTGCAACCCAATTCTTTGTCGGCTACAAAGAGCAGACCGATAACTTCCGCGGTGTAGTCGCCGAGTTGAGTCTCGACTTGCCGTTTTTCAACCGACAACAAGGTGAAATCCACTACGCTAAGGCGGCGACACAGCAACAAAAACGCCGGAGCGAATGGCAAGAGCTGCAAGTCTTGCAGGAGGTTCGGCAGGCCTACGCGCGTTATCGCCTCTATCGCGAGCATGTAAGTAGCATAAATGAGGACCAGGCCCCTGAGCAGATGCTGGAAATCGCCCGCTATGCATATGAGGAAGGCGAGATGAGCTTGGTGGAGTGGATCGATGCGATCCGCGCCTATGGCGAAACCTTCGCACTGCGCTTCGAATTGATGGAACAATACCAACTGAGCCTATTCGAGTTGGAACAAGCGACCGGGACGCCGCTTGTCTACACGCAATGAGTCTGAGACAAGGAAATTATTATGAGATTTAGTCAGCGATTGTTATACGCCGCGCTCTGCGTTGCATTTTTAGTCGGATGTACAGACGATCACGGTCACGAACATGCGCCGGACGGAAGCCATGTTGAGCATGCTGCACACACCGATGCATCAGAGGAGGATCATTCCGACGGCGCACACGGTCATGCTCCCGGTGCCATCGCGATCACCCTATGGACCGAACGCACTGAACTTTTTATGGAGTATCCCGTCCTCATCATTGACGAAGAAGCTGAATTCCTTGCCCATTTGACTGACTTGCGGGATTTCAGCCCGGTGATTGAGGGAAAACTCGTCTGCACTTTTAAGAAACCCGATGGTACTACGGTCCGCGTCACGGCTGAACGACCAAGCCGCCCCGGCATTTTTATTCCGGTGGTGACCTTTTCAGAGCCGGGTGTCTACGCCATGGAACTGCGACTAGTAGGACCGCAAGTAGAAGACCTAATCCACGTCGCCGACGTGCAGGTGTACCGCTCAGCCTCAGAAGCACCGCATGAGCAAGACAGCGAGGAGTCGATATCCTTTCTTAAAGAGCAACAATGGAAAACACCCTTCCGCACGGAAATCGCAACCTTTCGACCATTAGCCGCATCCGTGCAGGCTTTAGGTGAAATATTGCCCAAAGCACAAGCCCATGCGGAGGTACCAGCACAAGTTGGAGGCGTCATACTGGCAGACCAGAATACCCGTTTGCCCTCTGTCGGTACTTGGGTGAAAAAAGGCCAGGTATTAGCCGTGATTTCACCGCCAACGGAAACGGAATCCATGTTGTTGCGCATCCGCAACGAATTCTTGCTAGCCGAAACGGAATATAACCGCGTTCAACGCTTATTCGAGCATCAGGCGATACCAGAGAAACGCCTAGAGGAAGCTCGTCTACACTACCAAGCGCGGAAAGTCAGCTACGATCACATCGCCCGTCAGGTAGATTTTACCGGCGAAAATGCAGACGGCGAAGTATCCATACCACATTTCCATATCGAAGCTCCCATCGACGGATTTGTCGAGGACATCCACTTTCATCTAGGGCAGTCCGTTCCCGTTGGCGAAAAGCTGTTTACGTTGACTAACCCTGATCGCGTCTGGCTCAAGGCTAGGGTGCCGTTGACAGTTTATTCACAAATAAATCAAGTCCGCGACGCCTCTTTTAAAGTCGAGGGCTACGAACGCGTATTCCAAGTAAGCCAACTCAATGGTCGCTTAATTTCCGTCGGCAGCGCGGTGGATCGAGTCACGCGCACCGTGCCGGTTCTCTTCGAGGTAGACAATCCCGACCGCCTACTCAAAATCAACCTTTTCGCCGAAGTCGCCATCCACACCGGTGCTGCAGTTGATGGAGTCGCCGTGCCGTCCGAGGCTATTATCGATAGCGACGGCACTCCGGTCATTTACGTCCAGACCGAGGGTGAGGCCTTTGTCGAAAGGTCGGTGCAAACGGGGATTGTAGACGGCGGTTATACCCAGATCACAACGGGTATAGAACCGGGTGAGCACGTGGTTGTACTCGGTGCTTATCAGGTCCGTCTGGCGTCCCTTTCGACGTCGGTCCCTACCGGTCACGGCCACGCTCATTAACGTCTACTCGCGGAGTCTCACATGTTAGATCGCCTGACTCGTATATCACTCCAACATCGCATCATAGTCCTAGCCGGTGCATTGCTTTTTTTGGCGAGTGGACTCTTTGTAGCCACTCGCTTACCCGTCGATGTTTTTCCCGATTTGACTGCACCCACTGTAACGATACTGACTGAAGCGCACGGTATGGCCACCGAAGAGGTCGAAGCATTAGTCACTTTTCCCATAGAAACCGCCGTTAATGGTGCAACGGGAGTGCGTCGCGTGCGATCCTCCAGCGCAGCGGGCATTGCCATTGTATGGGTGGAGTTCGAATGGGGGATGGATATCTTTGCCGCCCGCCAGATCGTCAACGAAAAACTCCAAGCCGTGCAGACGGCTTTACCCGATGATGTAGAGCCACCGGTCCTCGCACCGATCTCCTCCATTATGGGAGAGATTATGGTCATCAGCTTGACAGCTGACGAGGGGTCTGGAGTTGAGGTGATGGATTTGCGCTCGTTGGCGGATTGGAGCGTGCGTCGGCGCCTGCTGGCGGTGCCCGGCGTATCTCAGGTCGTACCCATCGGCGGCGAGGTCAAGCAGTATCAGATCCAAGTCCTGCCCGAGAAATTAGCGGCCTACCAGATATCTCTGCACGAGGTTTTTACCGCCGCCCAGCAGAGCAATGTCAATTTTTCCGGCGGAGTCTATATGGATGCCGGACAGGAATATCTCATTCGCGGTACGGGCCGTGTGCGCAATGCGGAGGAAATAGCCCAATCCGTCGTCGCGACGCGAGACCACACACCCGTGCTCGTTCGCGATGTGGCCAACGTCGCCATCGGTCCTGCGGTCAAATTCGGTGATGGATCGGCTAATGCGGAACCTGCTGTCATCGTCCTAGTGCAAAAGCAACCAAATGCGAACACGCTCGACTTAACCGAACGCATTGAGCAGACCATTGCCGAGATCGAGCGGACGTTGCCCACAGGTATTCGCATCGACACGCATGTTTTCCGCCAAGCTGATTTCATCCAAATCGCCATTGATAACGTATTAGAGGCCCTGCGCGACGGAGCGATACTGGTTGTCATTGTGCTATTCTTTTTTCTTTGGAACCTGCGTACCACCTTTATATCGGTCGTTGCGATCCCATTGTCTATCGTAGCGGCTATCTTCGTATTCTACGCACTGGATATTAGCATTAATACTATGACATTAGGGGGGCTCGCCATCGCCATCGGCGCGCTAGTCGACGATGCTATTATCTATGTGGAGAATGTCTTCCGCCGCCTCAAGGGAGAGAACGGGCGAAAAACACAAGATCGGCGACCCGCCGACGAGGTGATTTTCCACGCCGCCCGAGAAATCCGCGGTCCGATGATCAACGCGACGCTGATAATTATCATTGTCTTTGTGCCGCTTTTTTGGCTCAGCGGCGTAGAGGGCCGCCTGCTGCGACCGATGGGTTACGCCTATATCACTTCGATCTTCGCCTCGTTATTGGTCGCATTGATCGTGACGCCCGCCTTGAGCGCTTATTTGTTGCCCAAAGCTTCATTTATGCAGAAAGAGGGCGATAGCTGGTTAGTTGCTCGACTCAAGACCAGTTACCGGATCATCTTGGAAAGAGTATTGCACCTACCTGGTTTTGTGCTGCTTTTTGCGGGGGTAGCCCTAATTGCGAGTTTGGCCATACTGCCCTCGCTGGGTCGGGCTTTCTTGCCCGAGTTCAATGAAGGCTCGCTTACGCTCAGCGTGTTAACCGTACCGGGGACTTCTTTGGAAGAGTCGAATAAGATTGGCAGGCGCGCCGAAGAAATCTTGCTCGCCCATCCCGAGATCAAGTCCACGGCTCGTCGCACTGGTCGGGCAGAATTAGATGAGCATGCACAGGGGGTGAATGCCTCTGAAATCGACGCGCGTTTTGAGCTAGGACACAAGGATAAGGAAACATTTCTCGAAGAAATGCGCAGCGCGCTCTCGGCCTTGCCGGGAACCAATATCACCATTGGGCAGCCCATCGGGCATCGAATCGACCACATGCTTTCGGGCACGCGCGCCAATATTGCGGTAAAACTCTTCGGCCCCGACTTGCGCCACTTGCGGGTCTTGGCAGAGCAAGTTCGCCAGCAAATGGAGGACGTTCCTGGCATAGTCGATTTGGCCATTGAACAACAGGTCGAAGTACCCCAAGTGCGCATCCGGCCTAAACGGCAGGCGATGGCCACCTATGGGATAACGGTAGCTCAATTAGCAGAATTCACCGACGTGGCCTTTAATGGCGAAGTAGCTTCACAGATATTGGAGGGCCAGCGCAGTTATGATCTGGTCGTGCGTTTCGATGAACGCTATCGGGGCAATATCAAGCTTATTCGCCAAGCATTATTCGATACTCCCGCCGGTTTTAAAGTGCCGCTGGAACAGCTCGCGGATGTAATCTATGAGAAAGGTCCCAATACCATCAGCCGGGAGAATGTCCAACGCAAGATCGTCGTACAGGCAAATGTCTCCGGTGGGGATCTGCGCAGTGCCATCGATGAGATTAAGGCTCGTTTGGAAGGCAATATCGACTTTCCCCAAGAGTATTATGTTGAATATGGAGGACAGTTCGAGAGCGAACAGATGGCGACTCGGATGTTGACCATCTTCACGCTATTTGCCGTAGTCGCGATCTTTCTCATTCTTTACGTCGAGTTCGGCTCGTTCCGCTCTGCTCTCTTCATTATGGTGAACCTTCCGTTGGCCCTCATAGGTGGTATTTGGGCCGTTTACTTCACCAGTGGAATTATCAGTATCGCTTCATTGGTGGGTTTTATTACGCTCTTCGGCATCGCGACCCGCAACGGCGTATTGCTCATCGCCCATTATCAGAGTTTGCTGAACGAGGGGAAAGAGTTTCGTGAAGCAATCGTGGAAGGCTCGCTAGAGAGACTAAATCCCATCTTGATGACGGCAATCACCGCTGCATTGGCACTAATTCCACTTGCATTAGGGGGCGGCGAGCCGGGCAAGGAAATCCAAACGCCAATGGCTATCGTCATCTTGGGAGGTTTACTGAGTTCGACGGTGCTAAATATGATTGTAATGCCGGGACTGTTTTACAAGTTTGGTAGAGAGCATTAGACCCAGTCTGTTCAACTGTCAAGTAGAAGGGACTAAAAAGCCGCCTCCCTTGGTATATTTTTATCATTGGGGGTGGCGTGACCTTCGTTAGTTGACCTAGTTTGGTGGTGAGTATTTCTTAGACCCAACGGAGGCATACTCATGAAAGGCAAAACGCACAGTACGGAAGAGATTATCCGTATTCTTCGTCAAGGCGATGGGGGTAATACTGCTCAATCGGTTTGCCGTGAGCACAACATCTCAGAGCAGACGTATTATCGCTGGAAAAAGAAATACGGTGATATGGAGTTGGCCGATGCCAAGCGGCTGAAAGAGTTAGAAAAAGAAAACGGCGAGTTCAAAAAGATGTTGGCAGAATCGATGCTGGAAAATCGAGTGCTCAAAGAAGTCAATTCAAAAAAGTGGTGAGCCCTTCGCAGAAAAAGTCAGCCGTCGCCCATGCTGTGGATCGGCGGCTATGCTCGGTGCGAAGGGCCTGCACCTACCTTAATTTACCTCGCTCGACCTATCGTTATGCCCCAAAGCAGTCGACCGATCGCCAGGAGCAACTCTACCAGCGGGTGATCGCTTTATCCTGGCATCATCCGCGCTACGGCTATCGACGAATCCGCGCGGTATTGGAGCGGGAGGGCTGGTCGGTTAGCCGCAAACAGGTTCAGCGTATCCGGCGGAAAGAGGGCTTGAAAGTCCGTCCCAAACCGCAGCGGATTCCGCGACAAGGGATATCGACGGGCTTGCCGACCCAGGCGACTCATCGCAACCACGTCTGGACCTGGGATTTTATCTTTGATCGGACCGACAAGGGCAGCACGCTCAAGATGCTAACGATGCTGGACGAGTATACCCGTCAATGTCTGGCTATCCGTGTCGAGCGCCAGATCCGATCGGGGCCGGTCTTAGCCACCCTCTGGCAGGCGATGATGACCTATGGCATCCCTGAGCACATCCGTAGCGATAATGGCAGCGAATTCATCGCGCAAAAGATCCAGGAATGGTTGAAGGAAAGTCAAATTAAGACGCTGTATATCGATCAGGGAAGCCCGTGGCAAAACGGATATATCGAGAGCTTCCATAGTCGTTTTCGTGACGAATGTCTGAATCGTGAATGGCTATTGAATCCACGCGAAGCCCGGGTCGTCATTGAAGATTGGCGGCAGTATTACAACATCGAAAGGCCACACAGCCGGTTGGGCTATTTAAGCCCAGAAGGATTTATCGCAAACCAAAACGTCTCACTCTAAATGGACCAAAATAGTGATCCGGTCAAAGTGTTAGAGTTGTGTTTCTGATGTGTGTGGAAGTGCTACAAGCGGGCGTGGGCAACAGGTGTAAACGTCTTGTTGTGCAGTGACTTTGCACGGTTGTGCTGTGGTTCTGTTGAGTTCGATACTGAGCCTAAGGGGGGTTCGAGTCCTACCTCCGGAGCCATTTTCATTAAGGCGCAACTCTCTTTGATTCATGGGGGTTGCGTTTTTTTGTTCTGCATCGATGGCCTGTCGTTACATCGATACTTGATGTAATGCCGATCGAGCGGCTTGGATCTGGACGAGGATATCTACGCAATAGCGATCTTCATCGATCATATTAGAAACCCCTTGGACCGGACCAATTACGCGATTCATGCGTTTGCGTAATTCTGATTTATGGGGCTGTTCGACGCGGAGATCGGTATCTGCTTTTTTTCTTAGGATTTATAAAATATCAGGCTTGTTAGAAAATGAAAATGAGTAGGGGACCGATTGGCGATATTGACAATCATAACCAGGGCGGGTATACTGTCAGATAAGTGAGTTGAAGTTTTATAGAACGACCATCGCTTCGTAGCACCGCCATTCAATATACTGACTTTCTTATTATGAAACACAAAATACAGCTCCTCTTCTCCCTCCTTTTTCTCCTAACGCTTCTTTTACAGACGAGCGGTTGGGCAGGGATGTGTTCCTTATGTGAGGCGGGAGAGATGGCGCACGAAGCCATGCCGAAAATGGAATCGTGCCATGGCGAATCAACCGCTGCGGATGTGCAAGAGGGGACATTCAAGCTTGCGGGCTGTGATTGCTGTGCAGTTTTACAGTGTGCAGAGGTCATTAGCTATCCGCAAGAAGTGGTGGATGTAGCCGAGCCTACCGCACAACGGGCGCAGGCAGTTTTTGCACATGTTAAGAGTATATTCAACAACCAGGTCTTCTCTTCAGCGGCACCGCCTGGCAAGTATAAAGAGAAACGCATTTCAACGGCTCTCTTTATCCTACATCGTTCGCTGTTGATTTAATCCCTCTCAGTATTTCCTGTCCCATGGTCGAGTGTGGTCTTAGTTGCACAAAGATCACACTGAGACCATAGCGGACAACTGTACTCTCTTCTAAAAACATAGC
>JACLAC010001316.1_pt1 | contig 10329 bp, 13 predicted proteins | sample 8027881 | NCBI WGS metagenome assembly JACLAC01 (sample SAMN15725517, study PRJNA655200) | protist metagenome | isolation source: fluorescence activated cell sorting (FACS) single amplified genomes of... | place: Spain: Blaines Bay Microbial Observatory, Mediterranean Sea | collected 2016-01-19 | reverse complement strand
TTGGAGATAGGCCAAAACACAATGTACATAAATATATATACATATTACTATTAAAAATGAAAGTATGGGGGCGCAGCCCCCTTCAGCACCCCTTAAGGGTGGCTGCCGCCCCTCAAGCCCCCCTTAAGGGGGGATGTAGATACACTCCATCACAATCATGACCATTTAGGCAGCACCACTGTATAGAGTCAACCCGTGCCATATCCGGAGGCAATTTGACGGCTCGATGCTTTGCCCCCAAAAAGAGACATCTCCATCTCGCTTTATCATTGCGCGGCTTTCTAGGGCGGGAGCCCCAACCCCTTTAGGACCAGTTCCTATTCGCCATGTCATAAAGTCATCGTCTCATCCACTGTGTACTTCACTACCAAAAGCAGTCTGGTCTTTGGTTAAACCATTGTACTTACAGGTTATGCGCCTTTAGCTGGACGTGAATTTGACACCGGCACTCCTTCACAAACGGGAGGAACAATTGATCCCAATCCCGGCAACCCCACCACCAGTAGCTGACAACGGTGATGTCGAGCTACGTTCGCTGACTTCTATTGAACAGAGTTTGGACAGAGAGTTGCACACCGCCCCTATGCGAAGCGCTCAGGGCGACCTGCAGCAAGTCTTTGTCACAAGCAACACGCTGGTCAATGTGCAGCAACCCGAAACCAGCTTCAATACCTTCAGCATATGGAGCAGCAGCAGATGCAGTGCATACAAATGCTGGAATGGCAGAGAAGCCAATTCGAGTCGCATGTTGTGAGCATAGTCGCGTCATGGCAGTCCCAGGAAGGGAGCAGAGAGCGAAACTGTTTAATATTTTCGTCAGAATCACCTAGCAGTGATAGCCTCAGCCCGCCAGGCTCTGCAAGCAAAAGACGTGCAGTTGTCTCAACTAATGCTCACTCAGCAGATGACTCAAAGTGAGGTTCAAATGAGCGCACAACAGCTTCAATAAACTCAGCAAGGGTTAGGTAGTACACGGCAGGCTCTCCAGGAAGCCCAGGCAGCAATTCAGCAGCAGGGGCAGTTGCGTTCCAGGGAACGCACACTTGGAGGAGCAGAACAGCCAAGCCGCAGGAATCCAACTCACTCGACTGACGGACGAGTTACGAGCTAAAAAGGAAGCTTGCGCGTTCAAAGATGAACAATTCACTCAATACAAAAGAAAATGGAGGTGGACAAAAAGTTGTCGGAACAGCAATCAGCAAATATTGCACAGCTCCAAGAAGAGCTCTTCAGAATGAATCAGAGTTACGATGAGCTGCAAAAGATCCTGGAACAAACCCAGGATAAAATTAATAGGCAATCTAACCATCCACACACAGGGACGGTTGAGCCCCCCTTCTGCGCTGGGCAAAGCTCGCCGGAAGGGACGGCACCCACCCCTCAGTGTGATAGTACAGCCTCAAGGCCGACAGATCATTTCAACATCGCTAGCCCGGACGACGACACAGCATCTTGCTCCAGCTCAGTACGCTCCCCCACCCAACAGGGAAAGGAAGCCCCATCTCTTGAGCTTGGAAGATGGCCTGACGCCAGGCCTTTTCGACATTGGATGGTCGCCACTCGCAAAGAGATTGCTGCCAAAAGCGCTCGCCCAGAAGCTGCTATGCGATTGATATTGGAAGTCTCCAGTCTGTCAGCAGACTTCGAAACATTTATGTATTCTGAATTCATATTTTCTCATGATAACGAGGAAGGGTTCGAGACCTTTTGACGCTAACTTGGCCTCTGCTCTTCTCAATATTATGTCTGGGGATTTCAAAAACCGTATCTTTCTCATTGAAGAGTCTGCACAGAAATGCCATTCCATTTCCTTGAAGGGAAGACAAATATTGTGTATTGTCACGCAGCACTTCAATTTGAACAAGGAAGACGGATCCCTATTGCAAATAAACGATTTGATTCGTGTAGAATTGCAGAACAACACTTTGAGAGGGTTTGATACAAGATGGGATACCGCGATAGCTGCTCTTGAAAACCAGCCGTCGGAGGACCTATTAGGAAACTTGTATCTCAAGCAGTTATCCAAGTGTGATTTATTGGCTGTACCTCTTCAGATTTACCATGCGTCCGTAAACCATCAAGGTGAATCCCAGAGTTACTAACAACTCAAACGAATTGCCACCATTGAATTAGCTCATCGAACTCAATAGTTTCACAGCAAAAACCTAGATAGCGGACATCCAATTAAAGGCGCTAGCGGGAAAAGGTGAATCTCAAAACCCCAACAAGCGTTCGGACGAATCGAACACAAGACAAGGCAATTGCTTTGAATGGGCCAAAAGGGGAAAATGCAGTCGCGGTAAATATTGCCCGTTTACGCACGAACCAGTAAAGAAAGGGAACCCCAAAACGCGCGACATATCTCCTCCTAAAGATAACGGCGATAGGGAGGGCAACGACCTTGATCCGCACAGGCGAGGACGAAGCCCTTATAAAACCATCGAAAAAAAGGACCTCCAGAACGTGGAACATCCCCATCAGGGAAGCAGAATGCGAAACCCTGCAGACTTTACTACAAAAGGTCAGTGTCACAAGCGGAAGAACTACGATTTTTGGCACCCACCACCTTGTGCCCATTTCAAGCACGGAAATGCACTCATGACAACTGCGTGCTTTTTCATGCGAATGCAAATAATCCGAAACACGCCCAAGCTGACCTTGCTGGCGGCGACGCCAAGCCGAAACCCAGGGCCAAGCCGAAAGGCAAACCCGACAACAAGGCGGCTCTGGCACAAGTCATTAATGCGAATGCACACGGCAAGTTAGCTCGTGGTGCCTCTTCGCGATCTGGCCGAAAGAAAGTTCGATTTGTCAAATCGGTGTTCTCCATATACCATACAAATCATGTAGGGGGAACACTATCGACTGCACGTAAAGTCTTGGAGGACAACAAGTACCCGTCAACAGCTTACCAAACGGTCAAACATCCTCGCAAAGGGCAAACTGGCAACACTGATTATAGATTGCGGATTCAAAGAAGATATAATGCAATCTATCAGTGAAGATAGCCTAAGACGCGCCCGTCTAGAAGCAGACGAACTTCGTGCATAAGTTGAACGCGAAAACCCGTATGTGAAGCTCCGACCGAAAATTGCTAACAACCAGAAGAAGTCGTCGAGCTCGTAGCATGGCAACGCTATGGTCTCAGACAATCCGAAAACTCTGGCTAAAACAAAATCCAAACAGCAAATTCGAGATCTGTTATTGGATAGTGGGGCAAGCAAACATATGATCGGGGAACGTCATTTGACAGGCCCCGAGAAGCGTACAAAACGCACGCTTGAAAACCCATTTATCATTCAAACAGCGAATGGACCTCGCCCAGTAAAACATGAGGCGAGTATTTGGATCCATAGCCTGAATAAATTTGTCTGGGCCAGTATCATGGCAGACTCGCCTGCAGTTCGATCACTGGGAGGCGTAGCTGAGGAAGGGTATGACTTCCAGTTGTGTCACGGGCAAGACCCCATTTTGGTCAATTGCGCCACTAAACGCCAATTGCCGTGTCCAGCAACCCAAAATGTGCCCATTATCGTCGCTGGGATGGAATAGCTTCACCTTTAGAGGATGAAAATGAAGCTAGCCAAACCATCAAGGAAAGAACCGATGTAGAAGACCAGGCATCCGGGGGAACGACGTTGAGACACTATATCTTCCGTTAGATTCCTCCACGGGGGGGGGGAAAACCTACAGCTTACATCTTCAGCGAAGGTCCTTAATCCAAGCCAAAAGAAAAAGGCCCGGCGAGGGGGTGCAGCCACTGCAGAAGGTCAGGTATCCGGGGGGAACAACGTTGAGACAACATATCTTCCGTTAGTTTCTTCCGCGGGGGGCAACCTTCAGCCTGAACCTACGGCAGAAAACAAAATTCGAGCCGAAAGAAAAAGACTCGGCGACGAAGCAAAAAGTCTGCATCTCGAGAGTCACATCATAATCATTTCACACATTTTCCTAAGGACCCAACTTGTGAATGGTGCATTATGACAAAATCGACTCGTGCCTTGTGTCAAACTAATCCAACAACTCCGGTATATGCACTGCCAAAACCGGAAAATGTGGGCACCAAGTAACGGCATATCACAAAGTCCTAAATGACGATGATCAATCGAGACAAGCAGACAAATTGGCATTAGTCATTCACGACCTTGCCACGAAATGGGACAGTTCGTACCCAGTAAAAGCAAAGGAAGCGCGGGACGTTATTACCGCATTCCAACACTTTATGCCTCCAGGCGAAGCGCCAAGGCATGTCTACACAGACAATTCAAAAGAATTCAAAGCAGCATTTGAGCGCCTTCAATGGCCGCACGGCACAGGCACCCCGCACATATCATAAACAAATGGAGTAGCAGAAAGAGCAGTGCGTCGAGTCCGAGAAGGAACAGCTTGCACATTGGCACAGTCCGGATTTCTGGAAGACTGGTGGCCAGAAGCTATGCAAGCGTACTGTTTCCTAAGAAGCGTCGTTTACTTAGTGTCGCCTGCACTTGAAGAGGAAGCTGAACAGCAACCGGCTGCATCTCCATACAAGCTGCGTTTCGGCGAGGATGCTCGAGGTCCTCTAATCCCTTTTGGAGCCGAAATTAACTACAAGCCAAGCTCACAGCAGGACAAAGATCGCCTTCATGCTTTTGGCGCTGTCCTTCTGAGTGGCATATTTGTAGGCTACCAGCAGCACGTGGGGGGAGGATGGACAGGAGATTTGCTTATAGCGGACTCCACAGAAATTGAAAAAAGCTTCATCCCCATCTGCCGTATATGTCAAGCGATTCAAAGCTGCATAAGTCTTTCCCGTCAAAGTGGGTAAACATTTTAGATTCCCACTGAGATGTGGAGACATAAAACAATCAGGAAACCTTCCTCGGGGTCTCTCTCGCAGAGCTCGACCATCAGAACGACCACCCAAAACGGACGAAGAAGATGAGTCAGAGGAGTCGGTAGTCGAAGAGTCTGCTGCTCCCCCGCGGAAAGAAGGAAATTCCTGATCCAGACTTTTGGAGGATCGCAGGGGATGCATTTATTAGGTATCATCATACCCCTCGCACCAACCTTTTCATCCCAACAGCAGACGAATTACCAATCCCCATCGAATACATCGATGTTAAGCGTGAAACGTGGACAAAACTGGACGGTCAGCACTCCAACATTTCCGATTACTGGAATGTGCAGAAGGACGCCGAATTGGATGGTGAATGGCTGGGACATACAAAATTCTTTATCCGCAGACCAGCACCACCACCACATCACGAATTGGTAATGGGTCGTCTAACTAGAGTCCAGAAAACAAACCGACCACCAACTTGGATGCCGGAAGACTGGACGCGTTTGGGAAAGAAATTAAAAGAGCAAGCGATCGCCGAATGGGAAAATATAAACCCTTGCTCCAAGCGGCACGTAATGCTCGCCAACTTCTCAAATTGACCCACAAGATAACGACTACAACCGCATTTTAGCGGACGCCCGAGCAGACATGAACTCGAATAGGTTCCAGGCATGCCAGTGGTTATCATTCCATCACTCTCACCGCAGGAAGGCAAATCAGAGGTTTGCGCGGCCGGACACGTTGACCACATCGCAGAGAAAGGTCCGCCGACGGCCGAATTCATGGGACTAATACATACTCCCATCGCTATTCGCGATGCGATGAAAATAGAGGAAGCTGCCGCCACTATCAACAAAGAATGGGAAGAACTCTCCAAGATAGCGTGGGACGTAAATAAGGTCAGGTCGCGTCAATATGTCATAAAAGAATCAAAACGTGACCAATGTCCAGTCCATTTCGGTAGCATGATGGATCTATGCCACAAGAAACACGCCGAACTACCTCCCGAATTCTGGCGATACAAAGGAAGAGTCGTGCTTAAAGGGGAGACATCATTAAAGATGAAGATAATGCCTTTGCGGTCTTTACGGAGCAAGGCACATCTGCGTCTTCCATGGCAGCATCAAAATTCGTAGATGCCATAGCACGCTTTCCCGGATGTTCTGGTGAACAATCAGATGCGCATAAAGCATACCCTCAGGTTCGTCTTTCAGAAGCGCCAGAATTGTTAGGAATACCACCGGAACAATTCCCAACATTGTACATCACATTGCCTCGCAACAGGCGACCCCCATGGTGGGACAACATCGAAGACCCTGTTGTCGAATTAGAAGCAAATGTGTATGGACATAAAATAGCTGGGCTCTTGTGGGAAAAGCGTTTCGAAAGTAAGGCATTCGCACTAGGATGCGAAAGAGTCCCTGGGTGGGAATGCTTGTATGTCCACAGAAAGCGCAAAGTATTTCTATCAGCGTACGTGGACGATTTTAAAATGGCTGGTCTATCGAACAAAATCTAGCGAAATGCTGGGAGGACTTAGCCAACAAAATAGCATTCGATGAGATCGTTCCTTTGGACAATCAGGTATACTTGTGTTGTACACAAAGAGTAGTACCCGCGGATGTGCAAAAAGTAGCAGAAATGGGAGCAACATTCTCAAACCTCATTTCTTGCTTACCATGCGACACATCCGCAGAGGGCAACCTGGTGCAGGGCGATCCATCGTACACCAGACATGTGTTAGAACACAAAGACACGTCGGAGGTCAGAGCATGGGAAAACGGCATGGAAGGTCAAACCGCTCAATGCGTAGAACGCTATTTAGAGCTGGCAAAACTAACGTTAAAAAGACCAACGAAAAAAGTTGATACCCCATGTCTCGATGACCATCAATTCAAGCCCGAATATGTTTATACAAAAGGGCGATTATCCCCAGCTGCGGCTCGTAGCGTGCTCAAAGCACTATTTACTGCGAGACTAGTACGGGGAGACTGCATGTGGACTGTTAACTATTTAGCACGATATGTTACCAAGTGGAGCGTCGTGCGTGACAAAAGACTACACCGATTAATCTCCTATATGTGGTACACGCGTGACTATGTTCAGTCCAGTCATGTTTGCAACTTTCCCAACGAGTGTATGCTGGGAATGTTTGCAGACGCAAGCTTCGCCGGTGACGTAGAAGACTCCACCTCAACTTCAGGAATGACATTATGTCTATTTGGGTCTCGTACGTTCGTCCCCTTGGCTTGGCTTTGCAGAAAACAAACTGCCGTCAGTCACTCTAGCACAGAAGCAGAACTTGTCGCTTTAGAAGCAGCTCTTCGCCTATATTGCCTTCCCTGTTTAGAACTTTGGGATTGTATTCTGGACGTTTTCCATCCACCAAAAGAAAAGCAATCTCCATACATCCCTCAAGGCAGTCGAATGGGACCGTTCGACTTGTATTTTGGCTCCTCCGTCTATTAAGCCGTTGGATGGGCAGGGAGTTAGGTACGCCTTCGAAGACAACGAAGCAGTGCTAAAAGTGGCAGTAAAAGGCAGATCTCCACAAATGCGACACGTCGCAAGAACTCATAGGGTAAATTTTGACTGGGTATTCGAACGAGTCAAGTTCGACGATGGGTTATTTCTCAAATGCGTGAACACTCACAACCAAGCAGCCGATGTGCTTACACAAGGCCATTTTACGGTAGCCCAGTGGACCCATTTATTGCATTTATGGCAGCTCGGACCAAAAGCCTACAAATATACAAACTCAACAAAAGAGTCTTCACCACCCAAAGAAGAAACCATCGCCCCAGTACATTCTAAACCCAAGAAAAACAAAATCCACAAGCAGAAATCATCACTATCACGTGACAGTCCTCCAAAATCCACATGGAGAGGCCTTTTGATGTCTATTTTCCGTACGCATGCTCAAAGAGAGCCATTCAAACTCCTACCGAACACTCGTGCTCCACAATTCGAAGCGAACCCTCTTTTTCCGTGAGCATGCCGACCCCAGCGCCCGATACGGTCAACATGGACAAATGGAGCCACTAGCTTCACTACTCCATGATGGGTTTCGCGAAACTTCTCGTTGGAGGAGAACAAATCGCACAAGGAATCGCACAAATGCAAAAAAGCTTCCCTCACGGAGACGTACAATGCTTTTGAAAAGCTGATCGGGAACTTGCGCGATTCCGGCGACCTCTTTTATCCAGAAGGAATGTTTGCTCTTGATGCAGTCTTGACGCCACCACTTTTTGGCAAAACTCCTAATCCAAGATGTCGTGAACATTGGCCCAGGAAACATCAGCATGAGACCTCGCAAAATCAGTGTTATCACAGATTCGGTCTTAATGATGGGACACCAAGGTGACGCAGTTGAAAATGGATTGAGAGAACGAACCAAGTGGGTCAAAATAATTGGATGTACGTGGATGCGGGTATCCAGTACGACATCCAACCGGGAGCTGATCTGCCAGTTTTGCTCAAGCAAATCAAGGTAGCCGTAAGTCACAGCAACAATGTGCGGTTAACCAGCCAGGGGCAACCCTGCGCATATCAGTCCGACAACCCGGAAGCGTTCCAAGGCCTCATTATATGCATGCGCATGCAAAACGGCGTAATGCATAACGTCCACAAATGTACGGATGGAAACAGACAAGACGCGAGGATCTTTGCAAAATATGCAAGTCGCTTTCCAAAAGGAACGTTCGCGCTCATAGGACCAGGAAAAGCAGAAACCGGGGCGTTCAAAGATGGTGATGCATTCACTCATGCAGCGTCCGAAATGTATGAAATACTGAAGGGCGCGAATCAGTTTATATGTTCAGGATTACCGTTCCTTTTCCCGCGGTACTCTCCGAGTGAAAAAGAGGAAAGAAAACATGCACTATACAGCAGAGTGGAGCAACGTTGAAATGCTCACAGAACTAATCCACACAGTTGTATGGTCGGCAAGGGTACTTGCCATTTTACATTGGTGCGCAAAAACAAAATTTCAAGGAGTGAGTTCACCAAACCCACTTCACTCGAGCGTGGCAAGCAGCTCTGGACAACAAAATCAGCCAGAACGTACCACCATGTTAGCACCAAAAATGAACCCCGACCGTCCATACATCGAAAGCATGGAGATTGCCACCAGGGTTAATTGGAATTGGCACGACGAATATCAGAGGCGAGTTACCGACAGCAATTGTAAAATTGAAGATTTGTCAAACATCGCCAGATTCTATTCAGTCGTTGCAAAGGGACAATATTTTAAAGCTTTCGGTGAACCTTCCCTGAGCGGAAAAGTTAAACCTGTGTGTAAAGAATGCACATGCCCACCGGGAGCAGTAGGCAGCAAATACATTGCCACCCTCCCAAAATGAACCGTATTTGGACCAGTCAGAAGCGTCGCAGCAAGTCGTTTTGGACCCAGCAAAGTTTGGGGCATTTCAGTCTGCGTTCCTTCAACAACAGACCCCACGAGAGATGCGTGGCGGGGCAGGCACAAAACCAGTATCAGCCCATCCACAATTCGAAGAAATGCGTGGGAAAGCAAAAGCAGCGAAAAAGGAAGAAATAAAAGCTGAATATCCCACAACCAAGACCGAACGTTCGCCTGACCCGCCGGGGGCAACCCAAGGCTCCGCAAGTAGCTCGGGGCAGCACGGGTGGGGCGACCAGACCCAGTGGACAGAAGCCTACAAACCCTGGTGGCAGACCTGGAGCTGGAGCAAGTGGTCTTGGAAGTAAATTCTTCGTGTTGTATCTCTTTAGCTGACGTTGATGGCTCACATGTGACACATTCGAGCGCGCCGTCACACTCGTATGTGCAGGGACACTCATCATTTTCAAAAACAGCAAGAACCCTTTGTTTGCCTTAGTAATGACACGTTGTATTATGCAGTGTAAAGGACTTGCGTCGCTGACCACTCACTGTGGAACAGGTTACAATTTTCCAGGTAACCTCCACGTAGGCCTAGTGCTTCAGGCACTTGTACAGGCACCGGGTACAGCAGCGCCAGCGGGTGGTGTAGATACACTCCATCATAATCATGACCATTTAGGCAGCACCACTGTATAGAGTCAACCCGTGTCATATCCGGCGGCAATTTGACGGCTCGATGCGGTGTCCCCAAAAAGAGACATCTCCATCTCGCTTCAGCATTGCGCGGCTTTCTAGGGCGGGAGCCCCAACCCCTTTAGGACCAGCTCCTGTTCGCCATGTCATGAAGTCATCGTCTCATCCACTGTGTACTTCACTACCAAAAGCAGTCTGGCCTTTGGTTAAACCCCTGCACTTACAGGGCAGGCTGCAGCCCGGGGGGGCTTACGAGCCAAGAAAGTTGATGAGTTAAGAGGTTGATGAGTTAAGAGGTTGCTGAGTTAAGACGTCGAAGTTGATGAGTTTAGGAGTTGACGAGTTTAGGATTTGACGAGTTAAGACTTGACGAGTTAAGAGTTGACGAGCTAAGAGTTGACGAGTTAAGAGTTGGCGAGTCCAGAAGTTTATGAGTTAAGACCTCTGTTGG
>JACLAC010019444.1_pt1 | contig 10337 bp, 13 predicted proteins | sample 8027881 | NCBI WGS metagenome assembly JACLAC01 (sample SAMN15725517, study PRJNA655200) | protist metagenome | isolation source: fluorescence activated cell sorting (FACS) single amplified genomes of... | place: Spain: Blaines Bay Microbial Observatory, Mediterranean Sea | collected 2016-01-19 | reverse complement strand
ATCCGCAGTAACCACAGTGAATCCTTCGAAATAACAGTGAACTTTCACATAGACTCTGGCTTTCCTCAGTTGTTTGTTTTTGTGGAAAGCAGGTCGAATACTTTGCTTTAAAATTCTCTCTCGAATGATTTGGTTCAGATTCAAATCACTGTAGAATGGGCACTCTGTATCTACAAAACTCCAGTAAGTGAGTTCGCCCTTTGTTGAATACTCCCGGAGCATTTGCTTTCCCACTGGTCCGAGCTTTTGGGCAAAAGATGGAGTTACCCAGCAAAGCAAAGCCATTACAGCTACTATCAGGTATTTCATAACATCCTTTAAACGTTGTTGAAGTAATCAGTTCCACGACACTGCATTGTTTTTACAGTTAGGTGAAGCGGTCAAAGGTCTGAATTTATAAACGAAAAACCTTTTTTTGTCAGTCTTTGAGCAGTTTTGATTAGATGGGCTCAAGTTTGCTTGAAGACAAATCTACAGTAAGGAAGACTACAAAAAAGCTTTCTTCAGGATGAAGCCGGCTACGAGACAGGATGTCATGACCCTTTTGAGAATCGTTTTGGGGAACAGGGAGCACGATGTCCAGACTCTTGAAATTGCTGCTAATTTCTGCAACTGCTCCGTTTTTGCTGGGAGCCAAGCCTTTCAATCCTTATCCTCCAACTGAGGAATATCGGGAAGAACAGAAAAGAATTCAGGAGGCTCTAGCTATCAGCCAGCAACTCAATAGACAGCCAAGACCCTATAGTGATCTGAGAGCCCTTCGCATGCAGTTGGACCAGTACGCAGCTTCACAGGCGATCCCCGTTTTGCCCAAAACAGTATTCAAAGAATCCCCCCGCCAAATTCGCACTTTTCACTAACAGCCGATCACTCTGAGAATCTAACCCCTGCTTTAATCGGCTTTTCCTCCGCCACTGTCTTTCATTTCCAACGATAGCCTGCCTCAAAACGGATTCCTTCTACATCCTGATCTGGAAGATCTCCAAACTCCATGGTGCCAGTCTTTTGTGTGTAGATCGCGAAGGTCCGGCCGTCTTTAGATTCGAAGCCCACACCATAGCCACTTTGATTAGTCCAAGCGATTTCTGTGTAACTCTCCATCGACTCAATCCAGGTCAAGTACGCTTGGCCGGCCTGAACTCCTAGAAACCAAGAGGAACCGGCCCATACACGGGCTTCTAGACCAAACAGACCTGTTTTGAAGTAGTTGTAATTGGGCTTGTTAGGCTGTTGAACGCTGCCTATATGTTCTCCTCCAAACAAGCGCATCGAGAAGTAATTGAAAGCTGTCCACTGATAATCTACGATGCCACCGTAGGCAAAAGATTTCTCATAATTTTGATCTGTCGAGGAATTGGAGATTTGTAGATCCCCGATACTCAAATGCAGCCCAAAGCCCTGAATAGGTTCGGCTTGAAGCCAATTAGGCAGCAAAAGGTTTATACTGAATAATAGTACCAAAAAAGTTTTGCTTCTCATGCCCTGTTTAGCTAATAAGTTTCAATTTTTTTCGAAGATGCACTGAATATTCCCCTACTGGGGGATTTGTTGCCCGAGTTTTTGGAGAGCCGAGAGAGAGGCATTTCCAGGATGGGGATAGGTCCGAGCAGACTTGTAGAAAGCTTCAATGGCCTCTTGCTGATGGCCGCAAAGTCCTGTAGATAGGTAAAGCGAGCCTGACGTTCTTTGTCGAGAGTTTCATCCTGCAGTAATTCTGCAATTTTTAGCCAGCTTTCAATTTGAGGCAGAGATGGCTGAGCTCGGTGAGTCATCAATACCTCAATCATTCCGGTCAGACTGAAAAAATTACTTTCAGCCAGAAGGAGGAGAGGCTGAATCTTTTTCTGAAGTTCAGGATCACCACTGAGCAGTGCATAACCAAGGAAGTCTCCATACTGATATAATAGCTTGTTGCGGTGAAATCTCTCCCAGCGATCCTCGGGTTGCTGCTGCAACACCTCTCTGAAGTAAGCCTCTGCTTCAGGCCGAAATACCAATTGTCGGGCAGTTGGATTTCCTCCACGTACAACCTCCTTCAGAAATCCGTAGTGCCGAACCCCTTGGCCGTGTGCAAACTGCTCAGAATCTACTGAATAAAATAGAGGGCGATTGATGTTATTCACGAACTGGCGAAGCACTTCCTACTTCCTACGCTCAGAGCTACGGACTGGGAATAAACGGTTCCCATAGACTAGGCCTTGGAGGTTAACTAACTCCATATCAGGTCGCCGCTCCTCAACATAATGATGTAGCCAAGAGGCCCTGTTTACGAATCACCATAGACAAAAAATACCGAGTTTTCTGGGAGTAGCTGGAAGAGTAACTCAGCATGTTTTTCAGCAAAGTTATCAGCAGACCGATCGTTCTTTGAAAGATTTTGAAAGAGCAGCAGACTCCCGAGCAGCAAAGTAATGATGACAGTTCCTAAATTTTGGAGTTCAGGTGTCTTAATGGAACGACGAATGAAATCGTCCAAACCAATGGCTAACCACAAACCAAGTAAGCCATAACATACGAGGGAGTAAGGGCGGAAGACACTGATATTGAAGAAGTCAAAGTCAAAAGCTAGGAGGGCTAACAGAAATACGCTGTTGCTAAGGAAAACCAAAATTCCAGAGACCAGTACGGTCAAGGAAGGTTGTTGTGTCAGCCTCCGTAGTCCCCAGAGTGCTAGCCCAAAGCCCAAGGGAGTCAGTTGCCAGAAAGCTTCGACGCTGAACCATTGCAGAAATTCCCAGCGGTCCCACCAACCAGCACTTGGGCTGACATCTAGACTGGCACAGCCCTGGCGACTGAAATAAAATCAGAAATCCTGCCAGCCTTCGATGGGACCATAGAAGTTGATTGCTGGATTTTGTAGAGAGCGCCAGACCATTGCTGCGTATGGTAACGCAGCATTTAGCAGGCTGAGTAAGATCAGTTCTGTAAGACGAGATAGCACGCTTCGCCAAACAGGAAGGGCGAGTACTAGCAATCCCGGAAAAGCCAGTACCATCAGTGGGTAATAATTAGCCAGACTGAACCCAAAGAAAATTGAGGCTCCCCACCACCATGTTCGTGAATCTGGTGCTCGCAACGCTTTCAGTATCAGTAGATAGACGGCGAAGAAGAGCAAAGCATTGAGTGTGTAGACTTCAGCAATGATCGACTGCGACGAAGTGCTCAGATGCTCCAAATGCCCAGGCTCCTGCCAACGCTGTTCACACAGAAGCCCCAAGTAATCTGGCACAGCCAAACAGCACTCCGCAGGCAAGAGCACCTAGAAACGCGCTGGTGATATGTCCTCGAAAAGCGTCCGTACCAAGGGGAAACTGTAAAAACAGGTGAGCGATGCCAGTGAAGAGTGGGTAACCTGATGGAGAGGAAGAGAGGAAGAAGCTGGCGCCAGACAGGGAAAGTAAAAGGATTAGCTTGAAGAGAAGTGTTCATGTCATGTTTGCGATTTCAGCTGCCTTTCGAGTTCATCTGGTAATCACAAATACTGAACTTACCGAGGAAATGCTACATTCACTTTGAATGAAACTGGCAAAAACTATTCTACCTGGCGTTCCATGTGATCCAGTCCAAAGATCATTTCTTCTTGAACAGCCGGCATCACGTCAGCCATGTAGGCTCCAAATTTTCGCATGGCACTGGCTCCATGAGGAGAACTGTAGAATTCAGTCATTGCGTTTAATTCATCAACGGTGAAATGCCTGATCAGTGATGCTCGAGTAGCTGCCTCCAGAATATCTGCTCTTACAACAATCCGCATTTGTGCTATAAATCCTTCGCGGATAGCTTCGGGTAAGGATTTGCTCATCTCTCTAAAAGTGTCTTCAAGAAGCTGGGAAATCGGTACTGCTGCTAGATATCTCTCTGCTGCCTGAATACGTGCCTCTTTCGTATCGTCTGCGAAAATGTTTTGTACGGAAAAGAGAAAAAATCCCAGCACTAGGGACTGAAATAAAGCTCGGTGAACCATGATGTTTTTCAAGGGCATAAAGTTAAAAAGCAAAGTGACTAGTTGCCTAAACTTAATAGGAATCCCAGATGAAACATCCTTTGCTGATCCATGAAGTCAAGCTAATTGGAAGAAAACAGAGAAATAAGAGCTTGCGCTGATCACGTCCGCTCACAATCCCGGTTATACATTGTGTGGTCGGGTAGGTTCGTGAGGCACAGTTGAGCTTTAATCAGTACGGATTTACTGACAGAAGCTTTGAACAGAATGGTCTTGTTCAGATCCGCGTCTTGCAGATCCGCGTCTTGCAGGTTGGCTTTGATTAGTGATGCTTCCACCAAGTTTGCTGCGCTTAGATCCGCATCTCGTAGGTTCGCACCATGCAGAGTGCTTCTGAATAGATTTGCTTCAGAGAGATTTGCATCCTGTAGATTTGCACCAGCTAGCCAGGCACTTGTAAGGTTGGCCTTGTAGAGATTAGTATTTGTCAGTTGAGCTTTCTGTAGATCTGCTCCAGAGAGATTAGCTGCACTGAGATTGGCTCCCATCAACTGTGTGTTGTAGAGTTCAGCTTTGAAAAGATTAGCTCCGCTAAGCTCTGACTGAGAGAGATCTGCATTGGAGAGACGGGCCCCACTCAAATTGGCCCCACTTAGATTGGTGCGATATAGTTTGGTCCCCCATAGGCTGGCCCCACTCAGGTTGACACCCCTTAGATCTGCCCCGCTTAAATCCATTCCAGAGAAATCCATTCCAGATAGATCCGTGTCTCGCAAGGTTACTTTTCTCAGCTTTGCCTGCCAAAGGTGTGCTCCAGTTAGGTTGGCTCCTGTGAGGTCAGCGTGGCTCAGATCTGAACCTCGCAGGTCTGCGCCAGAAAGGTCTTTGCCAGAGAGATCAACCCTGGAAAGATCAACATCCATCAAGTTTGCCTTCACCAGATTTTTTTTAGCTAGGAAGAATTCATTTTTGTTGCCTTGTAATTCTTTAACTTCTTCAGTCTCCATCGTGTGCAAGATCGACACAATCAGGCTTGTATCAGGAAGGCTGACTTCTGTGAGACTAATCGTTGGAAGGGCTAGATTTGGAAGGCTAAGCTCTGGAATATCCACATCAGGAATTTCGAAGTCGAACAAATCTATCACAGTAGTTTGCGTCCATTGCACCCCTTCTTCAGCCCACTGTAAATCGAGTTGCTCGATGAATTCGATTTGTGGCTGAAATGATTTAGAAAGATTGAATTCAAAAGAATCACTCTCAAGAAAATTACCTTCCAAAACGTTAGAACCTTGAAGATAAGCACCCAGTAGAGGTGAGGTTTGTTCAATTGGAGGCATGTCCTTACAGGCTGATAGAGCCGGAACAACAAGAAGGATCATTAGTAATGATTTTGTTATTTTTGAGATGAAATTTTTCATGAGTTTTCCCTGAGTAGTGTTGATTGGTTTGCAAAGCTTAGGGCAAGGAAAAAATTTTGGGGAGGATGACGGGGGGAGATCGCTCTATGGGTGGGTGAGCCACATCCAAAAGATGTGGGACTGGAAGATGCAGTTGCTTTCCTAGATCGAGTGCGCGAACTGCCTTACTAAAGAGATTTTAACCCAAAGAGGAACGGCGCAATGATCTCAAAACAATGGTATGGAGAGCTTATGAACTGGGTGATAGTCAAGGGAAGTACTTAGGATCAACGCATTCAGATTCTGTAAACCGCGAGAAGAACTGCATTGGAGGAGTAAAATGGGGATTCGCTTACGATTTCTTGGAATTCTGATGATCGTGTTTGTCGCAACACACTTTGACTTTCAATCGTCCACATTTCGGTTTGAAAGTCCTACTGGTGTCTGTGAAGAGGCCTACTCTCCAGAGCGAGGATTTTACTGTACAGAGGACTCTGTGATTTTGCAGCGTCCGATCTTTGAGCGTTTTATTGACCTACCCACGATCATCGTTGTGTGGAGCCTCACTTTTTTTGTCGTCTACACACGCCGTCCTCAAAATTCAGTGGATTTTTGGGAGGAAACTTCTCATGTGGCAAAGGATGCAGGAGAATTAGCAGCCGCACTTGGATCTATCCTAGCCTTCACTGGAGTGTTTAATGAACGAACTATGTCGATAGCGTTCTCGATTGCTTTTCTTGGATACTTTACAGGACATCTCACGGGGATGTGCTGTAAAGCCTATGCGATGCACCTACGGCGAAAGCAGGAAGAGTCTGGCTGAAGTGATAGTGAACGTTCGGGTATCAAGTTTGGATGGCCTGCAGAAATCAAATTAATCTCAAAACTTGATGGTCTTGCAATACAGCGAATGAAACCCTTCAAAATTTTTATCAATATTGGTGCTGTGTGGTTCTTCTGCAGCTGCCAAGGGAGTCCCAAGCAAACAGGGCTAAGTGGTGGGGAAATCCATACGCTGGAGTGTGTAGGTTTGGGTCGGACGTTAACCTTGGCTTCAGATCAACTGGAACACCATGAATGCTATAAAGAGGCGGGGATAGTATGTCCAGGAGGATACGATATTCTGGACCGAGTCACTGCTTTTACAATTCCACATGGAGACTCCTTCGTGACGCAAGCAACAAATCATCTTGTGGTAGAGTGCAGGTGAGTCTGTGCTAGCCTTCTGGCTAAAAATTTAGTTCTCTGTTGCTTGATGAATCTGCATAGTTCGGTTGAGGAGCCAGTTCAATAATTTTTGATTTCCCACCAAAGCATTTTCATGGATTTCTTCTAGTCCACAGCGTAGTTGATAGCACTGCAGGCACAAAGCGAAGTCGGCTTCGTTCCCTAGCGTTTTATGAAAGAACTCTGACTGAATTCGCATGCAGTCAAGCCATGGTGACCAGAAAAAACTCCCAGCCACATCAAAAAGTGGATCCCCATAGAGCGCACAGTCCCAGTCCAATACTCCAGTAATCTTTTGACCATCGGTCAGCACATTATTAGAACCGAAGTCTCCGTGCACCAGTTTGTGTTCTTCAGGACAATACTCAATCAGTTTAAGATAGTTCTGCATCACAGGTTGAAGTGCTGTGGCATCTAGCAAATTACTGGCAAACAGACGATCCCACTGTCGACTTTTCCCACGTATTGTTGACTGTAAAAAGGACTGCCAGGATGAGAAGGAAGCGTGTCCGTACTCGTTAAAAGGACCAAAGCCTTCAGAACTTGGCAGTGGCGCTTGGCTAATTACCCTCCAAACCTGACTAACGTAGGGAGTGAGTTGTTGGAGAATTGGAATTGCGCTGTCCTCGAGTGTGATACCAGAAAGTCGATGGGAAATACTGTAGGCATAGTGAGGTGAGAAGGAGCCGATCTCAAGAATTTCAGGAATTGGCAACTCTTCAGAATGAAACTGTTGAAAGCACCAGCGATCTTTCTGAAATCCAGACTGGTTGGGGTTCACTCGCAGAATATATTCCTGGTCATCCCAAATAAATGTGAATACCCGAGATTCCATTCCCTCGGCGATGGGAGTCCATTGCGGTTCAGATCCATATTTCTCAGTTAGAAATTGTAAGAGTTGCTGGTTGGAAAGTTCGGGTTTCATCTTTTGGTTAGACTTTGTAGATGAGGAATATCTCTAAAGGTTTGAGTACTCTGTTGGTTTACGGGTTTTTGAAGTCGAATGCTGTTGCGTATCTTGTGAGCCACCTAGCGTTAGACTGAAACCTTTGATTTACCTTTGAGCTTTAAACTTTTTAAAGGCAGAGAAACAACAAATTACTGGACAGTCTGTACTAGCTGGTTTAAGGATTCCAAGTTATTGATCTACTTGGGATAGTCAGAATTCACAACAAATTCAATTTTTGAGAGGTTCAGGATGAAAGATATGTTCTCTTTGCAGAACAAGGTGGCTGTGGTCACCGGCGGCTCAATGGGAATTGGGGCTATGATTGCCGAGGGATTCCTGAACTTTGGGGCTAAGGTGTACCTGGTGGCCCGCAATGTAGAGCAACTAAAGGCGAAGCAAGCGGAATTTTCTAAGTTAGGGGAGTGTGAGGTCATTTCTGCAGATTTGAAAGACCTAGCCGGGATCAAACAATTTGTATCCCAGTTTGCCGAGCGAGAATCTAGACTCGATATTCTTGTCAATAATGCTGGCATCTCCGATGGTGGCAAGGCATTGGATGATGTGACTGAATCGGATTGGGATTGGGTCATGGATCTCAACATCAAATCTATCTATTTTCTGATCCAGGCTTTTCTTCCTTATTTGCGAGTGGATTGCTCTCCAGAAACTCCGAAAAAAGTAATCAACATTGCTTCGATTGATGGCTGTGGGAAGATCAATCCTGACTATAATTTTGCCTATGGTGTCAGTAAGGCAGGGTTGATTCAACTGGGCAAACATCTTGGGGACAGCTTGGCCTGGGAAGGCATATATATCAACACGATTTCTCCGGGAGATTTCCCTACAGATTTGAACCGAATTGCTCGAGACTATACCGAAGAGATGCGAAATTACATACCAGGCAAACGAGTTGGTGAGAAAGGGAACATTGCAGGAGCAGCCATTTTTCTAGCTTCTGATGCTGGCAATTACAGTGTGGGTTCGAATATTGTTGTGGATGGAGGCGAGAGCGTTCGCGGTATCCAACGGACATTCTTTGCTGACAAAATGACTACGGTTGATCTAAATAAATAGTGATAAAAATGGTTGGTTGCATTCGTTTCCTCTCAGAAGATCACTTCTTAATAATCATTAAATGAGCACTAGAAAAATGGCACAATCAAATGAGCAATCGCTTCAAGCCTTGAAAACATTGGATACCCCCACGGTTTGTAATGCGATTGAGGCCGTGTATCCAAATCGAAGAAACCGGGGCTTCACGATTCGCCCATTTACCTGCTCGCGTCCCTCTTTGCCTTCTATCGTGGGGTATGCACGAACTGCCAGATTACGAGCAATGCATCAACCCACAGATGCCTGGAACCGAGATAGTTACTACAGCTATGTGGCTGAAGGAGGCCCTGTGCCGAGTATTTCTGTGATCCAGGATCTAGACGAGATGCCGGGCTACGGTTCGTTTTGGGGGGAGGTGAATAGTAATCTGCACTATGGCCTTGGCTGCTTGGGAGTCATTACCAATGGTTGTGTTCGAGACATTCCAGATGCTCAGGACAAGTTTCAAATGCTGGCCGGAATGGTTAATCCATCACATGCTTGGGTGCACCTTGTGGACTGGGGGCAGTCTGTGACCGTCCATGGTATGGATGTCGAGGACAGAGATTTGATTCATGCAGATATGCATGGTGCGGTGGTTGTTCCCCAAGACGGAATTCAGGAAATTGTTGAGATGGCCCAGAAGATTTTTGACAAGGAGCGGATCCTGATCAACGCCAGCCAACAACCGGGCTTTAACATGGAAAAATTGCGGGAAGCCTGGAAAAACATGGCCGAATTCCATTGAGCCCAATGCTTCATCCAACCATCAAAAAATACCTGCCGATTCTACTGGTCCTGGCCCCAGTGGACTTGGTTTGTTTAATTTTTCTGTTCGTGATCTGAGTTGTTCCAACTGAAAGATGTAAACACAAAATGAAACACCACGATCCGGAGCACTTGTGTCAACTTCTGGAGACCAAGGTTTGTCCTAAAGGCGAGTTGTTTGGTGTAGATCTTTCGAAAGCCGATTTGCCCAAGGCCGTCCTGTATTCTTCAGATCTGCGAGAAGCCAAGCTGTCCAAAGCCAATTTAGCAAAAGCCGATTTGCAGGAGGCCAATTTGGTAGGAGCGGATCTCCATAGAGTTGACTTGAATGGGGCCAATCTTCATCAAGCCAATTTGGCACAGGCGGATTTATCGGGAGCCTTACTATTCTTCGCTGATTTGCATGAAGCGAATGCGCCAGAAGCCAACTTGAAGAATGCAGATTTGACGGAAGTCGATTTGTTGCACGCAAACCTCGGAGGAACAGACCTCTCAGGTGCCAAATTATCTGGAGCTAAATTGCGGGGTGCTAATTTGGTTGGTGCTGACTTGACGGATGCAGATCTAAGCGAGGCGAATTTGAGTGAAGCGAATTTGAGTGAGGCAGACTTGTCGGGAGCGGATCTGCGAGAAGCAGATCTAGGCAAAGCTGTACTGAGTCAAGCCAAGCTAGTTGGAGCGAACTTACATCGAATCCGACTTCAAGGCGCTGATTTGACGGATGCCGATTTGACCGATGCAAACTTGTACGGTATTGACCTACGAGAAGCGATTACAGAGAACACGCTGTTCGAAAAGGCTAAGCTTTGTAATACGATCTTGCCTGATGGCAAGGTGGAATACCGTAATTGTGAGGGAGATACAGAAGCTGAATGAGCTCGTTGGCTTCTCTAAATGAGAGAGACACTGCAAGTGATTAACTTTTAGAGAAGCCCTGAACTTGAAAAGCTTAGTCTCCTAG
>JACLAC010019443.1_pt1 | contig 10338 bp, 8 predicted proteins | sample 8027881 | NCBI WGS metagenome assembly JACLAC01 (sample SAMN15725517, study PRJNA655200) | protist metagenome | isolation source: fluorescence activated cell sorting (FACS) single amplified genomes of... | place: Spain: Blaines Bay Microbial Observatory, Mediterranean Sea | collected 2016-01-19 | reverse complement strand
ATGACATTGAAAAAAATCTAAGACAACCAGTACTCTGTGTGCAAGATCTGAGGACCTCCTTCAGGGTTAGTGGGGTCTGGAAGACGGTGGTGGATCGCATAAGCTTCGAAATTGGAGAGAAAGAAACGCTAGCAGTAGTAGGAGAATCTGGCTCAGGGAAGAGTGTTACTGCATTATCGATCATGCGCCTCGTTTCCGCAATTAACGGAAGAGTTCAGGGCTATGTCACACTAGAAGGCCAGAGTCTTCTGGACCTACCTGAGGAAGAAATGCTCACAGTTCGTGGTGGTTCCATCGGTATGATTTTTCAGGAACCTATGACTAGCCTGAATCCACTGCTGACAGTCGGCTTTCAAGTTTCTGAGGCACTGCGTCGGCATCGTGACATGTCTCTTGCTGAGGCAAATAAGGAGGCACTGCGACTATTCGATCTAGTTCGTATTCCAGACGCTGCCAAAAGATTTTCAGACTTTCCTCATACTTTTTCTGGTGGTATGCGACAACGAGTGATGATCGCTATTTCTCTTGCATGCAGACCAAAACTCCTAATAGCCGATGAGCCAACCACAGCACTAGACGTCACTATTCAAGCACAGATCTTGGAACTAATTCGAGATCTTCAAAGGGAAATTGGTATGTCCGTTATGTTTATTACTCATGACATGGGAGTTGTTGCAGAGATAGCGGATCGGGTCGTGGTGATGAAATCTGGACAACAAGTGGAGCAGGCAACTGTCATAAATCTGTTTGACAAACCACAACACGCTTACACACGTCAATTACTCTCTGCCGTACCAAAACTTGGATCACTGCGAGGAATCAGTCTGCCACAGAAATTTCCGAGCATTGAAAAACCCATCCCTAAAAGTAAATCCCCAACAATTCCAATAGAAGATGCTGAAGAGTTGGATAATAGAGGGGAAAACATTCTGGAGGTAAATGAACTTACCACCCGCTTCCCAGTTTGTGGTGGGCTCTTCAATCGGGTTGTTGGCAATATTCATGCTGTTGAAAATGTGTCCTTCAGCTTAAGATCTGGTGAAACCTTGGCTTTGGTTGGAGAGAGCGGTTGTGGAAAGTCAACAACTGGCCGTTCAATTCTGAGACTAGTCGAGCCAAATGCTGGTTCCATTAAACTAGGTGGAATCGATTTAATGGATCTTACGCAATCGGAATTGCGTAAGGTGAGACAGCGCTTACAAATGATTTTCCAAGACCCATACGGTTCGCTTAATCCCCGCAAAACCATCGGTGCATCGATCCGTGAACCCATCGTCGTCCACGGAATTGCACAAGGATTTGATGCTGACAAACAGGTTGCTGATTTGCTCACACAAGTAGGTCTAAAGCCTGAACATGCTACTCGCTTTCCCCATGAATTTTCGGGAGGGCAGCGTCAAAGAATATGTATCGCTCGCTCACTGGCCTTAAAGCCAACTGTTTTAGTGGCAGATGAATCTGTATCTGCACTCGATGTTTCCATAAAAGCACAGGTGATTAACCTGATGCTAGACTTACAGGCTGAGATGGAGCTTTCGTACCTGTTTATTAGCCATGATATTGCAGTCGTTGAACGAATCAGCCACAGAGTGGCAGTCATGTACCTTGGACAAATCGTAGAGATTGGGCCTCGGAGTGCTGTAATTGAGAATCCAAAGCACCCCTACACTCAACAACTTATGAGCGCAGTACCAGTACCTGATCCTCGCCAAAGAAGAGTGCGTACTGGCCTGATGACTGAGGAGATCAAGAGCCCCGTAAGACCTGTGGGTTTTACACCAAAAATTTTACCAATGATGGAGATTGGAGCTGACCATTTTGTTCGCAAGTGGGAATAGAGTCTCTACTAACCATGCAAGGTGAGTGAGCCTTGCTTTATTTCTTGACCTTGGAACCTGGATCGTTTGAATGCGTTGAGAGGAAGACGTGGGGTCTCATCAAGCACAAGATCTCGCACGAGTAGAGAGGTCATCGGCGCTATACCAAATCCATGTCCAGAAAAACCTGCAGCGATAACAATACCATCAATTTCTGGACTACGTTCAAGAACTGGCAATGCGTCAGGTGTCAGGTCTAGGAGGCCAGCCCAGATTTTTGCAATTTTCGCCTCACTGAATGCTGGAAGGACAGCAGATACATTCTCTATTGTGCGTGCAATGCTTGAAGCTGTCGGGGCTACTGCTGGAGGAGGGCCTTGTGTAAGCTCTCCATGCCAATCCATAGCGCTACTTGTTACTCGGAGACGCCCGTCAATCTGCTGGCGCCCAGCACAGTTTGCATTGGCCACCCCAAAAACAGGTTTTAGAAGTGGCTGCAATGGTTCAGTTTGTATGACAGTGACCATTGGAATGCTTAAAGGAATACTAAGACCAAGCGGAGCTAATAAGTCGTTAGAATGGATGCCAGCGGCTATTACACAATTATTACCAACTATTCTGTCTTTTCCAGTACTGATACCAACAAATCTTTCGCGATCAACCAAGATTTCACTCGCAGCTTGACCCAAGAGGAATTTAGCGCCATAGCGCTATGCTGCTGCCCGGAAAGCCATGACTGTCGCATGTGGCTCAGCGTGCCCATCTGTCCTGCAAAAAGATGCTGCCAGAACCTTTTGTGAGATCGCTGGAGCAATTTCATGAATCTCTACTGATCCATTTAGAAAGATCACATCCAAGCTAGCTTTGCTCTGAACTTTTACTAGGTCTTGGATCGTTTCCACTTCGTTTTCATCCCGAGCTAGTCGGAGGTTGCCTTCTTGCCGATAGCCCGTATCTGCTCCAAGTTCCTCACTTAGTTTAGGCCACATTTCCACTGCTTCAATCGCAATAGGCAACTCGGCTGGATGTCGACCAGACTGCCTAACACCAGCAAGTGTCCAGCCTGATGCCATCGCTGCTGGGGAAAAGCGCTCAATTACAGTGACTTGATGGCCTTCTCGAGCGAGTTGGTAGGCACTTGCACAACCATTTATGCCAGCCCCTACAATGATAATATCTGATGACGACATGCGCGGACCTCCACTATACTATTGATGATACATTCGATCTTCATCTAATTAATTTAGAGTGCTATGCAACAAATTACTTGCGTGAAACTGAGATAAAGTATCTCTCACCATGAAGATCAACTGGAATGATAATGTGGTGTGAACTCTTACCAAGATAAAACTATAAATAGTTTAAGGAGGATAACTAATTAATCATGAATGTTTTGAAGAAATTAGAACCCAAGGATGTTATTAGGTTATAGGCTTGAGCAATCAATGCGATCAAAACCACACTCACCAAGTACGCTAAATTATTTTAACTCTGATGAAGTCTCTCAATCAAGCAGACATTGCTTACTATTTACAAAAAACTGAATTAATAGCCTTTGACCGCGCCCATTGTCATTCCATTGATAAAAGATTGCTTAAAAAAAGAAAACTAATACTCGTAGGCTTGCCAGCAACTAAATTGATAAATCCTTTGATTACCCCTGCACCAGTATACTGTCTACGCAAATTAACAATTCCAATCATGATTCTCCTTTTTCTGTCGGATTTTTGAACAAAAAAACTTCATTTTATATTGATATTACTATTTATTTATAAAATATCATTGTTTCGATTTGGATATGAATCCAGGAGAAATATCACAAAAGCAGTTGCTTATTATCGAACCAGTTCCATGGCCAATTTTGGTGATGACAAAAATTCGCTCAAGCGTCAGCAACGAGTGGTAGAAAAATTTGCGAAGAGCCACACGATTGAGATTTTTTTAACCAAATATGATGCAAGACACAAAAAACACCAAGCCTCATGGCTGTTCACAAAGGCATCAGAAACCTTGTAGCTGGCTTAATCACATATTTTTTGATCGGGAGAGGACTATGCAAATAGATTTTTACAAATGAAACCAAGTCCATTGGGGTCAAATTCACACAAACTACCAATCTCAAAACTATCAAATTACATTGGTGTTAAATACTAGCTGTAATCAAATCTTTAATTTGACAAACCAAGTAGGCACGATGGTTGAGGAATTTTGAATAGGCTATGAGAGGAGGACTTTAGCTGATCTCAACTGTTTTGTTCCAGAGTTTAAATCCCGCACTTCCCGCTAGTGAGTTTAGCGGCTAATTTAATTTGTCAGACAACTGATGATTACTGGTAGCTAGATCTGGGACCTAACCTACGACACACAGATTTTCAGTCCAAACGATCGGTAGATTACCAGCAGGCTGACAGGTCGAGTAAGTTCCTAGCGCTGGGCAATCAATACGGTTTAGCGAACTTACGATGCTCTTCTTCAGACCTCTTCTATGTTTTCCCCGTGACTGATTGTTGATCGGTTTAATCTTAATTTTAAACTTTGCTCTAACAACTCTTCCCCCAGTCTTCCTCCTAAAATTAGGAAAACAGAATTATAATTTGACCATTGTTTCTCATTTATAAAATTACTAAGGATAATTATGGACAACTACATTGATATTAAAGCAACACTTTCTAAAAGATTTTTCACCTATGCAGAAGACGAAAAATGCACAGAGAACTTTAAAAATGGGGAGCAAGATGAATTTTCTTTTCAGAAAATGGATTGGAAGGCAGATAAAGAAGTAAGGGGATTCAGAGGAGAATTTACAGGAGTATATGTCTAAGAAATTCTGTCAACCAAGTTAATATGGGGTCTAATGAAATTCATTTTTACTGTTATTTTTCTTTGCATCCTAGGACTTTCTGCGATGACGATTCCTAGTTCAGCTGCGGACGGGCATCCCTCTGATCACGATGACAACCCGATTCATCGCAAGATGCACTCGGAGACTGATTATCTTGACAATCCTCTAAAGATTGAGGGGTTGACCTATTCAAAATGCCATAAGTTAGGTGTTTGCACACTTGTTTACTCCACTGGCAATGCTAACCAACAGGCACAAGCTTGGGGATTCTACTTGCCATCATTGAGTATTCAGATGGAGGAGTTTAAGACTAAATCGTTGATAGCTTTGAACCGTCGTTGCTATTACCACCCCCGTTGGCAATCTAGTTTATTTACGAAAGTAAAAAGTATTTTGAAAGAAGCTGAAAAGATTCATTTGTCAGGCAGGAAATTCCGTCGGATAGTTATTGGACATTTACATGTGGATGAAGTTCCTTTAACCACAAAAATGATAGAAGTAGCTTTTAATATAGATTGCTAATGAAATTGAAAAAAGGGAATTCATTACTTCACAAGTAAGAATATTCCGAGGTAGTTCAGCCAATTATGATGAGGAAGATAAGCATTATGGTAAAGTGATTCTATTTAATAAAAACAATTATTTAAACGAGTGTTGCATCTGTAAATTAACTCACAAACAATCTTCAAGTTCATTAGCTACACAGCCCATATTAAAGGAATATGACTGCTTCCGCGGTTATTTCTAAGCCTTTCTGACAGGGGTTTTTGCATAGATCAAATCATCCTGAACAAACACTCACCTCGTTTTTACCTTCAAACGCTAGTAATAACACACCCCAGAAACCTCTCAGAGTTACTCATCACTTCAGTTGGATCATCTTTAGATTTAAGTCCGATTGCGGTGTAGTGAATTAATTTTAATTAACTGAATTCATATAGTATTTATTAATAACAAATAGCCAGACCAATCCCACCTGTAAAGCAATCAATCTATCATCTGTAATTTGTCCTGTACAGAAACTCATCAAAACACGTCCGCTTGATTGAAGGGGGGACAGGACCAAAGTACCAACCCTCTTCACACATTACCTCCTCTAATCGATTTTCATCCGAGTCCAGTTTTCTATCGAGGAGAATATTGAAGGTCAAGCTCGCTGGGGATAAGAAGGAAGAATGGGAATATGAGGAGATCTTGAATTCTTTGGAACTAGCTAGCTGATTGAGTTCAGCACAGAATATTAACAGCACTCAGCGCATTAGGAGCAGAAAGTTACTGGTTGAGATGATGAGATGAATAATTTGGATTTCTACAGATGCATACAGGATCTCAAAGATCATCAGAGCAGAAAGCGGATAGATTCGTGCTAAATTCCGCTAGTGAACCTGATAATTATCTTTGCAGAGTCAAAAAACTGAATTAGCCACAGCTGAGCAATCACAGGAGACCAAGCAGATACGGGGATGTTCATCAATGTATACTTTTCTACTTAGTATACACTTAATATATCCAGCAATCTCATTGTTTATCCGGTCTGCGCGAATCCGAGAGATCAGCACTCAAAACAGGGATCAATTGTTACTAGCGGTCTGTTTTAATAATTTGGAGTAGCTTAGGAAGTTGGAGCAGGTTGCAGTTCATATTCAGTAAATTCTATGCCCATCTGCTCATGAATTTCTAAAAATGCTGGGTCAGACAGCATCATCTTTTGTAATTCTCGATCAAAAACATCTGCACACAGAATTGCAGTATGTTCACCAGCTTTAGCTAACATAACGTCCCTCATGAACAATCCATCCATTTCGGTATCTTCTTCCATTTCTTTTTTCCATTCATCAAAAGTACATTTGTTAAATTTGATGACGGCCATAAAATTCAACATATTTCCTCACTGTCTGATTTCAGCAAGTTGAACTCAACTAGAAAACTATATTAGAATACTAGATATCAATAAATTCATAGCAAACAGGCAAGCAAAGTTTGTATGATAAGTATGATTTATGTCCCCAATCTATATTTTCTTTATTTATAGACACTAAGTAAATCCCACTAACCTCAGAAAACACCTGACCTAAAGGAGTATTGTTTGCCAAGGGTTGAGATTGGCTCCCCAGTTGTTATCAGATTTAGTGGATTATAAATAATATTAGGCAGATAATGAATGCTGAAACAGAAGTGCTTCACCGTCTTGCACAGTCTTTTTATACATTCTTTAGAACTGGTGTTTTCAGATCAGAGCAAATCGACATCAGCCAATTAACTTTGGAACAAGCTTACGAATGCCAACATTATTTTCATAAGTTGCGCATTGCTGATGGTGACAGACCTATTGGATACAAAGTTGGTTGTACAAGTACAGCGATTAGAGAGCAGTTTGGTGTTGATGAACCTATCTGTGGGCTAATAATGACGCCTGGTTTATTGTGTGAAGGTGATGTGGTCGATAGCAATAATTATTGTCAGTTAGCAATTGAGCCAGAATTCGTGATTACACTCAAACAAGATTTGGCCAAATTGCCAACTTCTGATAAAGCATTGCTCGACGCTATTGAGTTTGTCCAACCTGGGATAGAATTACATAATTACGTTTATCATTTCAGCCCGCTTAAACAGCAGGAAGTTATCTGTTCCAATGGAATTCATGCCGCACAGTTAGTTGGAAATAATAAAGTGCGAGCTAGAGAAGTGCACTGGCAGTTAGAGGGTGTTGCGGTTTTTAAGAATGGTGAACTTGTAGCGTCTGGAGTTGCGGCTGATATTATGGGTAGTCCTTTAAACTCGCTGCGGTTTTTGATTCAACATCTGAGAAAACGGGGTGAGAGGCTAAAGGTTGGAGAGTTGGTCATTCCGGGATCAGCGACTGCACTAATCTCTGTTGTTGCTGGTGATGAAATTACCTGCAGTTTCACCAATGTCGGCAGTGTGACGATGAAAGTTGTTTAATCAAATATAGCTGATAGGTACGATAAACAGACCAACGAGTTCTCAACCAGCCATCGCACAGAGAAAAAGATTTAATACATCAATTCATTCGCTGCTTTTTTCGTTTCTTCATTGATCGCTTATGTCCCATTGCTGTGCAGTTGGGTCAACGAGCCAAAGTTTGATGCTAAAACCTGCTTAAAAAAGTAAACTTTAGGAGCTGGATTTGACAGCTACAAGGCATTGCAATTTAAGATCATGATTCCAAAGTCTACTGGCACTAAATTTATCAAACCATTCGTAATCAAATACATCTCATGCAGCAATATTTGTTTTTCGACAAACTATTGAAATTAGTTACTCTGGCTTTTTTATTCTCGCTATCAGCTTGTCTTGCTGACAAGAGCGCTACATCAAAAAATTTAAAGGTAAACGATGCTGCTGAGTTATTCACGAAACCCGAAATTCTTTGGACAACAACGGCAGAGGGGCGTGGTGAAGAATCACATGGTCATTTTCTAATTTCTTGTTCGGATGGTGGTTTTTTACAAATTGGTGAAACCGGGAGCCTGCCAGATGATGCGCAAATTTTTGTCGCCAAAGTAAGTGCAGATGGAACAATTGCGTGGAAGGGCGAATACTCATCTCCTGGTCACAATCTGGGCAATGGCGCAATGGAGGTGGATGATGGATACATTGTTTTTGGGGCTATGAACCAAGACAGCGCGTTGATAAAAGTGGATAAGACTATTGGCAATGTAATATTCAGTAAGAACTTTGATTTTGGGGGAGTTGATGCGATAGAGAGTGTTGTGCAAGTAGGATCAGATTTGATTGCTGTGGGATATACTAACGCTCAAGACCCTGACACTACTTTCTTCGCAGAAGGTAAGGGCCATTTGATGAGATTCGATTCGGAAGGTAATCTTAGCTCAGATTCAAGTCTCAATGATCACATGTCGCATGCTTACAGAATCTTCAGCTACCAAGAGGATTTGATTGTCGGGGGGCTAACGAAAGATGCAGAAGATTACTCATTGATAAAGCTGAGCAAGGTCGGAGAAACCACTTGGTCAAAAACTTATGGTGGGAATAATTCGGATCACTTATTTGCGATGGATATGGATCTCGATGGCAGCATCTTTCTTTCCGGTCACACCTTATCTGGTACAGATAATTGGGATACTTACACAGTAAAAGTAAATCAGTTAGGGGAGATAATCTGGGAGCGTAAGGTAGGCAATCCCAGGGGCTTTGACCCAGAATATATTCATGATGAAGCCTGGGGTATCAAGGCTACCAAAGATGGTGGAGCTCTAGTCGTAGCTGGGACAGGGGACGAATATGAAAGTTATTCCGAGTGCAATGATCAGGACTGCTCTGACCGCTGGCATGCTTATTTAGTACGATTTGGAGAAGATGGTCAGATACTATGGGAGAAAACGTATCCAAATCCTGAAGATGGGGATTGGGCAGGAGAGGATATTGTCCTTACTAAAGATGGTGGGGCCTTGATGGCAGTGGATGATGGGCAATTTACTTTTGTTAGGCTGTTGTCCATTGACTAGATCCAAGGGTCTGTTTAAGTTACTAAGGGTGATTATATAAACACTCATGTATATGACAAAACAATGCTACCCCTCCCCTCAACCCTCAACTGTGGTGAACTAGTGAATGAGAGCCTGAGAGATAAAGCCATTAACCACCTTGCATAGTACTGAGAATCACTGTCAGTGGATTTTTGAGATAACTGAGGGATAGGGGGGGAAGCCCGAGCTTGGGATATGTACTACACAGATTGTGAAGTCAGTGAGTAGACTGATCGGGAGAAGCTTTTAGGATCTTGAGATCTGAGTTAGTTGGTGGTGAATCTATCGGAATGAGGTGGGGAGATTACCTGAGGAGGTAGCAAAACTGAATAGGGAGTTCGATATCAAAAGTCTCTCTGTTTTGCTCGATGATTCGACATTGATATTGAAAATAATGGACTGTTTACGAGAGAAGGCTGGGAAGCATCTGTAGTAAGATGATACTTGACCACAGATGCACGAATATGAAGTCCAAAAATCAATCTGTCTGGCTAACCTGCATCCAGAGTGCATCACCGATTGAACTGCTCTCAACATGAGGCATAAATTCTGCGACCATCTGATTCCACTCTTCACTCATTTGGAGTTTTGCATTCCTGGCCATTTCTTCATCCATGCTCTCGACTTCCCAAGACCACATTACTTGATTTAAGGGACCCATAACCCTCGAGTAGAATTTGACTCCCCCCGCATATTCTTCGCCAAGAATCTTCTTTGCCAATTCGGGAAATTTGGGGCCCATTTCCATTACTGCGGGCATTGATCCGGGTTTTACATTCATTAGCCTATCGTATTTGATTGTCATAGCTTCCTCTCAATAATTAGATTGTAAGGATTATCAACCCTGCCCAACTAGAATGTAGGGCAAAGTCAATCTCTTCGGATTTAAGATAAAGTCAAGCTATTGACTAAAATACATCCATTCCAGTGGGGGTACAGAACCAAACTCACCCACCCCTTCAATTCTTACCTCCCCTTATCAATTTTCACACACGTTACCCTCACACAAGACAACATAGACCCCAAAAGCTATAGCCAAGAATACTAGAGTTCGGCCAGTCGCGAAACCAAACTGGTTTAGATACGTGTTAGATGATTCGGTGAGGTGAGTGGTGGTTCCTAGGTCTTATCCTTTCTTCGGCCCACCTAAACTACATTCATCAGGTTC
>JACLAC010017428.1_pt1 | contig 10338 bp, 10 predicted proteins | sample 8027881 | NCBI WGS metagenome assembly JACLAC01 (sample SAMN15725517, study PRJNA655200) | protist metagenome | isolation source: fluorescence activated cell sorting (FACS) single amplified genomes of... | place: Spain: Blaines Bay Microbial Observatory, Mediterranean Sea | collected 2016-01-19 | reverse complement strand
AGTAATACTATAGCATTCGAGGAGATCGCGGATTCCTTTCCGAGTGCAAGAATTATTGGATGGAGGACCGTGTTGCTTCCTGCAATTGGATAACGATATATGCAGCTCCTATTAGTACTATTGCTTCTCTATTTTTATTGCCTTCTGCAAGAGTAGGGTGTGACTCTGTTGTACAGAGCGAGATTGGTGGCAGCGAGGGATTGAAAGTATTGCTATTACTATTACTTCCTGTCAGGATAACTGCAACATCAATAAGTTACGTATAGTACTTGTCAATAATGACATGTCGTCAACACTCGTTGTGAGGGTACTGCTCCAGAGCAAGTTAAGGACAACGCACGCATCATCATACGTTGTCCAGGATAACTTGCGCATTATATATATGTACAATTTGCGAGCGCAATACAGTTTTTGTCCTCGCATGACATTTTTCTTCGCACGACAGTTTTTTGATGTACAAGTTTTAACTGCCTCATGTTGTCTTCTTTTTGTTTGATCGGCTATTGTTACACATACACAAATAGTAAGTTATATCATCAGTATAGTCAGTAGAATTTCCTTTCATGGGCAGTACGTGTGGCAGTTGTAATAGTTGTAATTATAGTAGAAATATTTATGGCCTATTAGCGTTGATGGTCTATTACCCCAACAGTTTATACCCGCGACATATTAGAAATTTCTTTGTGATATTATTATTCTCCATCTTAATGTTATCAAGATTTTGCGACGAGGTATTACAAAGATAAGATGGAATTACAGAACTAAGGGTTGCAAACAGTACGTCAATCATTTTCATAGTAGTCAGACTCCATAAGTTAGTTGTCCGTAGAAGTCTGCGATATATACATAGGTCAGTAATACGAAAGATAGATTTGTGTAACACGAAAGATAGATAGATTTTGCAACAGTCTGAGTGAGTCCAAAAATCTTCCTCAAACAGGAAATCGTCACGAAAAAAGGTTTCGTCTTTTTCGTGACAAAAAAGTCTCCGATGCGATAATAGCTAGCATCATCGAATAGCTTACAAAAATAGCTGAAATCAGCATAAGTAGCTGAAAAGTGATGATCATCGAATCGATAGCTTGCCCAAGGGGCAGATCGATTTCTAAATTTTCCTTGAGCAATCTCGATACTCCAACCACAGTTACAGTTACTGTCGCCACCAGGTTGTCGGCAGTTGGTAACAGGTTGGTGAGTTATATATACATGGTCGTTCTGCTCATCATGCAGGTTCTTCTGAAGGAAACAAAATTGATTGAAGGAAACACAATGTGAAAGTCTCCGACATACAAGAATACTGTAACTAGTAAGACTTCTATCGGGAAGGCAATGTTTGTATTTTCTTGACAATGATACACGAACTCTAGTAGCACGAACAAGTATAGTTGCTACTTGATTGAAATTTTCGATGATTGAGATTTTTCTATGAACAGTACTTGTTGACGACAAAAAAATGTTCTTTAGCTCGTGAAATTAGGAAAAGTTGTCTGACACAGCTAGTGACGTATCGTATTATTCTGAAAAGTTATCTGACTCATCTTTTAGTGCCATTAATTCTTTGTAGTACTACATATTATAGTATGCTCTTTAGTAGTACCATGGGAAAGGTGCTCTTTCATAGTAATTGTCATTATCGGAAAGGTACATGCGAATCGAATATGGAATCATGAATCATTGGCTCAAACCAACTGCCTGTTGCTGATGTTGGTGATGGCCCTGCATGATGACGGCGACTCGATCAGCTGCGATGTAAAACCTGAAAACCTTTCCATCTAAGCGAGACACAAGTTTGAAGTGTTGAAGCAGTGAAAGACACAACATCATGTTCTATTTTTGCAAATGTGCGGTTGAAATTTCCTTATACGTATCGCGCACATCTGTATAGTATACAACACATATTGATACTACACTATCACCCACATCTAGATTATTGGATAATCGGATAGAGGTCGTATTGGATGGTCGTAGTGACTCAGGATTGCTGTACACTATTCTGCGGTTTAATAGATATTTCGTTTGAGCCATGTATAGTGTGGCTCCACCGAAATACATAGTCACCACCGCCCTTTTCCAGCCAAATTTTAACGGAGATTGTAATACTAACTCTGAAAGTAGTGTTGTCATCGTGTGTCTGGAAGTGGTATTGGCTCTGGAAGTAGTATTGGCTCTGAAAGTATCATTCATTTCAAAAAAAGTAGGACCCTGCTAAAGTCAAGAATAATTTTATGCTGTGTCAATCAGAATATGCTGCGCCAATCAGATCGTGATTTTTGCTGACTACAAGGCACGTACAGAAGACTAAGTAAGGAAACATTTTAGATACGGAAGATTTGAGTTAAACTTACTGTTAGGAATTGAGTTGAGTGCATGGTAATAGTCTGATATTGAGGTAACAGACACGTGCCTGAAACACGTAGCAACTAAGGGAATCTATGTCTGACGCAAGAGTCTGACGCAAGAGTCTGACGCAAGAGTCTGACGCAAGAGTAACGCAGAGTTCTGCAGAAGGCGGCAGGAAATCCTCGGTCCAACTTGTTACAAGACAAGAGGAACGCAGAGCAACGTAGATCCAGGGCGACAGGAAACCCTCGGTCCAACATAACGGGGCAAGTAACAACAAGGCCAACAGTAAGAGTGCAGTTGTGACAGTTGAATCTCCACCAGACAGCCCCAAGAAAATGATAATTCCGGTCTCAGAGGAACAGCAGGAATAGCTTGATCTAATAGCTGTTTTAGCGACATATTCCTGTTACAATCCGACCTAACAACAGGATGCTCATTCGTTGATTCTGTGGAAACAAGTATTGCCAAGGAAGTGAATCCGGTGTCACTAATATGGGATGCAAGATAGTGAATGCGCAATAAGCACGAGGGCATTTTTTCGTATTCAACGAAATTGACATTTTGCGACAGTACCGAGATTGGCATATTAAGAACCGGTATAATAGATCATTAAGAAGCGATACGATTACATACATCAAAGAAGTAAGAAACGATATTTCATTATTAAGAATCAGATTCATGGTTTAGATTTTGTAAGTTACTAGACTCAGTATCCATGAAACATAGTCCTAGTCAGTGTTGATAGTGAGGAGGGGGAACTGTGACTGGTGAGGTGTCGGGAGACGGAGATGTCGGGAGACGGACATATGGAGAAGGTGATCCTTCATTGTCGCCGTGCTGGTGCGTGATCGGAAGAGTCAGATTGTGTGTCAACGGTATTCTATCGGGAGACTTGATCGTTCCAGAGAGAGAGGGAGAGAGAGAAGTCTGAGAGAGATCAAAGAGAGGGGTGTCAGAGTCAAACAGACCGGGGCCACTATGATTATTGTTACATTGCTACAGACAGAGTGTGACAGTGTTACAAACAGACTGAGGTTGTCAACACCGGACATGGATGGAGATGGGAAAAGAGATAAGTCACTGTAGTGCGGGAGAGATGGACGGATTTGTCGCTTGTTTCATGCAGTATACGATCATGCAATGCACGATCATGCAATATACGATCATGGCATAACATTCATGCCCTGGGCGTCGATGATGATCCCCCGCTGACTCTGAGCGGCAGATCCTGACTCTGGGCGCCAAGTGTTGCGCAGAGGACGTCATCCTCTTCTCTCGGAGAGATTTAAGACGTGTTACTGGCAAGATGCATGAGACTCATCGGGAAGGGATCAGTGTCACACTTCAAGTTCTGCGGACTCGGAGTTCTCTCGCAATAACACCAATAGATATAATCCGATTCCTTGCAGGGCAGGTGGCAGTTACAGTACGTAGATTTTATCTGGCTTCTCATCTTGGACTAACTTGTCCTTCCAACAACTCTCAAAATCATTTGAACTAGATAATATTATCTTGAAGTAGATACAACATTCAGCAAATTCATACTCAGCAGTTTTTTCCTCCCTAATAATAATTGGTGGCAGGTATTTGGAAAGTCACGACACAAGATGGCAGGTTTGTGGAAGATATTGGTTCTGAGTTTCGTTGTCGTGGGGCATTCTGACAACACTGGAGCTAATGCTGTGAAAGTGAGTGCTCAGATAGACGGAAAATCACGAATTGACAAGCTTCAGGCCGCTCGCGCTGCTCGCAAGCAGCAGCGTGGAGGGGAGGTCATCGACGACGCTGCCCTCCAACATCAGCTGGAACGAATGTATCAGGGAGATATACCAACGCAGCGCAGCCGCAGCGCGACCGCTTTGAATACAGCCCGCACAGAGCACCAGCTTGTAGAGGAGTCTGGAGCCCGATACGAAATGCATCATCAATTGAACCTCGAGAACGAGTCGTCCTCGAGGATAGTACTGACAGAGAATAATAGAGGAGAATATTATGATGAGATGCAGGGATATTATGATGAGGAGCAGGGAGATTATAATGAGGAGCAGGAACATTATAACGAGGAGAAGGAATATTATAACGAGGAGAAGGAATATTATAATGAGGGAGAAGAGGAACTAAAACTGGAGTCCCTGACGCCACCGAAGGGTTGGTGGAGTGCGAGGTGGAGACAAAAATATTTGCGAAAATCAACACCGCATGGGAAAAGAGTTGGCAAGCTAGCAAATCAGCTGGCGCAAGCTCTCAAGCTTGATGAGATGATTGAGGCTGGCATTGAGGCTGCTGAGACTAAGTCCAACTCTACTACAGAGAAGCCGATCCTTTTGGCGAGGCAATGGAGTCAGATCGTCAAGGAGACTGAGCAGCAGCTCAATCCGATCAACCTTGAGGGAACGGGAAACCGAGGGGAGGAGCCGCAGATCATTGATGACGACTCAGAGGTACAAATCATTGATGACATTGTACCTCCGAGTCCTGTTAAGACACCTCCCTCGCAAATTTTTGTGGCGACCAAAAAGTCCGAAAAAATTGTCGACCAAAATGTCCCTGATGGGAAAAACAACCAAGCTGCCACTGGTATTACTATTTTTAGTATCAGCGACTATTTTGGTGACGATAAGAAAAGCATCCTAGCATCGTCAAGCCGTCATCGTGATGATGATTTCGACGACGACAAGGACTCATTGGCTGTTCCGATGAGCGACTCATTGTCGCATGGAGCTAGAAGCTCTTCGGTAGTCGCTTCAGGGAACGAGGAGGTGTCGAAAGCGTCAGGGAATTCTGCTTTTGTCTTTGTCGACTGGAACGCGGAAGAGTCACAGTGTGACCTCTCCTCTGAAGCTGATGGTGATGTGGAAAGTCCGGCCACAACACAACGTAATAACGTCAAGCAGCAGGAACCCCCAGTTTGGAAGTCTCGCCCAACGCAGATGATGCCTGGCCCTTTGTTGAATCGCGGACAACGTGGTGAATCAGATATGAATGGCAGCAGTATGAACGGCAACAGGGGAGACGGACCTGACTCTGATGGCGAGATCGTGTCTGACGATGATATCGCGGAGCATTCCGAATCGGAGGAACTAAAACTCCCACGACCCAACGTCACGGTCTTCAGAAGAGCCGGAGAAAATCGTCATCAGAGTCGTCCATCAGGTCACGAAGAGGAGGAATCAGAGGATTCGACAGCGAAGCTGGAGTTCGAAACCGATTATCATACAGTGGAGCAGGCGCAGGTGAGCAAATTCTTGCCGATGCGAAAGAGTAGTTTTCTGCATGCAGTATTATGATTCTGGCGGGCTCTTCTCTACATGGTCAAATGTATTTTTCAGTAATAATACTAACTGGTTCAGTGTCCGCCCCTTCTCAGTGAGTGGACGGGTATATCTGACAATGTGTCAATCTCGTCGATAAAATGAAACAATGTTGGGCGGCCTCATTGTGCCCAAAATTATCTCTGCGCGAGTCCACATTCACAGTGAAATTATCGGTTTGCGTATTCGATTTGTAAATTCGAAATTCGAAATTTGACGGATCTATTGGGGCTGATCCGCGCTATTGGTGCTGATCCGAGTGTGCTGATCCGAGTAATATCAAGGACAATGGTAACATTATTCATGTCATCGTCTGTGCGAGCTCCTCGGATGTAGGATAATATGAGCTGATCGATCTGACATCTGATAAGACTAGTCCGGGTCGACAGTCACAGTGCCAAAGAAAACACCCTAGTAAGTAAAATATTGATGGAGTTTAATCAATACTATCAGATTTAATAATGTGTCGTATCAATACTTTGTATTTAATAATATTCGCATTCAATTTCGTTGAATTTCTTCAGGTTCAAGTCCTTCCTCAAGGTGTCGCCCCTCAGCAGGCAGGGACCCTGAACAGAGAGTTTGCAGCTCGTGATAACCTTAGATTTGAGAAGGTCCCTCTATCCATGCCGCAACAACCACCTCTGCATCTGAAAAAGGTAAGTCTCAGGAAATTGGACCAGTTTGATCTCCCATGTCGCTGGAGGAACCGGGACCGCGTTTCCGGGGTCACCGTCGTTGCAGCGGATGCAACAATCTGTTCTTCGGAATTTCGGATTTTCCTTTCGTGCATGAAAAGCTCTCGATAGAAAATTGGTCGCAGCAGGTGATCAATGATTTGTCGTCGCACAGGACGAGGAATAGTCATGCGTGATCTGTAATAGTCATGCATGATCTGTTATTTGATCTATTATTTGACAATACGTTCGTGCTTTTTTGAGTCCTGGACTGATCGAAGTCGCCCAGTGTTCCAGGTATGACTGCATATACTAATACTAATAGATTACTATGATAGTATTACTTCTCTGTGGCATCCCCTCATCAGGTGGAGAAGGCAAAGCGCAAGAGACAATGTACTCCTGCGAGGAAACAGAAGTACGGTGGCGGCAGCCGGAAGAATTCCAATGCGCGCCGATTCCTATCACCATCGGCGGCACAGAAGAGGTCCAACGACCCGCGCAACGTCCAGAAGACAACTCTTGCACCAGCGGATCTCACGGAGCCAGACCAAAATGAGGGTCCTTCCCAAAATAAGGTCCTCTCTTCCTTGAGCTCAATCTGGCAAACAGTCAAATTTTGGTGAAGGCAGTGAGCGGCGCGTAGAAAGTGGTTCCATACGATATTGCATCCTAATACAGCTATTAATATCTTGCGATGTATTACTGATGATGTCGACGACACGACTCAGAATCGCGAGTACCCAGCATGATTGGCTCGCGCAGTATCATTATAATATTACAAGCACTGGATATATCTTGCACACAAACGTCTGGAATTCTGCACACCGAGTTAGGATGGTAGGATGAGTTATGCATCATGGGGATGCGGGGAAGGATCAGGATAATAATGCGATCCTGATATACAACTGTAATACGCTGACTAAGTATTTTCCTGAATAACTATACAAGTTTTCGTTGACGGTGTTTGATTATATCGGTGAAAAAGCGAAAATACTGCTAATATCATATCGAGAGAGTACTCTATTATATTCACGAAATTTCTATCAAATACTAGGAAATGTTTGCAGTGAATTTCTACTCAATAAGACACTGAGTGTAGTAGTACGGCTGATATATCTTCACCACTGCCGTGCTACTTTGATGGGCGTTGAGATTTTCGATAACTTAGATTTTTCAATAATATTACATCTACGATGTAAAAGCTGAAAACATTGTCGTCTAACTAGGAGATAATATTAAGTGTTGAAAGTACAGAAGTGGTGAAAGAACAGAAGTCACAGTGGTAAAGACAGATGTTCCATTTTTGCCACGATTTGCAAGTTGAAATTCCATTATTGCGTACATCTATGAAATTTCCATATTGATTACTACTACACACATTATATGCAGATGTGGATATATGGAAGTTTACAGCAGATTTTTTTATCGTTTACAGCAGATTTTTATCGTGCAGCAGCTTTTTATCGTGTGAACAGTAGTATATTATGGCTCAAACGAAATAATCATCTATAGTGATGTCTATAGAATCAGATTGACTTCCCCCGATCTAGTCATTATGATAGTAAGTACATCCCCCGAGCAGAAAATGTTTCCAGAGTTGGCTCTGAAAGTAGCGGAAACTGTAACGTACCCGTCATTCATTTTGAAACTTAAGCGTCATTCATTTTGCAAGAAGTAGCATCATCCGGTATAAGGCTAAGCGGGTCTTCACAAGAAGGAAATTTTAAGTAGGGAATTGCGTTCGGAGTTGAGTCAGGTCCTATGTATGGAATATTGAGTCGAACTTAACAGAAAGGTTCGTCCAAGCATCGTTAAACACATAGTTGTTTTTTTTTAACACGTAGTTGTCTTTTACACGTATCGTACCATATAGGGCGCAAGAGTAACGCGTATTATAGTACAGTGTTCAAAACAACAGCAATAGCAATCCTTGCAATAGCAGTCCGTGCAATAGCTGCTGCTCGGTACAGTTCTCAGAACATCAGGTAAGTGAGAATTCTCTGATTCCGTGGAAACAATTAATATTATTACCGAAGAGCATCATCAGTGTTACTATGTATAGAACTTGAAGAACGACAAGCGCGAGGGAAAGTTGGAAAACAGACAAGAAATTGGAATGTAGCGAAACAGGGCAATTGAAATGTTGGGACGCCCGTATATGATAGGAAGAACCGTGGATACATATGAATGTGTCAGACGTACGAAACAATATTTAAGTAAGGAATTTCGTACGTTTGGACTGAGTAAGTAGACTCATCAGTCCGTAGAGTTCTTCCCAGTCAATGTGATTTATCCAAAAAAGCATACTATTCTTATCGTAGAAAAATATTAGTCACTATTATTGACAAGATCGCAGTTGTATTATCTTTTAAAGGAAGAACGTTTTATAAGTAGTGTGTGTGCGAGCATGTAAGGATTGGAGGAAAACAGTGATACTCGTAGTAAGAGTATTGAGCTACGTGACCAGGCTGGCAAACATCGGGACAAACAACACGCACAAAAACGAAAACACACAACGACATTATGATGAGACGGCCAACTGTCTCGTCTCTTTTCATGCACTCGAGTCCGTTTGATTTTAGTGAGATTTCGGTTTGAATCGTCACGAGTTAAACTATGGACGCTGGAAGTGACGCAATGAATCGTGATAACAATGCATCGTGATATCAATGCAGCGTGATAGTGATATGATTTGCAGGCGAGGGGGTGGTTCGAACAGAAACAGGAAGCCAGAAATAGTAAGCGATGAATATGCGTAGAAAATAGTCACGTGCGGCAAATAGGAAGAGAGATTAATCACTAGAATGCGGAATGCGGAAAGGTCTGACACTGAAAATGAGAGCTGCGAAGTAATACGGTTTTTGATGAGTAAGAATTGCTTCGATAATCCAGTGTGAGAGCCAGTGTTTTGAGGGCGAGAAAGACGGTTTTGAAAGTGAGCATGTGCTATGGGATAAAGCCTGTTTTGAGAGAATCAGAGTGATTCAGAAAATGAGTGATTCGGAAAATGAGTGGTTCAGAATTTGTGAGGATGCAAAACTTGCGAGGGTCCGAGAAGTTCCGCACATCGGAGAGAATTTTTACGAAGAGAAAATTGTCAACCACCGAGATCACAGTGGTGTGGGCTGCATTGTAGAGGCTCCGATCGAGTCTTCAAATCTGAATGTTTCATCGTCTGAATGTTGTTGTTATATCTCTGTTTGAAATCGTGCAAGGTGTCACTTCTTGAAAGGTAACTTTCTAGAACAGAACCGGGAGTTTTTCTCTGGAACCCATCCACAGAAGTGCTTATCATACTTGTTACGTATACCGGCGTATAGTATTGATGCTTGTTCGTTACAATGTAATACTAGATATCTCAGCATCTAACTTTATCAGTGTTTGGTTTGTCGCATACATCATATTTATTACTATTAGCAGTGTTTCTCACATTAGGATTATCAGTTTGTCAAGATTAGGATTAGTGGATCTTTTATGATATTGTTTGACATACATTATTAGGAGCTAGTTTGCCTAACAAAATGGTCGGTTGTTCGCGTATTGCTATGCGGCTGCCCGTACTTCTCTGGTCGGGCTCCATTGTCTCTTCCGATGCGATGCATTTTTTCTTTTCGAATGGGACATCTGGCGTATCAAAACCAGGAAGAAAAAAATCCGGACAAAACGGGCAGAATCAGATGTCGCGAAACATCTTCGGAAAAAACCGCAGTAATAATAGTATTAGTGCCGGTAGTGGCGGCGACACTACGGCGAATTCCGCACATCTTAATGTGGAGCCCGGTCTGCGTTTTCCAGACGAGGAAGTTTGGGACGAAGCTTGGGGAGCGGATGCATCAGCCAACATAGGGAATGAAGCCATGCCAAAAGTAAGTCAAAATCCTCTCCCCTACAAGAAGCGGTATGATGTGATGAGATCGTTAAACACTAACAACATTATTAATCTTTCGTATCATGATATGAGCACTAGTTAAACGATTCGCCACAAAGTCTGATCGAAAAAAATT
>JACLAC010020569.1_pt1 | contig 10340 bp, 8 predicted proteins | sample 8027881 | NCBI WGS metagenome assembly JACLAC01 (sample SAMN15725517, study PRJNA655200) | protist metagenome | isolation source: fluorescence activated cell sorting (FACS) single amplified genomes of... | place: Spain: Blaines Bay Microbial Observatory, Mediterranean Sea | collected 2016-01-19 | reverse complement strand
AGGGCAAACCCACTTCTGGTTTAAAGACCTAGCAGAAGAATTAATGAATCGAAAAATTGAAGATGAACTGGTTGCTAAAGACGATATTAGAGATGTCACGAACCCTGGCCAGCTCTTGGCTAAAGAAGGTGAGTTAGTAAAATTGTCCTACTGGAAAAATGAAGAAAGTCGATGGATGGAAAGGGACCCACTTTTAGTAACAGCCTACGCGATTTTGGCACTCGAAGTTGGTTTAGATATAGAGTAAGAAATAAAGGTATTTTCTCTTCATATGATGTGGTCCACGTGGTTCCGAACGATTCTAGCTTGTTTGACGCTATTAATAACAATAGTAGTTCGAGGTGAAGTTTCATATGCAAGCTTGACGGATGCGTTCGACTACTACGAAGTCAGAAAAAATCTGACTCCATTAATTATTGACAGTATTGACCAGGGCTTACGCTGGCTAGAAATTCAACAAGGACCAGATGGCTTGTTTCACGGGCAGGTAGGTATTACTGCCCTGGTCGTAGCAGCTTTCTTAAAACACCCAGAACAAAAATACAATTTGCGTACACACCCATTTTTGCAAAGGTCAGTTAACGCACTAACAAGCTATTCAAATCTAGATGGTAGCATCTGTGACAGAAGTTTACTACAGATGGCCCACCCCAGTTATACGACGAGTGTTTGTCTTTTAGCACTGGCAGCTACCAATAGCCGTAATTATTATCAGCAAATTCGAGACGGTCGAACCTTTCTCAAAAGTTTGCAAATGGTAAAAGATGAAGATCATGCTCGACATTTTGGTGGGATTAATTATAGTCTTGACCAACAAGAGAATTATGACTTATCTAACTTAAGTTTAGCTCTACTCACACTGGACGAAACACGTAGTTACATGGCAAAAGTAATGAAACAGACATTGCCTGACGACAGCTCATTTTTGAGTAATGCAAAAAAGTTTATATTGAGGTGCCAGTCCAATGAAGCTAACGAAGACTATTGGGGGACCAATCTTGGGTCGAATCACTATGGTGGTTTTATTTATTCACCAAATGGTGAGAGTAAAACAATGGTCACAGGCAAACCTTATGGTAGCATGACAGCTGCAGGTCTACTTAGTCTTATGCATGTGAATGCCAAGGAATCGCATCTGAGAGATACTTTTGAATGGATTTGCAATAACTGGCAATTAGACAAAAATCCGGGTATGAGTAGAAATCAAGCAACAAAAGGACTATACTACTATTACTACAATTTGGCCTTAGCATTAGCAGCCTACGAAGAAATACGAACGATGAAAAAAGGTCAAATTATATTTGGGAAGGAGCAGCCTAAAGTTTTTTGGCTTCAGGAACTGGCTGAAGCTTTGATCAAAAGAAAAATCGTTAATTCGGTAGTTGCAAATCAAGACATTCCTGACCCTGCCAATCTAAATGAGTCTATTTTTTATGTTGGTGATAGAGTCGACTTGGCCTACTGGCGCAACCAAAGCAGTTTTTGGATGGAACGGGATACAGTATTGACGACTGCCTATGCAGTTCTAGCTTTAGAAGTGATAATGAGTATTGAATAGTCTCAGTTTTTATGAATTTTCAAACTTGTAAAAATCCCCCTCATGCAGTTTTAATGCAGCTGAAAAAACTACCAAGTGTTGGTCTCGCTCCTCCAATTAAGCCACCAGGACCAAATGATCACGTCAGGATATCAAGTGACATTTAAGTAGAGTAGTAACAAATCTTATGGAGACGGAAAAAATAACAATACGAATTCTTGATTTTCAACTGTTCTACCAAACTAAACTTGATTAGTTTTTAATGAAATTTGTCACACAAATATTGGGTTACTTTATGTGTGCTTATTTGGGCTTACAGCTCTGGGCTTCAGATGTACCAATCGAATTACCACCTATCACTGTCATACCCAGCCAGTTCACAATACAATCAGGAACAACCATTAACCAACGACTATCAAAAACCGAAATACAGTCATTCCCCTTGGTCGATAACGATATCCTGCGAGCTGCACAGGTCTTTCCTGGTGTAGTATCTCACGATTATAGCGCCAGGTTCAATGTTCGAGGTGGCGAACGGGACGAAGTTTTGGTACGTTTGGACGGTATGGAACTACGAGAACCTTTCCATTTGCGGGATTTTGGTGGTGCGATTTCGATTATTGATCTTAACCTGGTTCAGCAATTTGATTTGATGATGGGTGGTTTCCCGGCCAAATATGGTGATACGATGTCAAGCGTCGTTGAAATTAAAACCGATAGATCTATCCCGGAAAAGAGAACGGGATTGATTGGTCTAGATTTGCTGAATGCCTCAGCTCAATTGAAAGGACCAATTGGCCCTACTGGTAGTTGGTTATTATCGGCACGTCGCGGTTATTTTGATCTTTTACTTGATTTGATTGACGCAGACGATGTTCCGAGGCCAACCTATGCCGACTTATTTGGTAAGCTCTATTGGGAGCTAAGTGATAAAAACCAAATAACGTTAAATACAATTTCTGCTCTGGATAATAACCAGATGATACCGGAAAAAGAAAATTCGAAATTGACTTCGGAATATACGAATAGTTTGTTCTGGGGGAAATTTCGAAGGGCACATAGCTCGAAATTTTGGACTCAAGTCTATATTTTTTCCGGGTCCCAAAACCATGATCGACGATACGACTACTACCGCTATGACAAACGAGAATTCAACTTTGTTGGAGGTAAAATAGAGTCGACTTATCTTAGAGCCAAAGACTCAGTTGTTAACCACCAACTTGATGCTGGTCTAGAGTGGCGTTGGATAGAAAGTATATACGATTACCGACTAAAACAGTCTATTCAGAAAATAGATGCTGACGGATGGGATTTCAAGGCATATTTTCAGCATGAGTGGCAAATATCACCCTACGTGGCGCTGAATACAGGTGCTCGAGGACTATATCGCAAATATCAGATGAAGAATAATGAACCAAATCCATTAGGTTTCGATTTGTCTCCAAGATTAAGTTTAGCCTTTCGGCCACATCAGAGTATGGTAATTCGATTGGCTTGGGGGAGGTACCATCAACCAGTTAGTCTAACTTCCATTCCTATAGCCCGTTATTCTAGACTAGTGAATCCTTCAGAAGTAGCAAGCCATTATATAGTTGGTGTAGAATTAAGTGGCAATCTGATCGGTTTATATGACAAGTTTTTAATTAGTGGTGAATTATATAGAAAAAAATACGATAATTTGGTAGGAGAAGTTGAAGATTTAGGTCGAAAAAGCCAAAATCTACAATACCCGAATCAGGGCCTAGCTATCGGTGGCGATATATTTGTTTCTAGTATTGTAGCCAAAAGACTGAAAGTTAGTCTGGGATATTCCTACGGGCAAGCTCAAGCTAGTTTAGCTACTACTAATACTACTTACTTTCGCGACTATGACCAACGGCACTCAGTTTTAGCAAATTTGGGTTGGTTTTTTTCTGACGGTTGGTGTTTGTACACTACCTGGTCATTTCACACAGGTAGGCCTTATACTGAGTTAAAAGCCGAACCAGTTCGGCTCAACGGTCAACTCAAAGACTGTGAATCTACTTTTCATGGCCCTATCAATGCTAGTAGATTACCGAATTATCATAGTTTGGATCTACGTTTAACTAGAACAAAAAGTAATCAGAAACTATCACTGAGTTGGTACGTTCAAGTACTAAACCTTTATAATCACCAAAACGTTCACGAGTATGCGGTTACAGCCGTCTATAGTGACGATCAGAATCTGATTTTGGACTGTCAAGTCGAGGCAGAGCCACTACTACCAATTTTGCCACTGTTTGGTGCCGAAGTTCGTTTTTAAGACTGGTATTGTAGAGTTTTTCAAAAACGACAAAAAAATAGAAACAGCTTAGGAGTTATGATTGAAGACCAGTCGATTTTCAGTTTTATCTTTTGTCATTCTTTCAATTCACTTTAAATTGCAACTTGTTTTGAAAAAGAGACATTTTCAATGCTAAGACTCGTCAAAAAAGTTTTTCAAGATTTACTAGATGGCCACCAGTTCCAGAGAACCTATATTCCCAAATCTGCACCCAGTGCTGAGGAGGCTATTTTGCCCTTCGATCCAGCTGATTACTCTATTGATCCAGAAGTATTGAAACAAATGATAGATAACCGTGAGGACTTTGTCTTGCTAGATGTGCGAGAAGTTTGGGAAAACAAAATTGTACAACTACCAGAGACCGTGTTAATCCCACTTAAAGAGTTACCAAAGCGAGTGAATGAGTTATCTTTGCAACAGGAGATCGTGGTATATTGCCATCATGGAGTAAGAAGCCTCGACGCAGTTTATTTACTCAGGCAACTTGGATTCAAGAAAACAACGAGCTTAATCGGGGGGATTGACCAATGGTCTCGGGAAATTGATCCTACAATTACCCGGTATTAAATCAACCTTACAGAGTATGTAACGCTTACTCCATAAGGTTGTTGGTTTGACTTTTAAAATTTTTGCTTTCTAACCCATAACGGTTCATTCTACTCTGTAGACGTCGGCGGGACATTCCTAAGAGTCTAGCAGCTTTTGTTTGTATTCCACCGGTCTGATAAAGTGCAGCTTCGATGTAAGACTTAATAATTTCTTCTAGCGAAACTCCATTTCGCGACAAATCAATTTTCAAGTCGATAGGTGTGATGGTTTGGTCGAAAACCTCATCTGGTAGGTCTTGGGTGGTGATTTGGTCGCTTTCTGACATTAGGTACGTTCGTTTGAGACAGTTTTCTAATTGCCGAATGTTACCGGGCCAATTACAATTTTCCAGAGCTGATCGAGCAGAAGTTTTGATTGTTTTTGGGTTTACCATAGGATATTCCTGACTAAATTTGGTCAAGAAATGGTCTATCAGTAGATTGATGTCTGTTCGCCTTTCCCGTAATGGTGGCAAATGCAGTGGAATAACATTTAATCTAAAATAGAGATCTTCCCTAAATTGTCCTTTTTCGACAGCCTGCACCAAATCTGTGTTGGTAGCTGCAATGACACAAACATCGATCTGTCTACCTTCTACTGAACCAACTCGAAAAACTTGTCGGTCTTGTAGAATTCTCAGTAGCTTGCTCTGAAGATTCAAGGAAATATCGCCAATTTCATCCAAGAATAACGTTCCACCATGAGCAGTTTCGAACACACCTGGTTTATTTCGGTCGGCTCCAGTAAATGCACCTCGAACATGACCGAAGAGTTCAGTCTCCGCTATTTCGTTCGGAATAGTATGGCAGTTCACAGCTACAAAACGCTTTTTTGCTCTCGGGCTATAGTCATGTAGAGCACGAGCGACTAAATCTTTGCCCGTACCGGTTTCTCCGGTTATGAGTAGTTGGTTAGCACCCAGATCGACAATCCGATGCATTGTTTTTAAAAGATCTCGCATGGACTGGCTTTGCCCAATTATATTCCCAAAATGAGCACTAGGATAACAGTCTTTATCTTCAATTACCTGTTCTGAATCATGCACTTGTAGTGACTTTTCCGCCAGAGCTCTCTTAATTTCTTTCTTCAATTCCATCGTGTCAATTGGTTTTTCAAAATAGTAAAATGCACCCTCATGTGTAACCAATCGAATCGCATCTTGTAATTCTGCGAAGGCAGTCACTATTAAAACGGGTAGTTTGGGCCACTTTTTTTGAATCGACTTTAGTAAGTCTCGACCTGATATTTTACCCATCCGCATATCGCTGATGACTAAGTCGAATAAATTTTTCTCTAAGAGTTCTAATGCTTGTTGACCACTTGAAGCAGTCATGCAATCGTAATTTTCTTTTTTCAGAATTCGCCGTAAAATAATACGCTGATTTTGATCGTCATCGACAATTAAAATTTTCGTCATTTAATCTTCTCTGAACTTAGGACGGTGGGATCCTGAAAGATATGGTAAAGGTTGTACCCATTCCGACTTGGCTTTGTACCTCGATTTGAGCTTGGTGAGCCTTGATAGATTGATGAGCAATAGCTAATCCAAGACCGATACCACCTTCATTCTCACGTGTGGTGAAGTAAGCATCAAAAATACGCTCTTTTATACTATTAGCAATACCCACACCAGTATCTCGAATTTGCAATACTACGCGTGTATCAATAGTAGATTTTTTTAACTGCGTTGACACAAATAGACGACCTCCTCTTGGCATTGATTGAATACCATTTTGCATCAAATTAACTACCACTTGTCGAATAAGTGTGACGTCAATGTTAATGTCTGGCAGATATGGTGCCATTTGCTCAACAATCTTAACACGGGCTTCCTCAGATATTAGCCGTATCCCCAAAATAACTTCAGTTATTAAGCTGTTAATAGATGTTAGTTTCAAGTTTAGCTTCGGTGGACGGTTCAAAGCTAAAAAATGATCACAAGTTTGTCGTAGAACTTGGGTTTCATTATGAATGATTTGCAGCGTATCTCTAGCTTCGTTAACATCTTCGCTGTTAACATTGGGTTGAGAAAAAATGACTTGCAAAAGTTGAGTAGACATACCAATTGTGTTTAATGGGTTGCGTATTTCGTGGGCAGCACCAGCAGCGAACTGTCCTAGAGCATCTAGGCGTTTTTGATGAGAAGCTTTTAATTCTTTCAACATTCTGACTAACGCAAATGTAGCTTCACCAATATCTCCTGCCTGATAAGATAATTGTAAAGATGAAAGATCATCAGCCTCGGCGAATCGAACAATTTGTGTAAGTTGTTCCAATGGTCGCAGAACTAGCCGTACTGTAGTTACAACAATAACCAAGCAAAGTAGTAGAATGGTCGCAATGATTGCCCATAAATGTCGCCACCGAATGGATTGAATGTAGTGATTAATATCAGGGGAAGAAAATAAAACCTGTATCACACCGGAAATGGTATTCTCATCTGAATACTCGTTTAGCCAGTCGACTCGATATGGTACGATAATTTCACTCCCATAGCCTTTTTCCGGAAGTTCAACCATATTATAAACTTGCATCGCCTTACGTTGAATTTCAAATAAATCAATTTCGGTGAAATTCATCAAATGAGCTGGGGTCTTTCCCGCAACCAAACTAGCAGCAATTTTAGCGTTTACTCCATCAGTTACGTTTATGTCTACAACATTTGTCATTTCACTAGCTGTTGATTTTATTTGACGTAGGATTTCTTCAATTTTGGGTTGATGAAATCCTTGTTGTCGCTCAATTTCTTGCTCTACCTGAATACGGATTCTATCAGCAATTTGACGTAGCATAGCTCCATTTTCAACGTTCCGTAGATGTAAACGACGTAAGTCCCTTTGAGAAGCAAAATCGTTTATTAAGTAAAATGTTCCCAGTATCACTAGAACAGATACATTGATGATCAGGGCATATTTCCACTGTAGTTTCATAAAATCAGGGATGTAGCTAAATATGAAATATGATTGTTATCATGCGCGTATTAAGAATTAGTATAGCACAGGATCACGTTATCAATTACGAACATCTGCAGTCTGGTTAGGATTTACTTGAGAAAAATAGATCAAATAAGATATGCTCAAAAATGTACGTGAGATAACCAAACCCATAAGCTTTTTAATTTTTGAAAACTTGGAACATTAGACCAAAATGGAAATTCAGATTATTCAACCAACTCCAAAAAAAGTAGTTCAAACAGATACAAATAACCAAGCTGGTGTCGACTTGTATGGGTACATAAAACATCGTAAAGTCGAAGGTGTTAAGATCGAAGTTATGTCAGATAGTGGTTGCCACCAAACTTTAGAAATTGGGAAAGATGGGAGTTTCTCGGGGGTAATTTTTCTACCTATCGGTTGGCATAAGCTTACTTTTAAGGCTATTCAGGAGGGAATAACAATAAAACAAAGCCAGATTGATCAAGTTGGTGTGGGTGAAATTTTTGTTACTGCAGGTCAATCTAACTCGGCTAATCATGGGTATCCCTGCCAAGAAACAACTTCTGGTAATGTAATGGCTTTGGGGTTAGAGGGATGGCAAGTGGCTAACGATCCCCAACCAATTGCCACAGGCGAAGGTGGAACGCCATGGCCTCTCTTAGGTGATCAGCTCAGCCAAAAATTAAGTCGGCCAATCGGTTTTGTCTCGGTCGGCTGGGGGGGGGACAGCGACACATCAGTGGCAGCCATCGATCAAAGATGGTCTCTATTCGCGATTAGGGGCAGTCTTAAAACAACTCCGGCCTAACGGCTTAAAAGCTATTTTATGGCATCAAGGTGAATCGGATACCGTGCTTGGCACTTCATCGGATGACTATGCCAACAGAATGAAAAAAGTTATTCGTCAGTCAGAAATAGATATTGGTCAATCCGTATTATGGTTTATAGCTGAGGTTTCCTATATTGGACCTGATTATCAGAATAGACAGGCTGAGATTATCAATGGACAACGAGAACTCGTACGAAGAGGTTTAGCTGCATCAGGACCTACGACAGACGAGTTGGTTGGTGAACAATTTCGTTACGATGGTATTCACTTTGGCAAGGTAGGATTGGAAATACACGCCCAAAAGTGGAATACTTGTCTTAGCCATTATTTTGGATGGTAGGCCAAGGAAGAGACATTTAGTAATGAAAAAAGAACACTCCCACCAAATGAAGATTCTTTATAGCGCTGATAAAAATATATGAGAGAGTCTTTAACTTTATAGGTATATACAGTTGTAGATTTTAGATAGTCTATTCATTCAATTTATTGACAATACTGGGCTAAATCAATTGTGTTACGGTTCGACATTTTTCCTCTGAACCTTCTGATCTAAAATAAGTGAACACTACAACTAATCTGATCTTGGACAAAATGATACTCGAGGTGGAATCACGCTTGTCGTTGGCAAGCCTCCATTTACAGCGAGCAAAGATCATCTCTAGCTTAGCAATGGTTTTTGTGTACATGTTAGCTTTGGTGATCGTTTTTGGTTTAGTAGATTTACTAATTCCGTTACCCATGTTTGTAAGGTTTACAATCCTAATTTCCTTTGCTATGTTATTTGTCTGGTCGATTTGGTTTCGTGTGGTTGTTAATTGTATTCGACCTATAACAAAGCAAAATATGGCTCTATTGGTAGAACAAAGATATCCTCAACTGGAAGATCGGTTATCAGCACTTGTCCAAGTGAGTCAGAATGAGCCTGAGGATGTTATTCAAAGTCAGATCTGGGATCGCTTAGCTACAGACCTAGGAAGTACTATCAATAATATAGATTTTACATCGGTAGTCGATCTACAATATCGAAACCGGGTTGTTTTTGCCGCAGTCCTTCTTTTGATGAGTATTGGGTTATTGGTAAAGCACTTTCCTGAACAGACAGAGATTTCTGGCCGTCGTCTATTGGTGCCTTGGCAGCCAACTTTACCAGTGTTAGCTACGCGGTTTAGTATTGTACCTGGTGATGCTCGATTATTGAGAGGTAGTAGCTTACCGCTTAGTGTTCATACTAGTGGGCGTAAGGCGGGGCCTGTTGTTGCTATCTCCCAAAATCTTGACCAAACTGAATCTCAAGTTAAGTGGAGTGAACCTCCAAGTGTTGAAGTTTTATTGTACCAAATGAGTCAAAACCAGTTTACTTACGAATACCTCAATTTACAGTCAGATTTCAACTATTATCTATTAATCAATGGGAGAAAATCTGAAATGTATACGGTGCAGGTTTTTGACCCTCTAGTTTTAACACACATTGATGTCGACTATCAATACCCGGCCTACACTGAGTTCCAACCAATAACCCAATATAACAATGGTAATTTAGAAGGAGTTGATGGTACTTTCGCTACTATTCGATTGACTACCAATAAAACAATAGCCAATGCTAATATCCGATTCAACCAAGATGAGCTAATTCCGATTAAAATTTTGGGTACTAATACTTTACAATACCGCTATCGTCTACGGCTGGACGAACTAGGTACTAAAGATCCAAGCGAGCAAACATACGAAATTAGAATAGAATGTGTGGATGGGTTTTCTAATAAAGAATCAATCACTTACCAGATACTGGTAATTCCCGATAAAAAGCCAACAATTACAATAACTGAGCCTAATCGCGACCTTCGTGTGACGCAGTTGTCTGAAGTGGTAATCAAAACTAATGTAGGAGACGATTTTGGATTGCAATCGGTTCAGTGTTTATATCAAAAGAGTAGTGGAAAACCTGTAGTTCTTAAACCTGAATCGAGCGACGAATGGAACTTTAACGATCAAAAAAGAAAAAAGCGACAAATACAAAAGTATATTCTACACCTCGAAAAACTTGATCTTTCTAGTGGTGATGTGATTACTTACTCAATTTCAGCTCTCGACACTTTGAATCAATCTACTTATTCAAATATTTATTTTATCGAGATTAAACCATTG
>JACLAC010013413.1_pt1 | contig 10341 bp, 6 predicted proteins | sample 8027881 | NCBI WGS metagenome assembly JACLAC01 (sample SAMN15725517, study PRJNA655200) | protist metagenome | isolation source: fluorescence activated cell sorting (FACS) single amplified genomes of... | place: Spain: Blaines Bay Microbial Observatory, Mediterranean Sea | collected 2016-01-19 | reverse complement strand
TATGATGAGTTTTTGTCTCTTGGAAAGTTTCATATGTTGGGGGTGGGATCCCTCTGTGCTAAGTACTAAGTAAGCTTAATTAAGTAAAAAAGCTTTGTGCTTGCTTAAAAGTTAGTTGCCAGCATCAATTTGAAACAAAATTGAAAGCATTCCATCTGCTGAAGTTTTTCCACAAAGGCGTTGAATGCAGCAAATCAAAGCGGAAGGAAGTCTCAAAGCACTCTTGAGATTTTTAACATGCTTGCTGCAAGATTTTGCATCGTGACAGATTATGCAGTCAAGCACTTTTAAAAGAATCCATCAGGTGGCTGAGCACCCTCTCCCTGAGAGCGAAAATAGCAAAGAGGCACGACTGACTCCGATGCAGAGAAAAACGTCAGATGCCAAGCAAACGGCAGGAGAAATTGTTAAAGATGGGATGCTAAACAAGCGATCCTTAGGAAAACGAAGCTCCGTTCGAAATTGGCGTAAACGATACTTTGTGCTTCGGAAGAAGCGAAACTATACAGGTCTTGAGGAGTATGCACTCGAGTACTACAAAACGAAAGCGCAAGGTAAGAAAGGTGTGAACCCAGGAGGCATTATTCACTTCGCTACAGTAAGCAAAGTACAGAGAGATATCGATACACATATTATGGATAAAGAAAGGAAACATTGTTGGGCGATTGACTTCACGCAGGATAAGCAATTTAACGCTCTAATCATGCAGGCGAACTCCGATGCGGAGAAAAACGAGTGGGCCGATTTTGCTACAACTGCGTTGAACCACCATTTGACAACTTCAACGACCACAAAGGAAACAAGCACAGCGCCTGTTACCCCAATTATGCATAGCCTCTCACAACTTGTAGAAGACCATGTGCAAGAGGCAGATGATAATATTGCTGAAGTTCCATCTCAAGACATAAGTGAAGAAATGCTTAGCCGTCGCGCTTTCATAGTCAAGGAAATTCTATGTAGCGAACAAGTTTACAACGAGCAATTGAAATATGCGGAAAAGCAATGGTTGCAACCAATGCAAAGAGACATGGGGCATAAGCATATTAAAAAATCAGACACTCACTCAATTTGGGGAAATTTTCACTCAATTTTAACTCTAAGCACAAATTTTTTAACAGAGTTGCTTCGAGAAATAAAAGTTGACGAGATTCTTGAGTATGACAATGATCGATTGGATCAGATTTGTCGTACTATAGCAGATCTTTTTATAAAATATAAACCCTTCTTTATGATGTACAGCATGTACATCAATAATTTTGAAGGTGGGACGAGCACACTTGCTCGGCTGCGAAAGAATGCAAGTTGCGCAGCTTGGCTAGATGGACAAAGCGCGGAAGGGGGAATGAATATTGAAAGTATTTTAATCATGCCTGTGCAACGGCCACCTCGTTATCGGCTACTGCTCGAAGAACTTTTAAAACATACATCACCTTCACGCGATGACTATAGCATCGTGAAAAAATCGCTTCGAAGAATAAAAGCTACAGTCGAACTCGTAAACAAAGGACTTTCATGTAAAATTCCAGCCAAACTTTCAAGATCTCAGGCGGAGATGGTCGTAGGAGCAAGATGGAGCAAAAAATATGAGAAATTTTTCATCGCAAAAAGTAACGAAGGAGTGATTGATAGAGCTTTACTAAAAGAATTCGCGAAAAAGGATAATGTGGTTTTAAGCGGTGACGGTCTTATTTCTAAGAAAATCGGTATGTTAGTAGACGCACTATATAAGCAACTCTGGAAGACGGGGCTCAACACATCTCCGAAACGTAGCTCTCCGAGCAAGAAATCCAAAGCTTCGACTAACGGCAAATGCACGTTGCTACGATCAAAAGAAAAAGATGGTTGTACGCTTGAATACTGGAGCGATGGCCGGAAGGTTCAAAAAAATCCGGATGGAAGTGTAATTGTAAAATTCCCAAACGGAAGGAAAAAACAAACAAATGCTGATGGAACAAAAATCGAGCATGAGCCGAATGGTGTTCGAACAGATACTCGCATAGATGGAACAATTATTAAGAGGTACACTGATGGTTCGCGTCAGCAAATCAATCCTGATGGTACTGTGATTAATGTCTTGCATGATGGAAGTGAAGTGACAACATTTACGGATGGTACGACAATAATAAAGAAGAAAGATGGGTCCAAGCAGCAGACAAATCCCGACGGGACTACGATTGAGAAATTTTCGGACGGATCAAAAATTATTACTTTTCCGAATGGGGCAACAAAGCATGTTTTTCTCAATGGAAAGTCAGTACAATACAATCCCAATGGAACTAAGATAGAAATATTTGCAGATAAATCTCGACTTCAAACTTTTCCCAATGGATGCACAATCCTTTGTCGTGTAGATGGATCGAAGCTTCAGGTCAATCCAAATGGCACTAAGATAGAAACGTTTGCAAGTGGAATGACTGTAGAGAATCGTTCTGATGGTGTAGTTGTGAAAAGGCATCCAGACGGAACGAAAACATTGGAAGATCCCGATGGATCAAAGTTAGAGGTTCGCTCTGACGGTGTCACGATTCACACAACTAAAGAAGGGGTCAGGACGGTCAAGAATTCAGACTCAAACACTGATGTAAAAAGCATGTAGGCAAAAATCAGCAGAAGAAAGGTCCAATTTGGCCATTTATTTTCATGGGCGCAAAGGTGAAAAAATATTATGAATTTTCCGAATGATCTTCCATTGCGTGATGTTGAAAGATAGCAGTGACATTGTTAGCGTTTTTACTGTAATAAGAAAGTAGTAGTAGCAGTAGTACTAACAAGTGGCGCGAAGATGTCACTTTTTTGCAGACGACATCTACTTTTACTTCTATTCCATGAAACTTCTTCGACACAAATAATTTAAGCACTAACAAGGTTTTTGTAATTTGGGGTTCCAACACCTGTTACAGCATCCCAACCAGCAGTAGCAGGCCAGCCATCACTAAAATCACAACCATCGGAAGCGCCAGAAGTGATGTCATTCCATTGCTTTGCATTTTGGTAAATCCATGGATTTAAGAAGCCGAGTACACTTTTTCCTGCCTGAAGTCTCGCGTCATTAATGAGCGCGATTACTCCAGCAGCTGTTGGTGATGCACAGCTGGTACCAGCTACACCTGGATTGGGTATTCTGTTCGCAACAACAGTAAAGTCACTTGCTTGAGCAGCAATATCTGGGTATGCACGGCCGGATTTGTTGTAGCCACGAGATGGGGAGGGGAGGTCTTTGCCGTTCTCGAGGTATGAGGCTACAGCATCCTTTTGCCATGATGGCATAGGCCATCTGTCACTAAATCCACCACTGCTCAGGCCTATAGCTTCTTCTCTGGTTGATCCTTGAGTTCCTCCAACCGATGTCACCCAAGGGCTGCTTCCTGGTGTTTCGGGCTTGAATTTGTCATCTTCACAATTTGCACCTTCATCTCCAGCTGCATAGAGCAAAGAGATACCTCGAGCACCAGCCTTTTGAAATTCGGTATTCATTCGAACAGCCGCATCCATTGACCAGGAATCCTCATCTTCTCCATATGAAGTGGAGAAAACCTTCGGGACATCAGTGTCGCTGGTGTTGGAAAGTTCAGACAGCCACTTCATAAAAGGTTCATTCTGCTTGTTGTCAGGTGATTTTCCTTTGTAACCCCAAAACTCGGAGGTGATGTTTCCTGCTATACCTGTGATGGTCTCGATGTCAAGCATGGATTCAATACCTGCACCTAGGCCAATAGAACCGTCGCCTTTAACAATTGGATCACCTTTTCCGCAATTAATATCTTTGCAGTAAAGGTTCCAAAATTCTTTGAGGTCAGCTTTGCTGTAGTGCTGGTTAAGGAATGCAGTTACGGCCATCTTGTTTGAATCAAACTGACCTTCAACATCGACACTGTAGAGTTCGCGAAGATGTTTTGGGGTGTTGCCTAGGAGAGGCGTCTTTGAGTTTTCGCGCTTAACTTGTGCTTTGACTGGTGGAAGATGGACGGTTGGGCAGACAAAATCAACAGCATTTGCAACATTATGGGGAAGGTGGTATGCTTTTGTGCGAGTGACCTCAACACCACTTGCTTTGTGGCGCATAACGTGATACTTACTGTTCAAGATCTTTTCAGCCTGTGCTACAGTGACGTCTGCTTGAATGATGTCACTATTTGGAGTTAAACTCACTCCTTCAATTCCATGTGAAGCGAGATATGTCAGTACAGCTTCCACGTGCTTTTTCTGAGGTGCGACAAGTGCATGTACTTCATCGTTGGAAAGATGCTTTCCATAGTTTGAGGATCTTGGATCAGAGACGTCCAAAACCGTTGATTCAAGTTTAGCAAGATTTGTTTGCTTAACGTAGAACATCAATTCGAGAACTTCGTCTTGAGATGCAGCTCGGTGCTGCATCCATCCATTATGGATACGCTTTGCATCATGTTCCATGTGGATTGCACACGCGAGTGTCGCAACACAAGCGGCAAGGATAATAGAAAAACGAGACATCGCAGAGATTTTCAGAGTTCAACTTGCACTTGTGGGGATTTTTGACGCTTCCAGCTTCCCCTGTTGCTCCTCGGAGTTGCTCCATCGTAGCAAGGCCAGGTCACATATTGCGGCAAAATATGGTTTGCCCAGGGCTGCATGCCAGTGAGGGGTTGGTGGTTCAGGAGGAGGAAAGGGAATTACAAGATACGACGAAGTCGCAGCAGTGAAGAGCGAATGAAATCCTTACCTTCTTTCTTCTATGGAGTGAGGAGGGAGGGAGGGAGGGAGGGCTCCGGACTTCTCTCTCACCTCACCTCACCAACCAACCAATCATTTGCTTGGAATCAGGAAGGACTCCGAACTAGCGAAGGCTGGAAGAGAAAGGAACGTTCAGAACGTTCAGAGCGGCTGACAGAGCCTGGAAACTGGATGATTTTTTTAAAAGTTAATGTTAGTTAGTTGTTGTACTAGATTCTACCGGTAATATTTTATACACCACCATATACGTGCTACTAGATCTACTACTAAATTTACTACGGAATCCGGACCGACTGCCGACCGGTAATAAGGACACATCGTCACGTTCCTCCGGGTCACATCATCATCATCATCATTGTCATCACATCGCATCAACAAGAAGCGAGCTGAGTTGAAGGAACTGAGAGTTTAACGAACTCAGCAAGTAAAAGAGTCCACTGAATTTATCATACACTAGTATTCAGTTACTTAATACTGGCTAGTCTGTAATGCACGTCTACGAAAACGTAAGAATCTCAGATCAGTTTTGAGCCGCGCTAGTGTCATCATTTGCATTCTTTGCGATCATTTTTTGATGCTTCCTGCACGATGTCCCGCACGGATTATCCACCCGCTGCTGGTCTTTTCAAGGAATAATGAGATAGGAGCAAGGTCATCATTCGCTGTTCCTTTATACGTGAACTTGCTGGCACTAAGAAAACTGACCCAGGCAAAATTTCCATTTTCAAATTCGCGAACTTCGAGGATCTTGTCAACGCTCTGGCTCTCTACCTTGATGTCATCATTATTCAGCATCTGATTGAAACCTTCTTTGTTCAAGGGATTGCCGCTTGGACGGATGAAAACACAATCATCAGTCATAAACGTATTTCCCCATTCTGGGTTTGCAGGCGCAGAGTAAGCGCGTTGAACAAATTCGGCTGCAGTTTCTGATGTAGCCTGGGCGAATTCAGCGATGCTATCAGCCCAAGATTTGTACATGGGAGTGATGGGAGGAATGGTTGATTCATCCGTACCTTCATGAACTGTATAAATTGAACCAACGGTAATTGTGCATTTGTTATCCCCTGCTGGTTGTACAGAGAGTGTGCATACGAACGTGCTGATGTCAAAGACCGCAAAAGGCCCTGGTAGAGCAGACGTGCACATATAGCTGTATGACTTTGTATCGGCATCAAACCTAGTAACCTGCTCTGACCAATTTGCCTCACCCATGACAACTTTGCGTGTTGCTCCAACGGCGCCGTTTCCAACCACATCCTCAACAGAAGCGCCATTTGAATTTGCCTCGTTAACATACGGAGATGAAAAGTCAGAAAGTACGGGCCAAATTTTGTCAGCTGAAACGTCATATTCAGCTGTGTGAACAGCAGTCATAAATTTTTTGCTCTTTCCATCCGAGACAAACTTGTCAATTTGTTCTTGAGTATAACCCTTTGAGAGCGCTTCGCTGCTGTCAGCAATACCTTCGTGTGATAATCCAGAACCCATTTTTCGTTGATATGTTTTTTCTTTCTTGATTGAAACTTTAAAGCTTTAGTACTTCTTTTACGGAAGTGGCGATGTATCTAAATTGCATGCGGATGTCATCACGGCTGCCTGAATTCTTGTAGCACATGGTGAAAATCTTGACCTGCGTGTGCCGAACGAAGGGCAACCAGTTTGTGAGCGAGAAAGTTAGAAACATATGACGAATAGATAGATAGTGACGAAAGATACGAAAGCTGCTGGGATTCGGGATAAGATATCGTCACAAATGACTCACATCCACGACAATCCTGGTGGACGGTCACCGTGGACCACCACTTGGTTGGTTCTTCGCCGTGTATCTGACTGAACAGCAATTTAGCTGACTACTCGAACATCATCAGATAGACGAAGAAGGGCCAAGGAATCAGATAGGCCAATACCTTCTACAGCTTCCTGTAGAACCGACTATTCTAAAGATTTTGTTTGTTCGGCAGCCTCGCCGGGAAATCCCTACTTCAGACGCTAACTTCGGAGCTGTTTTTGTTCTAAAGTGCCGGACTGTCTAACTGTGAATTTCATTGCTCGCATGATGCAACATTTTCAGGCCCTAACTAATTTTAAATATCTAGTCCTCTCTCTAGATATTCATAGTGACTACTAGCTAGAGCGAGATTTTGACTGACCTCTTGTCATGTTCAGCAATAAATCGACAGCTTCCCATCGTTTCATCTTCTCCGCATTGTCTAGTCTCTTGCAGACTGTTTCGAGAGGTGGATTCCAACCATATTTGGATGCATCCGTTTGAACGATTATCTTTGCTGGCTTATTTTTCTTCTTTGCAGTTTGCACGATTTTCTTTGCTCGCTTATATTTTTTCCTTGCACGTTTAGATAAAGTACTTTTTCTTCGTTTAACGCAGCCTCTCTGTCTATTTCGCTTCGACGAACCGTGTGCCTTTGATCCTGGCCTTTTCTTTGAATTGGTTTGATGCAAAATTGCTGTTGCCCTTTCAACATTCTTTATGCTCGAGTATAAGGTATCCACACCATCTCGTTGAGGATATTTACTTTTTCTGACGCCGTAATTATCTAAGGAGAGCATTCGATTCTGAATCTCTTTATTTATCTCTTCTTGAGCTTTCATTTTATTGCGCCAAATTTGTTGTCGACTCAAACGTGATTTTTTCTGGATCTGTTTCACTGGCTCTCGAACCAGCACATGCCGACGATTCAGATAGGTGCTTATTTCCACAGGTGTACCGGGATTATCATTTAACATACTGTGAAGGCTGGTCGCATCTTCCTCTGTTCTAATGATATGAATTTTAGTTTGATGACACTTCTTCACAGGACACACATCCTTGATGGAGATTTGTCTTGTTCTTGCAGCTCTTGAGCCGTTTTGGCATTCAATCCACCAGATGGATTTGAAGGGGATTGTTGCATTTCGAAGAAAGAAGTTATATTGGACTGAAGCATACTAATCATTTTGATTTGAGCGCGGTGTATGACAACTCAAAACTTGGTAGGTTATTATTTTAATGAGACAAAGGTTTTGTCCCACAAGCTGGTTGCTCTTTTTGATCACGATTTTGAATTTCAAGATATCGTACGAAATATTATCGCTTGAAAATCAATATTTATGCTAAAATTAAGGGACAAAACGCGTTTCTTTGCGAAGAAAAACCATAGTTGTAAGTAAATCAGTAATGCAACATCGTGAAAAATTGGAGCCCATCGAGAGCCTGCATACAACTTCTTGTGGCGATATCTCCGCGAAAAAAAAAAAAATGAAAAAAAGGAAAACGTAAGCCACTCGGTAAGGTTTAGTTAATGCGTTTACACGTGTCTATGAGAGAACTAGGGCCGTGGGGGATGCTAAAATAAGTACGCAATGAAAAATGAAAAAGTTGCTTTCAAGAAAAAAAAAATTGAAAAATTAAAAATCGGAGAACGTAGCCCACTCCAGCTCGTCCTGAAACGTCGAAATATGGTCTCAAATCCAGAAAAGACATGCTGGTTGGCGCTAGAATAAGTACGCAATGAAATTCACAGTTAGACAGTCCGGCACTTTAGTTAGAAAATATCTGTAGAACGTTTGTTTGTTCTTTGCCCAAAATATCTGTAGAAGGTATTGGCCTACCAAGGATGCAATCATTGAATGATGTTTACTATATTTTCATATAGATCTAGCGTATAGTTAGTACCGGTACTAGTTATTAGAATAGACCGTTACTAGATTGCCTCTACAACGTGCGTACTCTTGCTTTCCTAGCCTAGCCAGGTTAGCTAGGGCAAGCCTAGATTGTCTTTTTCTCCACCATCGTTCCTCCTTTCTTATCTACAATGTAGTAATTTAGTACCGGTACTATCTATCTATCATCCATCACCCAACTCTTAGTCACGAAATTTAGTAAGTGTTTTATTTGTTTTACGAAGTATTTGTTTTATTTATTTATTATTAATTTAGTTAGATATCTAGCCCCGGCTAGGTTTGCTTTTTTCCTTCTTTCTCCTTTTTTCGTTGGAGCTGCTGTTGTTACCAGGTAAGCTTCATAACTTACTCCGAACGCATGCATCCACTTCCCTCTCTAACTAACTAATCAATTGATGAACGTCAGGAAAGGGCAAGGGGGGGATCACTTCCTAACACACCTTTCGCCTATGTGCACTCATTGTTGGGTCTATTTTGGAGAATTTCACTCGCTAGTAACTAAGTTACCAGTAAATATGAATGTCCGGACAGAGAGCTGAGGTTTAAAATAACTGAATCTAGCCAACTCTATACACATATAATTCAACTATAATATAATTGTAAAGTTATGGCTCGGGACCTCGTTTTTATCTGGGTCCCAGGTTTTATCAGCCAACTCTTCACAAGTATTAATGTATTTATTGTGTAAAATACATCTGTGACTGGAAATACCTTTTTTGATGGGTAAAATTTCGACCGAGTTTGAGTGGCACATGGGCGAAAGATTTGTGAGGAAGTGATCCCCCCTTGGAAAGGGGGGGGGACTGTTAGTGATGGATGAATTTATTAGAGTCTCCATGTTCAAACGGGGTGGGGTGGCTGGAAAAAGAAAGAGAGAAGGAAGGAAGGTAATAACTCTATCTATCTATATTTTTATAATATAATATTTATACCGACAACATCACAAACCAACCAACCGGCCGGTACTTTCAGCTTGAGAAAGTTTCAGGCAGCTAGCTGCTTTCAGGTAACCTGCAAGCAGTGCTCTAAGTTACGTCGTACTGAGATTGACTAAGATAAGCTTTCGGACACACACACACACACACACACACAAACACAAGAATCCAAGGAAGGAAGGAAGGATTCCACAACGAGAGACTCTTACAGATAACCACAGAGAAGCATTGTGTGTGACTCACTGAATTTGTATAAACTTTACTGATTCAGGTCAAATATCTTTACAATTTTCCCTTTTCCAGGCCATGGCCTCTCAGAAATCGAAGAATTAATGCGGAAAGCAAGACAGAAACGGGCAAAATAATTTTCACATGATGAGGTACTAAAGGTTTAGAACTTTTCTCTTGGTAAGTCAAATTTACAAAGGAAGCTAATCGATTGATTTTTCCATTGTCGTCGAAAACTAGAGATAGACATAAAAATCATTGTTCGCATTCTGAAATGTTTGAGTGAATGCATTTAATGACTCATTTTTCTTAAATATTTCGCAATACTTAACAGGAACACGCGTATTTCAAATCAAAGTCGTGAATAGCATAACTCTGGTGCAGGCCGAAAACGACAGTCGGCAATGGAAGAAAGTGTACCACCACCGCCACCATCATCACCGCCAGAAAAAAAGAATCCATGGGTCTCTGCAAAAGATGATAAAGGAAATGTATATTATTACAACAAAATTACGAAAGTATCGACGTGGAATATACCTGAAGATTATGAGCTTCCACCTCCTCCCCCGACCTCGGCTCCTGAGAATACCACTGGTGTCAATAAAGAGCAACATACTGAAGATACAGGAATGTCAGAAACCGAAGTCAACGAAATGCATGAATTATTAAGTACTACATACGAAAACCGTGATGCAATTCGTGAAGAACTACGGCAAATTGAAGTGGATCTAAGTGAAGCAATGCAAGAAAAAGAAGAACTTGAAGAAGACTCCGATATAAATGG
>JACLAC010010689.1_pt1 | contig 10341 bp, 4 predicted proteins | sample 8027881 | NCBI WGS metagenome assembly JACLAC01 (sample SAMN15725517, study PRJNA655200) | protist metagenome | isolation source: fluorescence activated cell sorting (FACS) single amplified genomes of... | place: Spain: Blaines Bay Microbial Observatory, Mediterranean Sea | collected 2016-01-19 | reverse complement strand
TATATATTTATAAATGAATGATGAATGATGGTGCTGCTGCTGGGATGATGATGATGATGTAGTAGTAGTATTATTGTCGATGGGAAAAAAAGAGGGCGGGACCGAAAATCATCTCATCGCCAACGGCAACCCGGCGTGTACCTGCCATTTTCCCAGTCGATCCTGTCACCAAGTTAAACTTCGACCTGCTGCCGTAAGAAATTTGATCGGAGAAGCGGGACAATATTATGAGACTTGTAGCACACCTGGTTGCATTGACTTTGTTGGTATGCTTCGCCGCAGCAGTAGACACTGCCGCATCAGCACAGAGGCAAACAGATAGTAGTAAAACCGCTTCCGGTGGTAAAAGCGTCCTTTCGATATTGAAGGCAAAGTTGCAGGAACGGAAAACCTCGAAATTGCTGGATACCAGCAATGAGGGTGAAGATGTTAACCAGCTTATTCAAAGGCACTTGAAAGAGTCTTTTTACTCATTTTTGCAAACAAGTAGTCAGGCAAAAGCTAAAGTAAACGCCGAACCACGGGGAGGCGGCCAGGGTGACGAGGAACTTTTACCATGGGATAGAATACGCTTAACAGCACAATCTTGCCAAGAGGGCCCTACTTACTCCCGCAATGAACCCGCAAATATGAAGCTGATAACGGATCAAGAGCAATGCAACGTTTGCAGCCGCATTGTTGTAAATGCGAACCGGTGGAACTGGAAAAAACACTATTCCAGCCTTTGTGTAGGGGTACCACGGCACTTGCTGGACCTCTGTAAACACTGGGCGTGTAAAATGTCTGTCCATTGTCCCGAATTCATTGGCAATAAATGCATCGTAGACGGGTACGAGCGGGTTCCATGCCCAAAGAAATATTTGTGCTGGAATTGCTTGAGTATCCCGAAGAAAAATATTGCAAATTGTTTTGATAATTTAGATACGAGATTACACAAGGCAAATGGAATTTAGAAGGTGGCTCGTGTACTACAAGATACACCCCATCATTCTTGTATAAACTACGAGTGCGAGAGTAATAATACATATATAAGATGCAAGATCAAGACTTTTTAAAATCCATTTTATCCCACGATAACTTTATCCAAGTCATTTGTGATGCCCTTCAACGTCTCCAGTATGCTATCCATCGATGGCCGCAGATTTTGGTCGGCGTTCCAGCAACCCACCGCCAGCTCACAATATTTTGAGTACAAAGGGGCAGCTTCCATAGCATTACTGGAGCTGAACATCTTCTCTTCTTCCGTTTCCAACGGCACTTTCGCTTTAAACTTCGGCCGCAAGGAATACTCACAGACTTTCGTGATCAAATCGACAACAGATGTCGTTTCATTTTGGAAAGGAACTCCACGTTCCATGATTTCCCACATTACAATTCCAAAAGCATAAATATCGATCCGTTGGTCGTATTGCTTACCCGCCATAACTTCTGGCGCAATCCATGCCGGCGAACCACATCTGGTGGACAACAAAAAACTCCGATCAAGCGTGGAACTCAATCCAAAATCGCACAGCCGCACAGATAAGTTTTCAACCGAGCGATTTATGTTAGTGCGCAAGTGGGAAGTAAGCGCAGACTTGGGGTCCCATTCCGACTTCATAGTCCTCCTTTGAACGTCGTTATCTGCCTGCTTACCTAAATTGTTGTTTGGGAATATATCATACCAGTTACCAGATTCTACAGTTTCGCCGATGAGTATATTAGCTGCCTTTAAGTCACGATGAACAACAACAGGATCGTTAGAATGTAAATACTTCAGCCCCTTTGCAACCTCATATGCAATTTTTACCTTCAGGGCAAACGACAATGGAATCCTTTTGTCTGAGAGTATATCCCGTAAACTTCCATATTTCATATATTTACTAATGAGCCAAACTTCATTTTGTGTAGCAACAGTTCCCACGATTTCAACAATATTTGGGTGTTGCAGTGATTGGAATAGCTCAAATTCTTTTTGCATCAATAACATGTCTCTCTCACTTTTCTCAGTGGCGTCGCTATGGTAGCACTTGATAGCGACCTTCATGCTTTCTACTTCACATTTGTAAGTAATACAGGAAGGCCCTGAAGCGATCACATCTTCTTCGCGGAGTACTGGAATCTGCCAACGCTCAATTGGCTTATATTTACCGGCTGCTGTTTGCTGGATCTGTTTAACTCTTTCATCTCGAAAATGAAGCGTTGCGTCAGGTTTAGGCACTTTCGGGTGGTGTTTTTGGTGCTCCAAAGACACCACCTTCGTTTCCGCGGAATTTCCAAGCCACATATGTTATCAATGGTGAGAGGTCGTGAGCCAGCTTTAGCCATTGGTGCATTTAGCTTAAATATTATGCGGATGAAAAATTATAAGTACTTACAACAAGTCCTAGAGCTGCTGTTGCCCCGGGTCGCCTATATACCGCTCTCCATTGAGCATCTTAACGGAAGGCGTTTTGTGCCGCAAAAAAATTACGAAATGAATCGTCTAGTTACTGGCCCGCTGCAGCTATTAGAACACACATATATTGTGTGCGATGAAACAAAAATGAATGCTGGAAAACTGAATGACACAGGCTGCCGAAATTTACAAGCACTCCAACAACTCTCGAACGAGGCAACCCTGAAGTATGATTTTCAGTATCATGAAATGGAGTTCAATATGGATACTCCCCTATTGATCCTCTCAAACCATAAGTCAATGATCAAAACGAATTACAATATTCCGTTGAATCAATTGTATCCCTTAAATGATAAACATGCTGGAACGAAGTTAAAAAATGCCTTGCAAGAGCTTGATGGTACAAAGATTTTGGAACGCTGCAGAGATTTTCTGCTTAATGGTCGTTACTGCACTTTTACAATCCCTAAAACTCTTGGTCCGTTGATTGAAACTCATTTCGTAGAGCAACGAAAACTGGATCCAAAGAAAGTGGATGGCTACATCATGCATTCATGGTTATCCCATGCGCGCTTGCTGTCCATCAGCCATGGAGAGATCACTCTTAGCAAGCAAACGTGGGAAACATCTGTTAGCATGGACTTGAAACGTGCTGAAAGGTTCAAAAATTTTGTAGAAACGATGCCACAAAAGTGAAACACGACACACGCTCACATTCAATTTGTTTTCATCTCCCCAGAGTGCCTTTTGATTTTTTTTCATCATAAAAATAATTGATATATGTATTTATTCTTAACTGTAATTTAGAATAATAATATAAATATACGCTGATAAAAAATAAACAACCTCGCTCTCTCTAAAACACCCACATTTCTAATGCTTTTGCCAAGCATCCCATAATCTGTTTATAAACTCAGTCTCATCTACGAATATAATAACGCATCACTTAGATATAACGCCAAAGCTCAGACAACATTAATCCAAAACTATTCTCTATAAAAGGATCATATTTTAGCGGCAGCATAGCCATCCCGTCTCCTGGATTTGTTCGCCTTTTCATAATCTACGTCTTTACTGACGTGCTGTTTTCTCCTCTCGGCCCCGCTAGTAATTTTGCGAGCTAAGTTCAAAATGACTGTATTTTCGTTTGATGTTTCATCAGAGACAGCCTTGTCAATTATTGTGCTCTGAACAGCATCTCGCAAATCATCAATGTGCGAGCGAGACATAGTACCACATATAATATATTGTATCAGAGACAAAATTTCTACTATATCATCGGCATTGCGTAAGTTGGCTTTGCCTGACATGACTAACGCAGATTTCTCTGGAGTGGGCATGGCATCGCTTGCATGCGGCTGGCTTGTCAACGCCTTCGTGAGTTGAATGTCATCAACGTACCGTTGTAACAACAATTTCAAGACTTTTGTGCGGCTACGCATTTTACTAGCAAAATAAACACTTGATCTACAAAAATCGGCCAAGTTTCTGAAGATTGCAATTCCAACGGGGCGAAAAAGCGATTCGCCAACTCGCAAGACACCACATACGACGGCAATTATGTCGTCCTCTAATAAATATTCAACGCATTCAGGGTTTGTTGTCAAATGGACTAACAGTTGTCCTGGGATGTACGCCAAGTCTCCGCCCTCTATCAAAATATCTACTACACTATTTACAAGTTCTTCTGTGTATAAGACCCTCGCTAAATTTTCTGCGTCTACGAACGAGCGTTGGACTGTGAACAATACATTAATTTTATGGATCAGAATTAAAGCCAAGTTATATTCACTCACCTTCTCGTGCTGTACTTTGCAATCGTGCATTTTGTTTACCGCATCGTTGAGCATTTTTATGAAACGGTGAGACGATGTGCTTGGCGTAATGAAGGTTGTTTGTACTCCAGCGGCACCAAGTTTGCGACTTGTAGCGGTAGTGCGGTGTGCTTTTCGTCTTCCATCCAAACTCGTAGACTTCAAAAGACGCTGAAAACCAGCCGGTTGCACTATGTCCATTAACCCTAATAATTCGTCTGCGTAAATTGGGATTCGATTGGTGAGACAGCCTTTGTGCGGGTGTACAATCTTATCTGTACATTGGCAAGTTTACCGGTCCTGCCTTACAAAAGTGTTGCGTGTCATGATATGCCACCGAATGCGTTCCGACGACGGTCTACACCACAACAACACAACACACCACTTCTTTCTTCTTTTCTTCTCTCTACTCCTCATATAATAATAATAATAATAATGTGTGTATTCTTCTACTACTATTATTCTTACGTAATTTAAGTATTTCTAGTGGTACATACAGTAAAGAAGAAAAAACAAAATAATCGCAATAAGAATTGAAATAATAGTAGTAGAGTTTCATTTTTCATCATCGTTATTCCTTAATAGTAAAATACAGAAGGTAGTGTTGAAACAATAACCAATGTATTATAATAATAATAAAAAATAATTTTGAAATAATATAAAAATAATATGATAAAAATATATATTGAAATGTAACCACCACCAACAATAACAAACAACAACAACGCCACCAAACAAACAGTAGACGAAGAAGAAGAAGATGGAGATACTTCGTAGTAGTATATAAATAGTAACACTAGTAATAATAATATAGAGGAAAGAGATTATTTTTCAAACTAAAACCAAAAACAACAGAATAGACTTATTATTATTAGGAGACCGCTCCCCTAGCGCATTCATTCAATTAATAAACGAAGTAACGCGAATGAATGTGAAGAACACTACAAAATTATTAAACATAAACTATATTATAGCCAACTCACTGTACCTTAGGTATAACACTACAGTAAGCCAAGCGTGGCATACTGTATATATAATTATCACCTTGTTGTACATGTATTATTCAAAACAACTTCCACTGCACAGGCCCTTCAAGTAGGGCACAAATCGACACTAGTCGCAAAGCTTGAGTCACGGTAGGCACATATGAAAGTGTGGAACAATAACAATGCCATCATATCGAGATATCACGACGGTAATAATAGTAATATGAATGCAAAACCCTTTCCTTTCTTTCGTTTGCAATGATGATGCAAAGCCTCTACCACCAGCGTTTGTTTGTGACTAAAACGTAGCACACGGAACTAAGTTCATTGAAGAAGAGGTCAAGAGGTCTGACTACTAGTAGGTCCCAAGATGGGGAAGGAGGGGCAGAAATTAAAAAAGAAGCCTTTTGTTTGAAGTAGTAGGGCACTAGCTACTGTAGTGTGGTTGTTACATCTAATCTACAGACCATAACAACGCAAAACGTGTATTTTTGATGTGACCTGTGTGTGTACCTGCATTGAATCTTCTTCAAGGAACAAAGTAGCAGAGCATTGGCATGCAGCGAGTGGTGGAATTTATACTACTACAACAAAAAACATTGAAATAATAATTATTATTATGGTGTGTACTTTTTGATACACGACATTATTATTACTTTTTATATATTTTTTTTCTTTTTCTTCTCTCCTCCGCCACCACCTATTATATTATTAAATAAAATAATGTGGAACCCATTCTTCTACTGTTTGTTGTCTACCTGCCACCATCATTACTAAAACACTTTATTGAATAGGAGTACATATATGCGTACTTTTTATCTACTATTATATAGCAAAAGACTTCTTCTTTCTTCTTCGTTAAGACAATGATAATCTTGAATGAATAGTATAACATATTATATATATACTACTGGTAGTTATTAGTATAACAATAGTGGTGGTGTAGAAATCTTCTTCTTCATCAACACAACAACCAAACAAAACATCTCATCATCATTCTTCTTCATCATATTAGTTATATTACTGCTACTAATATTATTATACTACTAACAACTGCCACCGGGGAGCGGAATAATGGACGAGTGTTGATCGACCCCGCATGTCAGCTGCGCGCGATTCACAGTTCAGCAACATCGGGATAGGCTAGGATCAAGCCTGCGGTCAACGATGGGATGCAAATTGTCGAACTTGAATGGGGAGCCAAGAAAACAAAGCGATCTCTCTCGCACCAGCGAAGTTCAAGTGGGGCGAAAACCTTCCTTGCAAGATGTTGCCGCTGCGAGCAACCTACCGGCGCATCCGTTGCCACATATTACAACGCCTTCCTTTGTACAGAACAAGAAGAACGTATCTTCTCAAACCATTATGGAAACTAGTAATCTGGTGTTAAGTCACGTTGACTTAAAGTCGAAAACACTAATTTCGCAGGCGTCAGGCGCTGTGCACTCAGCCGTTTTCAAAACAAGTTGGAACGGAACCCCAGTCGCCCTCAAATGCGTTAAAGATAGTGCAGCCTTCGATAAAGAATTGGATATATTAAAACGTTTGCGACACCCTTCAATCATTAGTTACTTAGGCTTCGTACCCGAGAAAGATACCGCTCTACATAGGGTCAACAAATACATTTGCCTAGAGTATCTTAGTGGTGGCACTCTCTATGATAGGTTGAGCAATAAAAAGTTGCCAGGTTTGAAATTTTACGAGCAAACTTTACAAATAAGCATAGGAATTGTACAGGCATTGGTATATCTTCATGACTTCTTTCAACGGGATAGCAATGCGCAATATAAAACTGCCATAGTCCATAATGATATCAAGTCCCCAAATATTTTGTTAGATCCCACGCACACCCGTGGGAAATTGATAGATTTTACACATTCCGAAGAATGGGTTCATAAAAATAATGGTAAACATACAAGAATATCATTGCAAAGGGAGAATATTTCACTTGGGCTCGACAATGAAATTCAAAATAATGTTAGCGTTTACTGGACTTGCCCAGAAAAGTATAAGGTGGGTGGCATACAATCCCTAGATAAATCAACCAAATGCGATATGTTCAGCTTGGGTATCGTATTTTGGGAAATGATTACAAGACGATTACCGTTTGGTGGTGTTCGGCGAGAAGAGTTGGCAATTATTGGGTACAAGTATGCTACGGGCGAAAGACCGGAGATACCACATGCCAATTCCAAGACAGCACCAGCACCGTTTATCAACACGATCGAGAACTGCATTGCTAATAAGGTAGACAACATTCCCGATGCCAGTTCAGTACTACAAGTTTTGCAGGCAGAAAACGAATTGCATACGAAAAAGACACAAGATTTGGATTCCATGTCTAGTTCAATTAGTATATCTTTGGACGATATTGTTAGCGGAATAAATATAGAGCGAAAGCTTTCCGAGGACAATCGGGAGATGAGTATAAAGAGGAACCTTAGCGAGGGCATTTTACCCGCTGAAGATGACGGGTCGCCAACGGTAAAGGTATTCAACTTTACGTCGGATGTCCATGTGCTTGTCATTGATGACAGTGCCTTCCATAGGCTCGCGCTCAGACATGTATTGGAAGTTTGTGGCTACCGCGTCACTTGCTGCTCAAGCGCTGCAGATGCATGTAGTCTGCTGCGTAAAGATTGCAGTGTATATGACTGCATCATGTGTGACAAGAACATGCCAAATATGACTGGTGTTGAGTTCGTCAAGCAAATTAAAGATTCTCAAAATTTGAGACATATTCCCATAATTTTAGTTAGTGTTGTAGAAGAACTGCACGATATAAATACGGCAATTGAGCATGGTGCAGACGATTATTTCATTAAGCCTGTTAAGAAGAATATGGTGCAAACATTGATTTTAAAGCTAAAGCAGTGGCAAAACAATCGGGCTATGAATATGTGGCTTGGAAATTCCGCGGAAACGAAGGTGGTGTCTTTGGAGCACCAAAAACACCACCCGAAAGTGCCTAAACCTGACGCAACGCTTCATTTTCGAGATGAAAGAGTTAAACAGATCCAGCAAACAGCAGCCGGTAAATATAAGCCAATTGAGCGTTGGCAGATTCCAGTACTCCGCGAAGAAGATGTGATCGCTTCAGGGCCTTCCTGTATTACTTACAAATGTGAAGTAGAAAGCATGAAGGTCGCTATCAAGTGCTACCATAGCGACGCCACTGAGAAAAGTGAGAGAGACATGTTATTGATGCAAAAAGAATTTGAGCTATTCCAATCACTGCAACACCCAAATATTGTTGAAATCGTGGGAACTGTTGCTACACAAAATGAAGTTTGGCTCATTAGTAAATATATGAAATATGGAAGTTTACGGGATATACTCTCAGACAAAAGGATTCCATTGTCGTTTGCCCTGAAGGTAAAAATTGCATATGAGGTTGCAAAGGGGCTGAAGTATTTACATTCTAACGATCCTGTTGTTGTTCATCGTGACTTAAAGGCAGCTAATATACTCATCGGCGAAACTGTAGAATCTGGTAACTGGTATGATATATTCCCAAACAACAATTTAGGTAAGCAGGCAGATAACGACGTTCAAAGGAGGACTATGAAGTCGGAATGGGACCCCAAGTCTGCGCTTACTTCCCACTTGCGCACTAACATAAATCGCTCGGTTGAAAACTTATCTGTGCGGCTGTGCGATTTTGGATTGAGTTCCACGCTTGATCGGAGTTTTTTGTTGTCCACCAGATGTGGTTCGCCGGCATGGATTGCGCCAGAAGTTATGGCGGGTAAGCAATACGACCAACGGATCGATATTTATGCTTTTGGAATTGTAATGTGGGAAATCATGGAACGTGGAGTTCCTTTCCAAAATGAAACGACATCTGTTGTCGATTTGATCACGAAAGTCTGTGAGTATTCCTTGCGGCCGAAGTTTAAAGCGAAAGTGCCGTTGGAAACGGAAGAAGAGAAGATGTTCAGCTCCAGTAATGCTATGGAAGCTGCCCCTTTGTACTCAAAATATTGTGAGCTGGCGGTGGGTTGCTGGAACGCCGACCAAAATCTGCGGCCATCGATGGATAGCATACTGGAGACGTTGAAGGGCATCACAAATGACTTGGATAAAGTTATCGTGGGATAAAATGGATTTTAAAAAGTCTTGATCTTGCATCTTATATATGTATTATTACTCTCGCACTCGTAGTTTATACAAGAATGATGGGGTGTATCTTGTAGTACACGAGCCACCTTCTAAATTCCATTTGCCTTGTGTAATCTCGTATCTAAATTATCAAAACAATTTGCAATATTTTTCTTCGGGATACTCAAGCAATTCCAGCACAAATATTTCTTTGGGCATGGAACCCGCTCGTACCCGTCTACGATGCATTTATTGCCAATGAATTCGGGACAATGGACAGACATTTTACACGCCCAGTGTTTACAGAGGTCCAGCAAGTGCCGTGGTACCCCTACACAAAGGCTGGAATAGTGTTTTTTCCAGTTCCACCGGTTCGCATTTACAACAATGCGGCTGCAAACGTTGCATTGCTCTTGATCCGTTATCAGCTTCATATTTGCGGGTTCATTGCGGGAGTAAGTAGGGCCCTCTTGGCAAGATTGTGCTGTTAAGCGTATTCTATCCCATGGTAAAAGTTCCTCGTCACCCTGGCCGCCTCCCCGTGGTTCGGCGTTTACTTTAGCTTTTGCCTGACTACTTGTTTGCAAAAATGAGTAAAAAGACTCTTTCAAGTGCCTTTGAATAAGCTGGTTAACATCTTCACCCTCATTGCTGGTATCCAGCAATTTCGAGGTTTTCCGTTCCTGCAACTTTGCCTTCAATATCGAAAGGACGCTTTTACCACCGGAAGCGGTTTTACTACTATCTGTTTGCCTCTGTGCTGATGCGGCAGTGTCTACTGCTGCGGCGAAGCATACCAACAAAGTCAATGCAACCAGGTGTGCTACAAGTCTCATAATATTGTCCCGCTTCTCCGATCAAATTTCTTACGGCAGCAGGTCGAAGTTTAACTTGGTGACAGGATCGACTGGGAAAATGGCAGGTACACGCCGGGTTGCCGTTGGCGATGAGATGATTTTCGGTCCCGCCCTCTTTTTTTCCCATCGACAATAATACTACTACTACATCATCATCATCATCCCAGCAGCAGCACCATCATTCATCATTCATTTATAAATATATA
>JACLAC010023332.1_pt1 | contig 10342 bp, 8 predicted proteins | sample 8027881 | NCBI WGS metagenome assembly JACLAC01 (sample SAMN15725517, study PRJNA655200) | protist metagenome | isolation source: fluorescence activated cell sorting (FACS) single amplified genomes of... | place: Spain: Blaines Bay Microbial Observatory, Mediterranean Sea | collected 2016-01-19 | reverse complement strand
TTGTGCCGTATGGAGTTGCTCTTAGCTTGCGGGGTATGTTTTTTGTTACCCTGTGCGAAGTGGTTGACCTTGGTGCTCTTGCCGCTGTGGTTGTTATCTTACGGCGTGTTGTTGCTACTCTTGTCCGAGCACGGACACCTTGCTGGTCGAGAGGCCTTGTCTTTTTACTTGTTGTGCCTTTTCTGCCTAGGTTATCCGGTGTGGTTCATGAGTCGTCGAGCCTTGGAGAGCACCGAGGAACTCGCTACTCGAGCCAGTCAAGAATGGCTGCAGTCCCATGATCGTTTCACGGCGATGGAAAAGTTATACGATTCGGCTATGGCAAGCCTGTATAAAAGTCAAGGTGACAAAAGGGAACGTGAGCGTGACCTGGATTATTATGAGGCACTCATTTGTGATTTAGCCGGCGAAAACGAACGCAAGGCTGAGCAGGAGCGTTTGGAGTTAGCGGATCAACTTCACGACACCGTTAAACAGAGTTTGGCGATAGCGAAATTGAAATGCGATAGCGTGGTTTTTGATGAAGTTTCCTGTGAGACGATGAAGCTTCGTGTGGATGAAATCTCTAGCAGTCTCAGTCAAGCGATACGGGAGACCCGTGAGGTTGTTCAACAGATGAGTTTGAAGATACTCGATGAGTTTGGTCTGGAGACCGGCTTGGAGGACCTTGTTGAGCAATATCGCAATCACCAAGGCATGAAATTGAGGTACGTCTATGATGCTTCATTCAAGTGTTCTTTGGTGATGGGCAAGCACATCTATCACAGTGTCCAAGAGTGCCTGAACAATGTCCTCAAACACAGCACATGCCTTGAGGCCTCTGTTGTGATCGAGGAGTTGAAGCATCAGCTTTGCATCTCCATAAAGAACCCCAAATCACCCTTGGGGTCCGTGCAGAAGGAGGAGCGTCTCGGTGTGGGCTATGGGCTTTTTAGGATGAAACAACGCTGTCGTCAATTGGGGGGGACGATGATCGTTGATGATTTGCCGACGCTATATCGCGTAGATATGCGTTTGCCGATCAGGAATGTTTAAAACTGTAAAGGAGACCTGATGGTTAAGTTGATGATTGCTGACGACCACGATATCTTCCGCGAGGGCTTGCGTTCTTTGTTAGCGAGACGTGAAGACATCGAGATGGTAGCCGAGGCCGAAAACGGTAAGGTTTTGTTGGAGCGTTTCTCAAAGCATCGGCCCGCTGTGTTGATTTTAGACCTATCTATGCCACAGCATAAAGGGGTCGAGGCTATACCTGAACTCTTGTCGATGCATCCAGACTGCCGCATCGTGGTGCTTTCGATGCATTGCCTCAAGCCACAGATCAAAGCAGCATTTAAGTTTGGGGCTCGTGGCTATTTGGAGAAAGAGAACGCTTTTAAAGATCTTTTCCTGGCCATCGATGCTGTTGTTGCGGGAGAGACGTTTTTAAGTGAGACGGTTCAAGGCTTACTTGAGGATAGACTGCCCATAACGACGCCCATGAACCGAAGGCGCGGCAAGGGTTTGAACGGTCTCACGGTGCGAGAACTGGAGGTGTTCAAGGAACTGGCCGATGGCTCTCCAACCAAAAGGATTGCTGTGGAGTTGAACCTGAGCGCCAAGACCGTGGAGACCCACCGCTCTAATATCATGCACAAATTACAATGTGATAGTGTGGTAGAGATGACAAAGTTGGCCATTCGCGAGGGCTTGATCTCAACTTGAGGAGTTGAGCTATTGGGTTCTGCGCAGATGAATGCTGTTTTTCTCTAATTGAACCGATAGCGGGCCCGTTATTTTTTCCATAACGGTGTACTCTTGGTCGCCCATCAGGATGGTCACTCCTGGAAAGAGCGTTTGTCGAATGTATATTTTGATATTAAGGTTTTGGGGGCAGCTCTTTTGACGACTTTGCTCGATATCCATTTCCCTACTGAGGACTTCTCTTTTCAAGTCTTCGATGTTTTTTCGGATCAGTTCTTTATTGTCGTTGCTGGCGCCCTTGAGGATCTCTTCTGCTTTACTGATCATCATCTTTTTTTCTTCGAGTTTGGGCAGTAGATCGTTTTTGATACGGTACTCGCGTTTGTCTAGTCCGGCCACGATGAGGGTTTTTAGGCCCAGTTCTGAGCCGATGGTGTTGATGCGGATATCGTTTTGGGAGAAGGTGGTGCCCCCCACAATCGTTGCCAGGGGGGAGTCGATACTGGAGCGTGTCCACACATGACTATTGAGGATCTCTTTGGTGATGACGATATCTCCTTCACAATCGATATCGACCTCGTTCAGATAGAGGGCTTTGAAGTTTGCCCCTACGGAGACGTGAGATTCTGATTTGCCAAAAATACCCTTGTTGATGTAGAGGTGGTCGCTCACTTCTAGATGCGCTTGGCGGACCAAGCCATTGATGCGGAGTGAACCCGTTACGGTTAGGGAGACATTGTCTAGGACGTTGTCTTTGATGACCGTGTTGATGTTGGAGTAGAGGTGCCCCCTGTGCACGGTGATATCGTTGTGGATGGTGAGCTCTGGGTTGATGGCGATCTCGTGATTGTAGCAGGAAAGGACCCCTTTGATGCTGGACACCAATACGGTTCTTTCGCCATCGTTGACGGTTCTGATGTTGGTGTTGGTTTTGTACTCGGCCGCCAAGTGGGAGGGGGTGGGGATCTCTTGCCCCAAAACGGACATGCCGGGAACGCCTTTCACGGGTGGGATGATGAGGGCGATCTCTTCTTCTGGTTCAATGGGGTCAAAATTCTCAAGATCCGGATGTGAAGAGCTGTTGTAAGGACGTTTGAGCAATTCCACTCGACCGGCTGAGCCGGGGTAAGCTTGTGTGGCTTGGGCAAAAACGATGTGCAGAACCGACTGGTCGAGCTGTTCGAATGATGGACTCATCACGCCACCGAGGTCGATGCCATGGACGACGCCAGCTTGGCCGATCAGGGCTTCGAGTTGATGTCGATCTAGGGTGCTGCCTTTGGGGAGGTAGACACTGACGAGGGCTCGGTGATGGCCGGGGTCGAGCTCTATCTGTACAAATTGTTCCTGTAGCCATCCGGAGAAAAGGATGGACAAGCGTTTCTGTTGAGAGCTCTCTTGGAGGCGATGACGGTAGACGTCGGGCAGGTTTTTGTGGGAAGAGTTGAGGTTGCTCTTCTTTAGGGATGCGGCCCGTTTGTTGAGTTTATCTTTGAGACTCATGGTGATTTGACAACCACGCTTCCAGAGCGAACGAATAGTATGACAGATTCTTGGTTCTCTGGCATTTGTTCAAGGTGATATCTGCTTTCTCATTCAATCCTGCTTTGCGATAACAGACGACTTGGGCAAAAGCGTATTTGGACTCTTTCTCGTAGAGGCACAGTGAACCGAGTATGCTCGCAGCTTCCTTGTAGCGTTTGGACTGGTAGAAGATGGCTGCGATCTTGGGTAAGTCTTTGATGGCGATGTTTTTATTTTTCCAGTTTTGGATCAGTTCGAGTTGTACTTTTCGGTCGAGGAGGAAGTCTTCATCCCTAAGGAAGAGTTGTTCTATGGGGGGGGCGATGTGGGAGATGAGGAATAGACTTTCGTCCTCAGCGAAGAAGCTCTTGTCATGGATGCAGCCATTGGATTGGACCCATTTAGAGAAAATATCTTTGAAGAAGGCTTGGGGCTTTTGATCTCCGCAAAGTTCAGAGATAGAGGTGAGGAAGGGGGAATTGTCCTTTAGGGTTTCTTGTATAAAGCGACGGTCGGCCATGGCTTGTACAAAGGGGGAAAAACCATCTTCATGGCCAATGGGCAAGATGATGGCGCCGTTATCAAACTCAAAGAAACCGTGGTCAATGCCGGGCATGAGTAAAATGGAGGTGTGTTGGCTAGAGGTCCTATCGAGGGCATAGCATTGTTCCATCGCTATACGGCAGGCGCTGAGGTCGATGGTGCTGGGCCAGGATCTGGTGTAGGGGTTGTAAGGTTTGCCTGTGTTTTTTAGGGAACCAATATTGAGGTTGTTTTTGAGCAAATTGACCTCTTTGCTCAAGCGACGTTTTGAGGGTTCGTCTTCGAGGTACATGGATTTGACTTTGGTGATCAAGTCGACATTGTTGATGTTGAACTCCATCATGATGGTTTTGATCGCCGTTGTGAGGTCGTTGACTTTATTGATGGCAGCGGCGACATTGGGGTGCTTGTACACGATTTTCAATTTCGTGCAGGTTTCGCCCCAGATCTTTTGGGTGTTTTTCAGGCGTTGCAGATCATTGCCACTGGGATGTTTGGAAGAAGCTAGGAAGTCCATTTGGTCGTGAATGCGACCGTTGACAATGATTTCGATGAGTTTGTCTTGTTGACCCGGCAGCTTTGAAATCAGTTTCCCAAAGCCTTGTAGCATTTTCTTTCTGCTGTTTCTTAGGCTGATGTAGCGGTCGGCACCTTGGGGTAGTTTTTCAATCAGGTCATTGGGAACAATGAACTGTTCGGCTTCGGCATACAGACGATCCCGCTCATTGCGGAGAATAACCCAGTCGGTGATGGTGTAAAAAGGTGGGCTGACTTCAAAATCCTTCAGTTGGTCAAAGCACTCTCCATAGATGATGCTCCAAGGAGAGCCCTCTTCAGGGTCATGCTCTTTGATAAAAGCCTCCACTTCGGGATCGTTACAAAGTTGCTCTCCACAACAAATGCCGTGGTTGAATTGGATTTGCTCGGTTTTTGAAAAGGTCAGTTCTCCATCTTGGGAGGTTTTGTGTCCCAAGCGGACCGTCAGCATCTGCCAGAATTTACGGTTGAGTTCGGAGCTGTGATTTTGATCGGGGTGGCTAGTTAGGTGCTTGAAAACCTGAATAGGAGGACTGTCTGCGGGCAAGCTGTCTTGTTCTGAAGACTGCTCTTCCCGACGAAAACCATCTGTATTCGTCGTGTTCAAGTGTTAAAAGACAGTCATCAAAAAGGAACGTGTATTTCCAAGCTAAGTTGGGTGTTTTATGCTAAAGCCTTAGCCTACAATGGTGAATATTTTCTCGGGTTCATGGCCTTGGCTCAAAATGGATATAAAGAACATGTCCCCATATCCCCTTTTCGATATGAAAGCGTGAGGCTGGCAAGGCTTTGATGGAGTGTTGGGTTGACAATTCACTCCAAAGCGCTTTTTTTTGGGGACCCTTCGAGTGGAAAAAGGTTACAGCTTGATCGTCCCCTTTTTTGAAAGAAAACCACTTTTGATTGTCATCACCTTTTTCGTCGCTGATCCAGTCTTGAGCAACTTGCCAGCGTGTTTGTTTTGAGTAGCTGGGGCAGATGGAAAACAAAAGGACGGCAAGAAGTGGAAGATAGATTTTCTGAAAATAAAATTGAAAACAAAGGGCCAAAAAGCACACCCCTAGGCAAAGCAAGAGGCGTCTAGGAAGAGGTAGGTTTTTCCCCTCGAGAAGTTCATCGAGGTGCCGACCTGCTTTGAGGGACAAGTCGATATGTTCACTTTTGGGGTCTGAGCTCGGTTGGAGTGGCCAGTGCTGTTGACCTTGACTCAGGGTATGGGGAATGGTGCTTGGCCAGACCGAGAAAAGAACGGGTCGCTGTTCCTCTCCCCAGGAAAAAGAGAGCGTGTCGTAGCCAGGTGCATGAATGCAATAATCGACCCCTATCAAGAAGCCTTGCGGCACAGCGAAAGTGCTGATGGCGAATAGGGGTGAACCAACTGCCGCCAGAACCATGACGAGCAGCGTTTTTTTGAACAGGTTTAGCCCTTGGCTAAACGTTGTAGAACCTCTGCACCTTTGATGAGTTGTTCATCGGAGGTGGCGAAGGATAGGCGAAAGTGGCTGTCTTGCTTGGAGAACACGTGTCCAGGGATGATCAGCACATTGTTGTCGATGGCCTTGGCGATAAATTCGTCAGCTCCCCCATAACCATCGGGCAATTTAGGGAAGAGGTAGAACGTGCCTTGGGGCCGGGTGAACTCGTAGTGATCCTGGAGGAGGTTGCAAATCAAGTCCCGTTTGCGTTGATAGTTGAGGCGTTGTTCTGACATGTCGACACCCATGGCCTCCTTGCAGGCGATCTGAGCTGGGCCTGGGGCACAGACAAAAGTGAATTGCTGCAATTTAGCCATTTGTTGGAGGATTGTTTTGGGACCAGTGGCCCACCCGACACGCCAACCGGTGACGGCGTGGGATTTTGAAAAACCATCCAGAGTGATCACGTTTTCAAGCAAGCTCGATAGACTGGTGAAGGCACTGTCGTAGTGAAAGAGCCGGTAAATCTCATCGCTGATGACAGTGATGTGGGGGTGGCGCTTGAGGAGATCAGCTAAATCAGACAGCTCGCTGGGGCTAAGGCCGACACCGGTGGGGTTGCCGGGGAAGTTGAGCACCAGGCATTTTGTCTTTTCGTTCAGGTGAGGCTCCAACCTCTCTGCGGTGCAGCGGAAGTCCGGGTAGGTGTTCACCGTGGTCGCCTTGGCACCGAGGTAGGTGGCCAGTTGCTTGTACATCAAAAAGTAGGGGTCGCTCATGACGACTTCGTCACCGGGGTTCAGCAGGGCGCTGAAGGCGAGCAAGAGACCGCCTGATACCCCACTGGTCACGATCAGGTCCTCGAATTGGAGTCCCCTTTGTTCGGCATCAGCGCCCAAAGCCTCGATGAGTCCCTGGTGTCCTTGGGTGGGCGTGTAAGCGTTCTGGTCGTCATCGGCGGCCTGTTTGAAGGCCGCTTTGACGGTCTCAGGGACAGCGAAGTCCGGTTGACCGATGCTGAGGTTGATGGGGTCTTTGAGCTCCCTCGCTAGGTCGAAGACCTTTCTAATGCCAGAAACATCGAGATCGAGTACGCGCTGTGAGATCATGTTTATGGGTAGCGAGGGGGGGAATCTAGGCCTGTTGTCTCTTCAAACCCTAGCATGAGGTTCATGCTTTGCACGGCATTTGAAGATTGTCCTTTTTGAAGGTTATCGATCAGCGAGGTGACCACCAGCGAATGGGTGCGCTCGACAAAGTTGAGCCCCAGTATACAGCTGTTGGAGCCACGGACGCGGCTGATCTCCTGAACGCCACCAACTTCGACATCGATAAAAGGTTCGTCGGCGTAGCTCTCTTGGTAAGCTTTTTTAATGGACTCCAGATCGACCCCTGACTTGAGTCCTAGGGTGCAGGTGCTCAGGATACCACGGGTAGTGGGCACGACGTGGGGGGTGAAGTTCACGACGGTCTTGGTCTGGCTCCAAGAACTGAGGAAGTGTTCGATCTCATACAAGTGCTGATGTCGTCCCACCTTGTAGGCATAAAAGTTGCCATCGGCCGCAGGGTAGTGGAATTTCGGATTTGGCTTTTTGCCCGCACCACTGATGCCGGTTTTGACGTCAAAGTTGATCCTGGTCATGTCCACAAGCTCTGACTTCACCGCTGGCATGGTGGCCAAAAGGCAACTGATGGCCATGCAGCCCGGGTTGCCGACCAGCTTTGCAGACTTGAGAGCATCGCGATTCCACTCGGCACAACCGTAAACGATCTGGGGTAACAACTCGGGATGCAGGTGCTCGGACTCTCCCTGCTGCCATGCGCTATAGGCTTTGAAGGTGGTGGCGTCGTTGAAGCGGAAGTCGCCGCTGAAGTCGATCACTTTGTAGCCGAGCTTGAGGTAGGTGTCGGCCAAGGTTTGACCGACACCATCTGGGGTTGAAAAGAACACAAATTCTCCACGTCCTGCGGGATTGAAGCCCTCGGCGTGCTCGATGACCTGATCGACGCGGCCTTTGAGGTGTGGGTAGAGCTTGGAGTAGGGTTCTCCCGCTCCTTCGCGACTGACCAAGGCGCTGATGGTGACACCGGGGTGAGCGTGGAGCAACTCGACCAAGCCGACGCCGCCGTAGCCGCCGGCGCCGTAGATAACGACGGAGATGGGTTCTTTTGTCATGACTTTAGAAACTGAGCAGTTCGACCTCGAAGACGAGGATGGCGTTGGGTGGGATGGCGCCGCCGGCACCCCTTTCACCATAGCCCAATTCCGGTGGCAAGATGATGGTGCGCTTTTCTCCTTTTTTCATGCTGAGGAACGCCTCATCCCAACCTTGAATGACTTGTCCCTGTCCCACGCTGAACTCAAAGGGTTGGTTGCGGTCCACGGAGCTGTCAAATTTGCTGCCGTCTAGAAGGTAGCCGGTGTAGTGGGCGCTGATCTTGTCGCCTTTTTTGGGGGAGTCTCCCTCACCTGCTTCGTGAACGATGTAGCGCAAGCCGGACTCGGTGATCTCTGTTTCACCGTACTTTTCCTTGACGATGGCCCACTGTGAAGCTTGTGCCTCCTCTTGGGCTTTTCTTGCTCTTTCACCAGCGCTTTTTTGCAGGGCTGTGAAGCTCTCGCTATTGGCCTCGAAGGCTTCGGCGGCAGCGCCATTGCGGACGATGCTCACGCTCTCGATGCGGTCGCCTTGGGAGATGGCGTTGACGACGTCCATGCCTTCGATCACCTTGCCGAAAACCGTGTGTTTGCCGTCTAGCCAAGGGGTGGCAACGTGGGTGATGAAAAACTGACTGCCATTGGTGCCGGGGCCAGCATTGGCCATGGACAAGATGCCCGGTTCGCTGTGCTTGAGGTCGGCGACGATCTCGTCGTCGAAGCGGTAGCCCGGTCCACCGCGGCCGGTCCCTTCGGGGTCGCCGCACTGAACCATAAAGTCTGCGATGACGCGGTGGAAAACGATGCCGTCGTAAAAGGGCTCGCCGGCCGCTTTGGCGTCGTTTTTGATTTTACCTTCGGCCAGTCCCACGAAATTGGTCACGGTGAGGGGTGTTTTTTCGAACTCTAGTTCTAAGGTGATGTCACCTTGGTTGGTTTTGATCACGGCGAAGAGGCCGTCTTGGGTTAAATTAGCGGTCGTCATGTAAACTATTCCTTAGATAGATAAGAGTTCAACTTCAAAAATCAGCCATGCGTTGGGTGGGATCACTCCGCCGGCTCCTCTGGAGCCGTAGCCCAGTTCAGGTGGGATGATGAGGGTGCGCTTTTCTCCGGCGACCATGTCCATCAACCCTTGGTCCCAGCCGCGAATCACCCGCCCTGTGCCCACGGGGAAAGAGAGGGGTTTTCCACGGGTCAGACTGCTGTCGAAGGTTTTGCCACTGAGCAATTTTCCGGTGTAGTGGACCTTGATGGTGGAGCCTTTCTCTGGCTTTTTGTCCCCAGTCCCTTTTTTGGTGACGATGTAGCGAAGACCCGAGGCGGTCTTGGTGGCGTTGGGGAATTGGTCGTCGATCTTTTTAGTTTCCTTGGCTTTGGCCAGTTTTTCTTTCTCGCCCGCTTGACCTTTTAAGCTCTCGAAGCTTTCATCGTTGGCGACGAAGGCTTTGGCTTCTTCGCCAACGCGAAGGATGTTCAACGTTTTGATGCGGTCGCCTTTTTTGATCTTGTTGACGACATCCATGCCTTCGACGACTTTGCCAAAGACCGTGTGCTTGCCGTCCAACCAAGGGGTGGCGACGTGGGTGATGAAAAACTGGCTGCCATTGGTGGCGGGTCCAGAGTTGGCCATGGACAAGATGCCTGGGCCGCTGTGTTTGAGGGCGGGGACGATCTCGTCATCAAAGCGGTAGCCTGGGCCGCCACGGCCAGTGCCTTCGGGGTCGCCGCCTTGGATCATGAAGTTGTCGATGACGCGGTGGAAGACCAAACCGTCGTAATAAGGGACGCCTTTTTGTTTAGCTTTGTTTTTGATGTTGCCCTCGGCTAGGCCAACAAAGTTGGTGGTGGTGAGGGGGGTTTGTTTGTAGTGGAGTTCGATGAGGATGCGACCTTGTGAGGTTTGGAGTTCTCCGTAGAGACCGTCGGAAAGTTTTGCCTCGGCTCCTAAACTAAAGCTCAGGCTTAGCAAGATTAGAGCTACGGAAATCAGTCGTTGCATCAGTTCTCCAAGATGATTTTTGAGCGGTATAGAGTCTAGCTTACTTTGTCGACCCGGAGGGTTGAGCGATGCGCTTGTTTAGCTGTTCTCTGGTTGGAGCCGCGTCTTAAGTGATCTAGGGTTGGCGATGCTATTGGCCCTGGATGTAAGCGACGGGGATTGTGCCGTTGATAAGTTATGAGACTCTTCCATCAAAGAAAAGAGCATTGATGGCTTCGGTGTGGCGAAAGTCGTAGCTATGGGGTGGGTCGCCATCGGTCTGCTTGTTTAGGGTTGATGGTTGTAGAGGTGGGTAAATTTTTCCTGAGATGGGTTTTACTCTATTTATTAAACTCCATCCAAATAATTTAATGTCCTCGTCAGTTACATAGTCTAAGCGAAATTTCTCAGGATAATGAAATCGTTATTGTCATCGAGGTGAAGAAAGGTAGCCGTGCCCAACTCCTTTAAAGTCATGGCACAGGTGACCTGACGAGACCT
>JACLAC010019088.1_pt1 | contig 10343 bp, 8 predicted proteins | sample 8027881 | NCBI WGS metagenome assembly JACLAC01 (sample SAMN15725517, study PRJNA655200) | protist metagenome | isolation source: fluorescence activated cell sorting (FACS) single amplified genomes of... | place: Spain: Blaines Bay Microbial Observatory, Mediterranean Sea | collected 2016-01-19 | reverse complement strand
TGGAGAAGAGTATTTGTGGAAGGCCCCGTATTTCTCCTTGTACACATGGCTGCGCAGGCAGCTAACAACGCGGCGCAGGCGCTGCAGGCACTGAACGACCCGAGTGGGCCGTTCATTCTGGCCATGCAGGGACTTGGCGCCAACCAGCAACAGCAACAGCAGAACCTCGCGGAGGAGCGAGAGCGACAGGCGCAGCGCGAGCGCATGAAAGTCAGATGCCAAGGAAGTAAAATGGAGGCAGAGTCTGTCAGCTGAAAACCGAGGCAGAGTTCGATGACTGGTGGTCTGATGTCCAGTCTTGGAAACTCTGCGACGGTATGGGCTGATGCAGGTCGTTGGTAGGGAGACTGTCTGTGGAGGCAAACTGCAAGAGCACGTGTAATACTTCTGCAACTTCGACTTCTAGATCGGGTTTGGGAGCTTTGTAGAAGCTCTCGAGCCATCTTTCGATGTAGAAATGATGGAGAAAAGATGCAGAAGTTTTGAAGAAATGATTTTTCAGGTCTTTTTGACTTCTTCAAGATTTCCACATTTTTGCAGAAATCTAGAAGAAGATGTAAAATCGATAAATCGGAAATCTGAGTCTGAATCTGTTGAGGACTGACTTAAGACTCGATGACTGTAGAAGTAGAAATCTACATCTGGGTCCGCCGAGGTTGGACTTCAGGCTCGATGTAGAAGCAGCCGTACGAGTGATGAGATACTTTGATTCTATGTCTGCATCTGCAGCCGACGAGCAGGTGGCTCGATGTAGAAGCAGAAGTAGACTATTGAGCAGGTTGAATCTAGAATCGACCCTGCAGATGTTGTCCGCGCTACAATCTCGCCCCGGTGGTATGCCGTGCTAACGTGTTGTCCGCTCATTGCCGATTGCGGGGCGCCCTGGCGCGCGGCTTCTCGATATTACGACTACACTAACCACTGCCTCATCACATTGTGACTGACTCATACGAAAGCTATCGCCGGCCTAATTCCCTTTTTTGTCATGGCCGAAAACGTGTACGCGAATTTAGGGCGGGGGAGACTTTTCCTAAACTTCGTTATGACAAAAAAGGGAATTAGGGGGGGATTGGGTCCGATGAACACGTGCCGCACGATGCGTACGGAGCAGAAAAGGCCTCATTGCAAATCGACGCCAGGCTTCCTTGCGTCCAGGAAAGTTAGAGCAGACCGAGGGGCCACCGTCTTTCCGGTTTTCTTTCTCGCCTGGCCGGGTATAACGAGGCTTTCTCGCCTGGCCGGGTATAACGAGGCTAAACACTTACGCCGCACGCCTCGGTAGCCGACCTCAGACGGGGCGCGAGCAACCGTACAAGGAGTCAATAGATCTGATGTGAACGCCGGCTCGGAGTCAATTCTTACTCACTTAGAACGCCTGGCGTCGTTACGTGATCGAAGACGCGCGCGCTTATCGGGCGCAACACGTTGCGCAACAAGCATGCCAGTTTTCGCAAAATCACATGACGACTACGTGCGAGTTCTCCGTCTTGGGTTTTAGCAAACGCAAACCACTCAGCGACATCCCCCTCTGCTTTAGTTTTCGTGTGAGACTCATATGACATCTTCCATCAAAATGTGTGCGTCATGCAAGGGACACAGGAGTTGAGGCATAGTCGAAATCAAATGGACAACGCTAGCGCAGAAACCATGTGGAACAATTGGACAACGTGACAAACTGTCCCAGACCGCTTTGCGTTTCTGTTGTGGAAAACTAGCAACGACGCAGGTGTTGCATATATGTGCAGGTCAAGATGCTATTTAGTAGTAGCAGGCTGCATCACTTCAGAAAGCGATGCAGGGTCAATGCATGCGTCATTGCCAGCATGCGTCACTTCCAATCCAGGTTTTGCGAAGCGCCGACCAACAATGAGCTGGCACGAAAAGCAAATATTTTTAAGCCTCTACAATTTTGGGGCTTCTTCATAGCATTCACTGTAGCGAGACTGTCTGTGGAGGCAAACCATCACCCTGTATAGACTGTCTGTGGAGGCAAACTGCAATGCGATTTCACTGAAGCGGCAAACACAAAATATCGAGTATAAATCGAGGAATACACACAATGAGAAATGCGCCACGCTTAAATGCAGTCGTTACTTCGGTGGGTCAAAGCTTCCAGCTTCGCAGCCGGGTCACCACCACTGGCTGGCTCGGCATCGAAACGAGAGGAAAGAAAGAGGAAATCTGTTGGCGACGAGTTCAAAGACATGTTGAAGTCGAGAGCATTGTATGGCGTCGGGGGCAAGCATGTTGATTCGAAGAAGGTTGGGGGTGCACCGGCGGATCCGAAGAAGGTTGGGGGTTTTTTCCGAAAAAACCCTGGATACCCCGGTAGGCGGTTTGGGCTCCCTCGACTAGCCCTCGACTAAAACAGAGAAAAAAGGTTATTTTTGAAATGACTAGGTATTGCCGAACTCTGTGTCGGGGGCTATCACTTCGAGGGGATGTTGTTTCGTTGATTGTTTCGTTTTTTTATTATTTCAAGCGCACGGAGTTGCCCCAGTCTTCTCGTCCGGCCTGTTGAAGATCGTGAGTCTTCGTAGAGTAATGTTGCGACAAGGTAGGTCTATGCATTGCAAGGTGGGGCGGGGCCATAATGTCTTCTAGCAATCGAGTAAATCGACAGGTACGCGATATCCGATTGCGAGCATGTCATCAAGCAGTGCTACACAAGAGGATCCAGAGGCAAGAACAAAATGGTTGCCACGCAATGCACAGATGTGTATCCGTGCATCGCAGACGAAGTTTTCACGGCGACCAACAAATCGGAAGCGGCACACCTAGACATGGCATTCCAGATCGACAAGATCGACAAGATCCTCATGAAAAAAACTTTGGTACAAAATACAGCGACTCAAATACTCACATGCGATATTAGAATGATCCTACAACCGATTCAGAGCGTCCATGCACATCGAGTATTATAATACATGCATCGACGCGTTCCTGATTGCGTCTGCCAGTTTTGTGCATGGAAATCAAGTCAGTGCAGCAGCGGATAGCCCATGCTTGTACTCCTGCATCGAATGCAGAACTAAGACTGTCCACTCTCTGTCATCAGCCGAAAACTGTCTATAGTACTTTGCGTGCATCAAATGAGGCGGAGTTTCGAAGGCAGGCTTTCGCCCCAACTCATACTATCACCTCGGTAGGTATATGGACCCATCGTTTCCATCCTTGGAGAGTACCCGGCAGACCTGGGGGTCGAACTCGTGCCTACCTATGGTGCATTCGAAGATTTCGATGCGGTTCCGGGATGGGAGAAGAGCGTCCCGAAGAAGTACAGGCAGAAGTACCACGAACTCAAAATCGAGGCGGACCCCAAATCCGCTTCGTCGGCGGCGTCTGCAGCTCCCCAACAGCCGCGTAAATCGCTGCTGCTCGACGAAGAAGATGACGGGATTTTATTAGGCGGTGGACCAGGAAAGCACAGAAGCGATGATGTTTTCGTGGGCAAGATGGACGGAATGCATAGCGAGGACGAGGAGGACCTTTTCGGGGGGTTGACAGGCATGGGTAGTAACGCGAAGAAGGATTCTGCATCAACTGGTGGCGAAAAACTGCCGGCGATGTCTCAGGGAAGTGTGGCGACAAGCCGTTCATCGCAAACTGCAGGGACAACCAAAACTGGGATCGCTATCGAGCGGTTAGGCGTTGTAGCATGCGGAATATGCAAGGCAAAGGGGATCCAGTATATCGCCAGCACGGTACTCCATTGAATTGAAACTATCTTTGCTTTAGTATCACGTTCCTTCCCGGTCATCTTCACTTTTCTTCTACTACTTCTGACCCTCAGTAGTACCGGGGTGGCCCCCGGATTTCCAAGAAGCGGCGAGGTCGTTTTAATACCTGTAGGCTGGACATCCAACTGACTAGCTGCCAAAAAAATGTGTGTCTCCGCCGTCCCACTTATCTAACTTGTCTCCACACGAAGGTCGCAGACATGGATAGGCACGCGATCTTTTTCCGGACACGAAGGTCGCAGACATGGTTTTTTCGGATCCGAAGAAGGTTTTTTCCGGTATCCAGGTGCACCGGCGGATCCAAACCGCCTACCGTTCTACGCGTAGACTGCGCTGCGCGCATGCGCAAAGTCACCAACAGCAAGTCAGCAACACCGGTATATGGACTGCCCACTTACTACGCCACTGTCGCCGTTTTCGCAAACCCCGAGTTCGACGCTACAAGCCGGTCCGCTTTGGCTCCCTTCAGCAACGCACGCGCCATGCGCGAATCCGCGTCGCCCTGCAGAAGCGCAAAGAACAACGCCGTCTCCGCCTTCCTCGTAGCTGCGCTCACGGAGAGCACGCTTTCGTGGGCGGCCAATACTTCTACTGTCTGATTTTTTTTTGGCGCAGTGCCAGTGCGCTAGATTTTTCCCAGCAACAGCCGGCCCAGCGTAACTCAAAAATTGAATCCGGAAGGCCAGTGCTTCACTATTCAACCATCATGCTTTTCTTCCGCCCGTTTCCCACCACCATCTTGCACTCTGATCCCTGTACAACACAGGAGGAGCATGCTCAGGTTTTCAGCGCTGCTGCATTACTCCACAGAATTTTCGGGCTCAGAACAATGCATTCAAGCAAGGGCGCCGCCAATGTACACTCAGAAAGTTCGATGTCTGTCGAGAGGCATTTTTGCAGTACCTCTTCCCAACCATGCATGACCGCAATGTGCAACGCTGTTCTGCCGAGCGCCTGGTCTCTCCACTGAGCAAGTGGCTCTAGCGGGTGATAACAACCGGGTGAGACCATGTCCATATCGCTGACCACTTCTTTCGGCAACCGCTGGTGCGCGGTAGCGGCTGCGTCAGAGCCCGACGTAGTCCTACCACCAGTCTCCTCCTCAGATGGCGAAGAAGAAGTCTCTCCCTCGACATCGGAACCAGCGCCAAGACTACCTCGACCGCCGAAACCCAAGAGCAACATGCTCATGATGGAACCACAGCAGCGGCGCGCCGACTTCTTCGTCATTCTGACCTGCTCGCGTTTCAACCGTCTCCGCTCCGCTCCGTTATCACCCGTGTCGTAGTTATCAGGCTCCTTCAAAATAGGACCGTACATTTCGAAGAACTGCCGAACGTCCTCCGCCACACGAACATCAGAGGCGCCTGGCGCAGACTTCGTGGAGCTTGGCACGCTGCTGGTCGATACGCGCGAGCGCGATACTGCCGAGGTGCCTATCGTGAGATTTTCTGTTGCAGCAGGACGACCTGGCGTGACAGTAAGTGGCGCCGATGTTCGCCGCGTGACAGCACCGATATTTGCTACGAGATCGAACAACATCTTACCAAGAACGATCTTCTTCACGCGCACATTCAGCGCTGTACGCACCACGGATCGGTAATACTCCGTTGTCAAGATGATGTCTGAAAGCTCAAGTCCGACCTGCCGCAATGGGTAGCAAGAAGAAGAAGAAGGCGATGGACATCCCGATGCCGACGTCGACGAGCATCGTGCAGCGAGTGGTGAATTGATGCTCAGCTCACTAGCTTGAATCGCATCGCAACCCGACGCGTAGCATGCGTTCTCGAATGATTCTGCGACGCCCTCCTGCTCGAGCCGTTGCTCGATGGCGCGAATCAACACTCGTACCACGTTTTCATGTCCGCGCTGCGCTGCCAAATGCAAAGCCGTCACGCCGGTCGCGGCGTCTGTCGCAGACTCGGCACCTTTTCGGTGGGTGCCGGAGAATTTGGTACACTGGTCCGCCCCAGATGCGAGACACTCGGTCCCTGCGAACACGTCGAAGACGCCGCTCGCCAATAACGCCTCAACCACGGCAAGATGTCCCCTGTGACTCGCGATGTGCAACGCATTCCACCCGGTCCGCGCGCACGCTGAGCCCATGTAATCCCGCGGTCTGCGAGATCTCGATGATGTCGATTCGCGCGACGCAACGAAAAACTGTTCAGTGCGACGACGCCTACGAGTTTTTAATGGATTTCATTCACAGACATGAAACTACAATCAGAAACCGAAAACTCTGTTCAAACACCCATGAAATTTTGAAGCCACAGTCACAACGACAACTTTTGCCAGGCAAAACACTGGCCAGAAATAAGAAAGTCAGAAATGCATAAAAAATATTTCCCACGCAATTCGTATCATTTGAATTCTCGAACACAAGCTTTTCTCAAGCATTCGGGCATTCCTCCGGCAATTCCTCTTACACGAAAAGGGCTCAGCAACAACAACATGAACAACCTGAATGCGTTCACGATGTTCTAAAGGAAACCTGAAAATCGCCACGACCGCGTTCACATCTCCACTACGTGCCGCTTTCCTCAATGCTACGCCCTCCAGCAGACTCGCACAGGCCATGCTCCCAGCTTTGTACGCAACGTCGAGCGCGGTAGTCGATTTGTCTGCACCCACCCCCATGGCAAGGTGGTCGTCCTCCATGGCCAGATTTTCGATGTGTCTGCTGTATATGCATGAGGAAGAAGAGCGCGCCCCTGCTTTAGGCCCATGACCCATCGATGCTTGCTGCAACACGTCTTCCGCCTTCATGCGGTGGTCAACCTTCTCCGTCCGATGCGAGAAACAGCTCGTACTTCCCTGGAAAAGAGGTGAGCACTCGTCGTCTGCTTTGTGAGCGTCCACATGAGCGCCGATGACGACGTCCGCATCGGCACCTCTCTCCAGCAAAAGCTCGACAAGCGCGACGCTACCCGACTCCGCCGCCAGCGACAACGCAGTATCCCCTGCGTGCGTCTTTAGGTCGATGTCGATGTAGCTGCAGTCGATGTATTCTGGTCGTGTGTACGAACGGTCGTGGCCATGGCGGTCTGTGTCAATATGGTGTCCTCCTCCGTGGGCGAAGTCGTGTCGATTTCTACGCGCAACACAAAGACTGGTGCAGTCGTTGTTCAGCAGCTCGCGCGCGATCTCGACATGCCCGTGCGACGCCGCTAGGTGCAACGCCGACCGTCCCTCGTCATCGATGAAATCCTGCTCCACACCTTCTCCTGTGGATGCCGCGGCTAGCAGGCTTCTCTGCGAAGCTGATGATGTGTGTGAGAGATACTGTGTCCCCCAACTACCGCTGCGAGAAGATGGGGATGCGCCCCTCACTCTTTTCGACCGCCCGCTCTGTAGATACGTCAACACGCTCTGCGCTGCGCCCAGATCTCCCTCCCTCGCCGCGAAGTACAATCGCTGTCGCGGACTGGCACGACAGAAGGGGCAGTTGTCGTTTGTGCCGTCGCGATACCAGCGCTCGACGCAATCCGAATGGCAGCGACGCCCGCAACACGGCGCCTTCGTCACGTCCGCGTGTTTTGCAGCCTGGACCACAATTGCCTTCGGCTGATGCCTTTTTTCGAGACGCCCGAACATCTGCGGACTTGTCGAAGGCGACGATGTGCCATGTTTGGCAGTAGGACGTGGAACACAGTCTAGCGACTCCAAACAAATTGCGCACAGGTTCTCTTCGCATGCATCGCCGCTGACCCCCGTCGCCACTAATCCCTCAGGTGCCTCGCAGGTGCGGCACTCCTCTCCCCTCGCCCTAGCTGTTTTTGTCCCGTTTGTTTTCCTTTTCCCGACGCTCGAGATGCCGACACAGGCCATTTCACCCGCGCGAGAGCACACTCGGGTCCGCGGATGCAGATGATCGTACTGCGAATCAGAAAAAGCGGCGGCCACTGGAAAAGCGGCCAGCTCGGCGGAGGCTTCCTGCTGAGAAAAAAAGTCGTCGACGCGGTGAGGCTCCGGAACTACGCAATCCACACTGGAGGCGTCATGACGAGCACACCGGTACGGCATAGCGGAAGCAACACACGCAAGTGAACCTGAGTCGCTTTCGACAGCTCTATTGCCAGCATAGCCCCCTACGGCGGGAGCACGCACGTGTGCATCGCAATCACCCTCCTGGAGACGACTCTCCGGAGTGTTTCCGGCAGATGAAGAGATTGCAGTGTGTACTAGTAAATCGTCGACAAGATGAACGTCCTGGACCACGACGTGCGACTCTCCAACGATGACGCTCGGCGCGAGAGATGCCTGCTCTCGTATGTGCTGCTCCCGCACCATGGCCGTTGCTTGTGGTGTCGGTGCCATGCCGACGTGCGGCTGGCGCTCTGCGGCTTTTTGCAAACGATGGACACGCGCGAGGCCATTATCCAGCCCCCAGTGTGCAACGGCTGGTGCTGAAGGTACAACAACTTCTACTGGTGCAACAGCAGCAGTGCCGACGTCGTTCTCCCACTCATACTGAAAACCAGCCTGATTCGCAGCCACGTTCTGAGAGCCAGGCGACCAGATATTATCAGACGGCATCGTCCACGTACCAGATATCATCGTAGCGTTGGCACGATCGCCATCTCTAGTGCCTGCCACATGCGTTGGAAAGATGCCACGCTGTATCGTCGCCAAAGACGCCCGCCCTGCTCTCGCCGAACCCTGTGATCTCGCCGAAGACAGTGTGGTGCCTGTGATCTGGCGAAGACTTGCCATCACAATCGATCGCGAGGTACTCGCTGGTGGCAAGGTGCCCCATGGTGGTCGCTGGTGGTGTGGAAACACTGCTCGCTGGCGGATAAAACGACGCTGGTGCTGATAGTGAAAGACTGCCGTGCAAGTTAAGTCCATATGAGGCAGGAAGCAATTTTTCTGCCACATTATTGTCATGCAGGAAGCTACTATTCTGCAAGTCACTGTGATGAGATTTTTCGTGACGTAACAAATACAATCATCACTTACTGCGGACTCTTCGTTCACAGGCATTCCGCGTATCCACTACTTCGTTTGGGCCGGAGGGCTTTACACGAGCGTTTTGGGCTGAGCAGCGTGGAAAGGGTGCGTCCTCGATTGATGACTCGTTGTCTCTGGAGTTTCTAGAGTTTGTTGCGATCTGTATCGAAAAATAATCACTGTCTATGATGGCGGCCAATGCGGGCGAAGCGACCGGGTGTGACCTCCCGCCCGGATTTCGGGACGTGAAGCATAGTGGTGTGAGTACAGGGCTCAGTGTTCTGCGGGAGGACGCGTCTCGTGAGTACGGCAGAAAATCGGTGTTACCGGAATATCTGCTGCGCACAGTAGCTGCTTTTCGTGCACAGAGATCGAAGCACGTCACTGATGCAGATAGGGAGGAGGAAATGGCACGCGGCGCCTGCAAACTCGTGCATTGGACGGATCATACCAAGGGGCTTGACGAAGAAATTCGGCAGGAGATGGCGCATCCTAGTATCAGAAAAGTGTACAAGGAGAAGCGCTGGGGTTTGTTTCTCTCGGTGCTGCAGTGCGCGAGTCACTCGAGGCGTTTGTCTTCGAACATGTAGATGAGACGATCGCGACGTTTCGTGAATGGGTCACGAAGGGGATCCCGACTACGGGGAGGTTGCCAAAGTCTCATCTGTTTAAGACATTTGATTGCCAGTCGAGAAGCGTGACGTTTTCAGTCAGGTGGAGTACGAGAACTTTATGTCAAAAGAGTTCCCGTACAGAAATGTGCATTGGACTGATACTGATCAGCGTCACGAAATGTTGCGTCAATGCGATACTATGCTCAAAAGTAGAGCAAGAAGTGGTGGGTCATCAGTGAAGACGAGTTCCGTAAGCAGAACGGAGCTCACATCTGCATGTTTCCTGTGCTTCAGAAAAACAAGTACAGATGCTGTTTTGACGTGCGACTCAATAATATTTTTGACGTGAGTCAGGAGATGGTTGGGATCTCTGATGCAGAGTTCAAGAAAATGCTCGCCCAGGATAATAAGGCTGTGCGCAAGGAAGTGGCGGAAAGCTGCGCAGCCGATGTCTCTGGGGCGGAGATGGCTTGTATTCCGGGACTCTTTACGGCTGGCTCTCAGTCGTTTTACTACAACTTTGCGACCCGGCCCGGGACGCCGAACAGCTTCTCTATTCCACTGCCGCGAAAAGTGACGAAGAAAAACAGTAGTGGTAAGATCCGCCAGCGAGGTGCTCGCTGGCGGCAGGGTGCCAGTTTCCACACCACCCCTTACTACGCGACTGGAAAGCCGCTGCCGTGATACAGTCTGTCGCATGGGCATGGCTCCTCGGTACTCCCTGGGCTCCTCGGTACTCCCTCTCTCATGATGCACTGTGGACATCGACATCGGCCTCGGCGGCACCACCGCTTCCCCATCGCGGTCATTACGTTGCGTTGAAGTTCGTTTTTCTCTCTCGGTCGAAGGCATTAAATTGAAGCTGAGTGGTTCTGTGAGAGTTTGGTATTGCTCAAATCCTTCAGGTTCTTCATTGATTGATTCCTTCTGGTTTTCATTTAGAGCTCATCGTAAATCAAGAATCGTTGAATCCAAATGCTCGCACACGTTATACCTCATTCCAGGGGGGGGGCCTGGAATGATTCCAGGGCTGCCG
>JACLAC010016342.1_pt1 | contig 10343 bp, 6 predicted proteins | sample 8027881 | NCBI WGS metagenome assembly JACLAC01 (sample SAMN15725517, study PRJNA655200) | protist metagenome | isolation source: fluorescence activated cell sorting (FACS) single amplified genomes of... | place: Spain: Blaines Bay Microbial Observatory, Mediterranean Sea | collected 2016-01-19 | reverse complement strand
ATACAAGGAACAGGACCGTGTATAATCATTGGAATTATCACTGTATACAACTACGCGTACTAGTATACTACGAATAATGCGTATACTACGAGGGATGTAGGACTACTAGACTACTTCGTAGAACGAACGACCAAAAAATAAATTGTTCCGGAGTCTTAACTTAAAATTAGATAAATGTAAAAATGTAATAAAAATATTATCTAAAATATGATGTACAATTTAAAATATTGAATAATAGGTATCATAATTGACAACCGTTTCGGCGCATTTTTCTCCTCACACTGCTGTCTTTGTTACAGTATTATCGTGTTATTATTAGTTATAATGATAGATAAATAAATATAATAATATTAGAATAAATACATATACACAACAGGAAGAAGAAGAAAAAAGAAGAAGAGGAAAAAATTATTTTATTATTATTATACCTTCCTATACAATGTAGATTTTGGCATTAATACTTCACCCTTCACTGTACTCTCCCTATATTCCGTACCAAATTAACTGCCTCTCGAATGCTCGATGTGTGTTTCTTCTTGGGTCTCTTTCGCTCGCTCGCCACCGCTATTGGTAACGGAAGTATTAAAATAACCGTCGCGTTCGACCACGCACCTCTAACGTTTTATATAAACTGATTGCCAACGTTTTACTATTAGAATTTTCATTTACTATATCACTCGATATAGTTTATTCTAGAGGAACGTATTTTTTTCCTGCTTGTGAACATTTACATCCGCCAGTGAGGGTAAGAGACTGAATAGTAACGCTTTGGGCAAACTAAACTTGGTGCATAACAATCGCTTAAATTAGAGCCTAGGGATGAACATGGTGTTTGGTTGGAGGAAAAAAAAGCCCGCTGAAATTGTCAAAAAACTTTCAAAGCATCTGGAAACCTTGACAAAAGCACCAAGTTCTAGGCAAGTAGAGCATGCACACGCAAGCATTATTCAAACTTTGCAAGACTTAAAGGCTCTTCTCGTTGGGTCGGATGGAAAAAGTACTTCCACTTCTAAACGAAAGAAAAGAAAAATTGAAGCGAGGCCAGAAGACCGTCAGATTATTGCAGAACATGTAGTTAACATGAATGTGTTCATCGTGTTAATAACCCAAATGCACAAAATGCCTTTCGAAACCAAGAAAGACATAGCATTTTTGTTTAATTTCCTGTTTCACCACGAAAAGATATTTCAAGAGTACGTTCTCGGGAATCCCTCCATAATATGGACCATAGTTAGTGGGTACAGACCTGAAAATAAGGCCGTTTCAATGGCGTGCGGGAAAATGTTAGAAGAGTGTATAAAAAATAGCAAGGTTTGTCACCTTATTTTGACATCGAACGAGTTGTGGAGGTTTTTAGACACTTACATTGTGCTGAAAGACTTCGAAACCCAGAGTTCGGCGTTTGATGTATTGAAGGGCTTAATGACGCTGCACCCCTCTGTATCGGCTGAATTTTTTGAGCAACGGTACGAAAAGTTCTTCTCTTCCTTCAACGACTTGTTGCGATCCGACGAATACGTTGTTCGTAGGCATGCGACGAAGGTAATGTGCCGCACCTTGACCATTCCGGAACATTTTGACACAATGATGCGCTACGTTAGCTCCAAATCACACTTGAAAATTTGGATGAATTTGCTTAGAGATGACAGTGACCAAGTACAACTCGACGCGTTCCACGTATTTAAGTTGTTCGTTGCGAACCCCCAAATGCCAAAGGATGTTGATCATACACTGACCACAAATGGAAAAAGGTTGATTTCCTTTTTGAACAGATTCCACGATAAGTCCCACTCTGTGGATGAAGATTTTTTTGCGGAAAAGTCGATGATTATAGACCACATCAAGAAAATGAGCTCCAGTCCTTTTGGAGACCTTACTGGCCTGCATAACAATTCATAAAGAGAGGGGAAGGAAAAATGTTCGCGCGCGTACACGGTAGAAGTATTTTCGGGCTTATCTGCGAGAGAAGAATTATTTTACATACTATATCATTAGTTTTTTTACATACTATATAATTTGTTTTTGGGCGAATACCAGTTACAGACACACAACAACTGTATAAGTCTGATAAACGAACAAGCGGAAAATAACCTACGGGCAGTTGGAGATGTTCTATCTGGTTTATCACGACAATCGGGTGAAATCGATACGCCCACGAAATATCAACACCAACAACATCCCAATTTTCTTGATGTCCGAGGCAATAGTGAAGTTCCAGTGCAGGATGGCAGAACAAGACAATCTACAAACAGAAAAAGTCACTGCCCTCCTATGGAAATTACTAACAGCCTGGATAATGAAAAATCGGAGTCACAGCATAGTTCTCAACCACTTGATCAAGTCAATTATGGAACACCACCAGACGAGATGGTACGAAGTTTTGAAGGTTATGATTGGGAACTGGGTCAAATGATACGATATCGTAGGAACGACAAAGGAGGTTCCGACCGACTTTAAGTGATCTGAATTTTAGCAGTTGCAAAATTAGATCAGTTTTGGGATAATCTTGAGAGTCTTAAAACATACTAAGATATATCATTAGTTTTTTTTTTTTATAATTTGTTTTTTACATTATACTGACGTACATAAAAGTATAACTTCTAAAATCACAATCAATTCTGTTAAAATATACATTATTTATACGACACTTCGTAATACTTTTCCTCTTTTTAACACTTTTTTGAGTTTAATCGTCGAACCAATTCGATTTCTTCCGCGGATGAAAGGATTCCCTCAAAACGCTGTAAGCTCCGTTTCCTTCTTCCGTCCTGTACGAGTATTGGCTGGAAGCGTACGAGGAAGAAGTTCCCGGCCTTCTTCCCGTCGAATTGCGCGAACTTGACAGAAATTTATTATTGGCGCTGTTCACTATGGAACCCTTCTCGCCCCAATGCCCTGTCTTTGAATTAGGATGAGGCAATACGTACGTGCCATTCAGAACGTTTTCGTGCGGGTTTACCATGTTCTTTCGAAACTCTTTAAACGGAAGCTCCCCTGTTCTTGTCTGTTCTACTTGCCAGGGAGGAACTACGGAGTCGGGCACTAATCTCCCGATTTTGGTGGCCGAACGGTTGGTGTCTGGAGTACGGTTCAACATTGCAGAGCGCCCAGTCATATTCAAGAAGCCTCCACTGCTTGCAGACTTTGGCAATGATCTTGATGGCTGGGTGATTAGCTTCGTCATCCCGCTGCGCGACGGCAAAGTCTTCAAAAGAGACGCATTCATTTGCCGCTCCATGGCGGTCATCGGTGCGTTTGCACCGTCGTACTTCTCGGCGCGTAATTTTTCATTTTCCAACAGCTGCGTTCTAAGGCCAGAGGCATACCGCTCGCGATTCAGGCTTTTTCGTTCCCTGTGAAGCACGGTAAGCTTGTCGGCCAGGTACTTTGCGTTTTGGCAGTCCCGTGCAAAAACCTCTTCCTCTTTCTTTAACATCTTCTCCCTTTCCCTTTTTTGCTTTATTTGCTCCTCTAGGGAACGCCGCTGCTCTCTAATCGCCTCGCGCTTCTTTCGTCTCTCCAACGATTTGACCATCTTGTCCATCCTTTTGATTTCTTCAAAACTGACAGAATTTTCTCCGTTGTCGTTTGTTTCGGGCTTCTTCTCTGGCATCCAGATTTTGCCCAAGTTGTACAGGCGATCTTGAATCTTCCGGATTCGGTCTGCTTCCGCCTGGCGATGGTTTCCCCCCACTTTCCATGCCTTCTCGATCATTTTGTTGTGTTTCTGGCGGTTTTTCTGCTCTTCCTCCTCGCGCTTTTTCGCTGCTGCGGCCGCGGATGCTTTGTCCTTGTGCGACTCTTCCATTGCTTGCGCCAAAAAGTCCATTTTTTCTTTCATTTTCAAGCGGTGCTGTTGGGACTGCCGCTGGTACTCTACCTTGGCCTGGTCGACCATCTGCTTTTCAATTCTGCGATCCGAGGCCTCTTTCTTTGAGATTCTTTCCCGTCTAATTTTCAAATGTGAATCCTGAACCCGCCGGAATTCCTCGTCCTGGAGTTTTCGCTGTCTAATTTTCTCTTGCTCTGCCCGGCGATTCCTAGCGTTCTCTTGCTCTAGTTGTAGGCGGTGGTTGAAGTTAACTTCGGACACGACTGGTTTCCTATTATTCTTCAGGGCTACTTGGTCTGACAGCGACTTGTAGAATTCTTTCTGTTTCGTCTTTTTGAGTCGCTTGAGGTACAAATGCTCTCTGAAATGCGCCTGGGCATCCGTATTGAGCAGTTCTGTCCACTCAGAATTCTGTGTCTGGTTTCGCTTCGAGCTGTTGAGTGAATTTCCGTTAAAGCCTGAATCGCTGCGTGCGATCGAGTTCGGGCGAGACCACGAGTTTGTACTACGAACGGCCGGGGATATGTTCAACGGTGGAACTGAAGTGCCGCTCTTCTGCGCTTTCTGGTCACCCCTTGCATAACCAAGAGAAGTCGTCGGGCGTGACTTCCCTTGCAGTGCCCTTTGCTTCTTTTTCTCCGTGCGCAACAAGGTGACTAACTTTTGCCGGCGAGCGGCATCTAACGTTTTGCCGGCCTTCCGGTACGTGACCGCCTTTTTCTGTTTCGGCGGTGGCCCCAGAAACCCCATCTTGCTTGGCTTGTTCTGTTCGTTCCCTATGTATGAGTGCCTTGAAGTGCGGTATAACCGTTTTTAAAATTAACCTTACTTGCGATGAATCGTTTTAAAGGAATTGCTTAACGATGAATAATCATCTACTTCTTCTTTCTTTCGAATGAACATATATATATATATATATTAAATTATTATAATACCTGGTATTATTTTATTATTTCCTTCACCACTATATATATTATTCCTGTTGTTTTTTTCTTTTTGTTTTTTTCTTTTTTTTGTTGTTGTTGTTGTTGTTGTTGTGTTGTTGTTTTGTATTATAAATAATAATAGAGATAATATCGAAACTGCTGCTGCTACTACTATTATATTAATATTTCTCTTCTTTTTACACCAACACATCATCAAATGAACAGAAGATCCGTTATTGTCGTCTTCTTTTTTTTTTTTTTTTTTTTATTTATTTATTTATTTATTTGGCTAGTTCATTCATCATCAATTATTGATATAATAATGGCTTTGTTCATCAAGCCCGTCAAGTTCAAGCACTTTCAGCACGGTCAAGATCCTTTTTTGCTTCTACGAGTTTCGTTAATAAACATTTCTGTTTCATTCGGAGTTTCTTCAACTTCAATCTCCACTTGCGATTCGATGGCAAGTGCCGCATCTGAAAGACTTGCAAAACTTTCGTGTGCCGTTGGCAGTCTCTCTGCAACCGAGTGTACTTCTTCCTCGCCGAATTGCTTCAAACCAAGGTTTGCAGTTTCGTTGCCGCAGCTCTCTTCTGATAATGATTAGTTGTTATGAACCTCCGCCAGGTCGCTTGAACTTCCGTGGCTACGGGTTCTTTAAACATACAAAGCGATTGTAAGAAACCCTGGGCAAATCGTCAGGCTTTACGGGCTGCCATTTCAACCGGGCGTCGACACGCTCGATGACACGTCTGGCTGCGGTTTTCTTCTTTGCATGGTGGGCACGGGAACGAGAAACCTGCGACAGATGGTTTGTATTGGTTCGTCCTCGGACAAAACGGCGAGAACGATTTTAATTGACGTGACACAGATTTTTTGTGTACAGTTACGGGTAGCATAGTGCACGGCAAGAATTCCCAAATTTAGTAATTCGTGCAACGCAACGCTTGCCCCCAGGCTCAAACCAACGCTCATGACACAGCTATGATACATACAACCCTTAGAAAATGCTTCTTGATCTTCAGTTCATCCTCGGGTAAACGGTAAAACTGTTCCTAAGCGTTGTGACACGGGAGGCATAGTACGTGGCAAAAATTTCCCAATTATTCATGCGAAGCACTTCTTGTTCTCGTGCTCAAATCAGTAAAATAACTCTTGTAAGATAACTGCTAAATATTATAATAGCATTTTTATTTATTTATATTTTTTTGTTTTTTGCTGCAAAAGATATACTGAATTTACGCCTCCAATGCAGCCGCTTTTCGCTTCTTATTTGCACCGCGCTTCATTGTTCCCCTTATGTTGAACTCTTTGTCGTTTTCAATTTTCAAATTCTTCAGAACGTATTTTTGCTTGATTTTTCTGTAAAATAAAATAGCGTTTTTGCCGCTCTCTAAGTGCAATGGCCTGTCCTTCATTTTCTCAAGAACACTGAGGACAAGAAAGGTCCCTATCCCTCGTAACTTGGGGTGGCGTGTTCGGGGTTGCACAAGATTATACATCCACGTCTCCTGCTCTCGGCAACAGACCCCAGCCCCCGCATCGATACCACCTGATGGCTCATTGCGAACGTCAATATTGACTGCACCAACAAATTTGTCTTCGTGATACGCAAGGTACCATTTCCCCCCTTCAACAGTATTTTCTTCGACAGGGACTTCTAACTGTGCTGCCCAATCTTTGAGCCAAAGTCCCAGACTTTTTTCTTCTTCTGGGTTTAGGTCGCTGTACGATTTCTCGTACAGGTGAAAGACGCCGTTCAAGCTAAGGAGTTTCGTTTGCAGCAGCTGATTCTTGCTGCCCTGGCTGCATCCAAGGCGACGTTCGGGGTTGTTGTTGTTGTTGTTCGTGATGGATGACATGTTTATTGCTGTAAACGTATTTGTGTGTGCGTAAATAGTAATGGGCGAATATTGCTTTGTTTAAATTGCCTCTGGTAAAGAGATAAGAATGTGAATCAATTATTTCTCTGTGGTTTTACATTGGTCGAACATATTTGTTCTTTCTGTAGTTGGTAGAGGTCTCTTTAAAACCGTGTTGAAATACGTATAGCTACAACAGTAAGGGAATGACAGGAGAGGGAGAGTGACAGCACTACCGTACCGGTACTGGCTCTGTGACGCACGGGAGAAGAACGGGTGAATGTTTTATTTTCCCTTTGCTTTGTACCTGTTCTATTACCAAAGGAAATAGTTTTTTTTTCTCTTTCTTTTTTTTCATTTTTAATGCTATAACCTGTATTATAAATTAGGATAAAAAATATTTTCTATAACATAGTCATAGCAGTGTTTATTACTTTGTGCACAAATTGGGTAGATTCTTTATTTCTATTTAGTATACTAAATTATGTACTTATATATATTCCTATATAATATAAAATGAAAATTACTTTGCTTTTTTTTCCATTATCCACACTGTGTGTATGTTATTCGTGTGAGTATCTATTAACATCCACATAGCATATAAATATACCCTCACCCAAGTCCTACTATGACATTTGCTGAAATTCCAAAATATTCTTCTTCATTGTATTTAATGTAGTTCTATCACACAAAAGCAACGCGTTGGGTTTTGTACAAACACACCGAACGCTACCGAACGAAAAAGATACATTAAACGTAAACATAAAAGATAAAAAGATCAACTCACATCGTTTACATATAATCAAACGCAATTCAAACTAATTCATTCGAACCTATCTATATAATTGATAAACTTCGGAACACATTTAACGTAACAAACATGTTGTCAATCAGTCGTTCATTTGGTACCACCAGGGATTTCCCAATTCCGCGTATGGTATCACCCCATGTTTCCCCATTAACAGGCTATTACGATGGGGACCTGGAAGAAATGGTCGAAGAGAAATGCACGAGCAACATTTTGAATACTGCAATGCGCTTCAGAACAAACCTTGGAGGGTATACAAAAACTGGTCGATGCGGAAACAAAGGTGTGCCACATGATTCCCAACTGTTTTACGTGTGCAAAAACCCTGCTTGCCAACCGAACTGGTCGACAGAAAATGGCCAGAAGTGCATACCAGACGTGAACGATGTAGGCGACCGCATTCTTACCTGGATAACGTTGAACGCTACCTCGTTGGCGTACCGGAAATATGGTGCTGCCCACGCAACTGAGAAGGAGATCAGGAGCTGCCCAGCTGACGAGACAGATACCGAAGACTGCGATGCTGAAACACCTAGCACATGCTGCTCTTGCCCGAGGTGTTTGTCATGGAATTTACGGCAGAGCGACAAGTACTACGTGTTTGCTTTAAGAAAAAAGCAAGCCTATTTGGAGGTCAAGGGGGCCAATCAAGAAAGCCCTGTCGTCGAAGTTAATAAGGAGTGCTTGCTGAATTTCCTGAATTACTGGTTTTCGCGTAAAAACGGAGAGGCCTCGAGAAAGACGCATACCCTTGACATCGAAAACTTGGCGATGAATTTCCTGCGGGTCCTCTGCTGCGATGAAAGTACGCCAAGGGATAAGAGGATCAAGCCGGTCTGCCACCAAGTACTGTGTGGTCCCTCTGGAAAATCGTGGATGCTGGAGTATGGTCGATACAGGGACGGGAAGTTCCAAGAATGTGTCTTTCAAGAAGGCCACGGGAAGGAGGCCGATGGAATCAACACTGCTGAGACCAACGAAGATGACCAACTTGAAACTGATGCGATGTTGTTAGAAGAGTACAATCGTATCTGCGGCATGAGAGTGTTCTACCAAAACCAGTTACGGACAAAGCAACTGAAGGCTCTGGCGGTTCTCCAGCGCGTCTGGAGAGGCTGCCTCAGCTACCGACGTGCAAAACGGTTGAAGAGCACGAGGCAAAATGCAGTGTTGGTTATGCAACGCGTATGGAGAAGCTACCAGGTTTGTCGACAAAACCCTGAACCAGGCACAAGGGATTTTGCCGGGCCATCAGAGAACGGGGTTCAATCGCAGCCTGAACGCGAAATTATTGATCTTACCTTGGACGAAGAACCGCAATCGGGAGTGGCGTCTTGTAAGTTCAAACGTAAAAGAGCAGGCACCCCCAAGCGCAGTGCTGGAAAGAAACGACGCGCGACGACATCTCGAAGAAGGTGGAACTCAAAAGAGGCGGTTGCGGCTATGGAACATCATATTGGCAGACACTACATTATCCGATTGAGCGGTACGCATGTTTGGATGCAGGGCACTGTGGTGCATGCGGACCCTGGGTTCGTCTTCTTTAGACTCCAGAATGACCCAGAAGATGCAAACCTGCGACAGGAACCAATCGCTGTCTTTACGAGCCGAATGTCCACAAGACAGCACTCGGACTTTCTCTGGGTAGATGAGGCGACACCTGCAGCAGGGCGGTTGGCGAAACCACGCCGGTAGGGGAGTAAAACAAATTTTATTTTTGTACAGCTAATTTATTTTCTAAAATGTCAAACCTTTAATGTTTCAATTTAGCGTTCAGTTCGCAGTACATTAAGTTTAATTACTTAACACTTAACAACCAATTTTCTTGTTTTAATTACTCTAAATAACAGCCATAATTTTGTTTTTATCAAAGATATAAAAGTGCTTCTTCTAAGTTTCCTTTACTGTGACGCAGGGCTTGTAGCATCCGATGATCGCCCCGGTAACCCATATCATGCAGTATTGCCATTTTGTTTGGATAGTTGCCTCCTGGCATTACAATACCTAAATCTTTAAAAATAGTACAAACACTTTTGTCGACTGATAGTTTCTCCTTTTCTGTTTCATTGTAAGTGTTCCATTTTGCAAGCACTTGTTTTCGTTTCTGCTCCTGAGTAATCTTTCTGAAATCTTTTGTTTTAATAAATACGCTACCAGTTGTATTCAAAGGACATTGAATAACATGATGATGAGAATCAGTCCCACAAACCGCCTGACACAAGGCGCAAAAGTGAGCGCCGCAACCTCCTTCGCCGCAAATCAAAGCTGCACATCCAACATAATCAACAAAAACCTGGTTACATTTTGGACATTTCAAATTCATCAAGTCTTCAATTTCCTTACGTTTTATTATGATACTAAGCTCTTCAAGCTCTTCCCGGCTCTTCTGTAGCAAATCACTTTTCATTTCATCGATTTCTTTCTGCTTTTTACTTTCAAGCTTCTTTTCAATAAGTTGTTCCGACTTCTTAAAATATTCTTTAACGATGTTCGTCGGCACGTGAAGAGCCACTTGCTGGAAAGAAAATGACGCAGTGTGGCAGTGGAAACATCTAAAAAAATATACACCATCTTCAGACAGATTCTCAATTTCGTTCTTCATGTACACTGAGAAGCACATTTTGCAACAAAACTTGTCACAGTGTGTACACGAGACACCTTCTTTTAAATCACACTCCTCAAGACAAATTAAACACTCTCGTAAACCTACCTTACTTCTCTTATTTCGGTCCTTGTCTTGGGCTTCTTCGTAACCCTGAATGGCACGTTCCTGATTTTTAGTCAACTTGTCATTTGCCAGGTTCAATTCGTCGTTGAGTTTTCTTAGTGCCAGACTCGTTGCGCTCGTTGCGATCGCGTGTTGTTCCTCGGGCGTTAGGTTGACAACCTGTGAAGCGAGCAAAGTAGGCACATGA
>JACLAC010022936.1_pt1 | contig 10345 bp, 7 predicted proteins | sample 8027881 | NCBI WGS metagenome assembly JACLAC01 (sample SAMN15725517, study PRJNA655200) | protist metagenome | isolation source: fluorescence activated cell sorting (FACS) single amplified genomes of... | place: Spain: Blaines Bay Microbial Observatory, Mediterranean Sea | collected 2016-01-19 | reverse complement strand
TTGAGTTGCTTTTTTGCGTACAGCCTTATTGGGGTGGGTTTCGATGAGTTGCTGAAGAGAGGGGATAGCCGATTTATCCTTGACCTGACCCATTGACTTGACGGCGCGGAGTATGAGGGTTGGACTGTTGTCTTGGTCGCGAACGACCGAGGAAAGATAGAAAATTTGGCGGAAGTGACGGCGCTCGATGCTGCCCTGATCGATGAGAGGGGGTTGTCCTAAACTTTGGGTGGTGCGCCGGTTGTTGGCGGCGATCTGGCGGCCGAAATTACCCGGATCGGAAAGCGAGATAGCACCGATGGCCTCTATGGCCTTTAGGCGAATGGTTTCGTTTTGGCTTTTGTCGAGGGCGGCTCGCCCAAGCGGATCAATGGTGTCGGGTGTGCCCAATTTGCGTAGCATCTGTACTGCGGAAAAACGCAGACGTGAATCCCGATCTTGCAGGTTGCGGTTGAGGAATGGGATTGGATTGAGAAGATCCTTTTTTGAAGCCTCCCAGAGAGCCTCGCTGGCTCTAAGGCGCACCAACTGGTCTTTTTCGAACGCATCGTCAGCAGCCTTGCCCATAGCTTGCAGGGCCTGGGGGTAGCCGGGAAAGCGCTGGAAGATGATATGTCGTAATCCACGGACGATTTCAAGGCGGATTGATTCATTCCGCTCATTGGCCAGAGCGTTTTCGAGCAGACGGACGCTCTGGGGATGACTTGCTCGCGATAACGCGATGGCTGCTTGACGGCGGATTCCGATCTGAGGAGCCTGGAGTTCCCGACCGAGGTGATCGATATCGGGGTTTTGTGCCAGACCGAGGGAGGGGAATACAAGTATAAAAAGTAGGTATCGCATTGTTATCAGAAATAGAAACGAGCCCAGTTGAGACCTATGGCTATTAGGATTGTCGGCAGTTTAAGTGAAACAAGCCACTTTCACGAACCGTGTTGGGCTTGGAGTTTCGCTCGCAGTTTTTGTTGTAGACCTCCAAAGGCACTATTGCTCATAAAAACCACCAGATCGCCGGGTTGGGCTTGCGCAGCGAGATGGGCGGCTATCGATTCGGTATCGGGGAGGTAGTGTGCTGTTTTACCAGTGGCACAGAGGCACTGTACTAGTCGTTGAGGCGAAAAGGGTGCGTCGTCCCTCGCGCGCTCGGGCCGGGGTACTCGAGTTACGATAAGGGCATCGGCTAGGGCAAATGCCTCGATGTAGTGGTTTTCGAAAAGGGCGCGGGCGTTGGTGGCGCTGGCAGGTTCGAACACAGCGAGTAGTCGTCGCTCGGGGTAGGCTTGTTTGAGCCCGGCGAGTGTCATAGATACGGCGGTGGGATGGTGGGCGAAGTCATCGATGAGTAGAATGTCGTTGATGTGGCAGACAAGTTCCTGTCGGCGTTTGATGCCGGCAAAACTACAGAGTGCCTTGCGCAATTGGTCTGGGGTTAGGCCGACATGTAAGCCGATGGCAAGGCTTGCGAGGGCGTTGCGGACATTGTGAGTACCGCTCATGGGGAGCTCGAAAGTTCCCAGAGCTGAACCTGCTTTTTGCAGGGTGAAGTACGTGCTTTGCGCACTGGTCTGCAGGTCGGTTGCATGCCAGAATGCGTCTTCTTCCAAGCCAAATGTTTGTACGGGGGCTGGTGCATTGGATATCAGATCAGTGATATTGGGGTCCGATCCGTTGGCTAAGATCAGGCCGTTTGGGGGCACCAGATTGATCACTTGGCCGAAGATCTTGGTGATTTCGGAGAGGTCCTGGTAGATATCAGCGTGGTCGAATTCGATATTGTTGATGACTAGGATATTGGGCAGGTAGTAGAAAAACTTAGCCCATTTGGCAAAGAAGGCACTGTCGTATTCATCCCCTTCGATAACGAAGTGCTCACCCTGCCCGAGGCGGTAGGAACGGTTGAAATTTTGCGGTAGGCCAGCAACTAGGAAAGATGGATCGAGTTCGCAAACTGTTAAGAGGTAAGCGATGAGTGCAGTGGTGGTCGTTTTGCCATGGGTGCCGGTGACAACTATCGAGTGTTTACCGCGGATGAAGAAATCGCGTATAATCTCTGGTAGGGAGATATAGGGAATTCTGCGAGAGAGTGCAGCTTCGACTTCGGGATTGCCACGAGAGACGGCATTGCCGATTACTATCAGATCAGGGGGAGGGTCTAGATGTTCGGCTGCAAAGCCTTCGTGCAGGAGGATCCCCAGATCTTCGAGCATGGTGCTCATCGGCGGGTAGACCCGGTTATCCGATCCGGTGACGCGATAGCCCCGCTCGCACAACATGCCGGCCAAAGACCCCATGGCCGTGCCACAGGCAGCGATCAGGTGTATATGGGCACCAGAAGGAAGTTCCATAGCCGTATATACCGTTGCCGGGGGCTAACTGTCAAGGAGATTTATTGCTAAGGTACTGTAGACGCATTACATTAGAATAAAAACATGACCCTGCGCAAAATAAGTCCTGCCATTCTTCTCGCCATTGGTGTCCTCTTTCTTGGCGCTGCTCTAGTCGGCGGGTTTCTGTCCTATACGAGTGAAGAGGGCGAGAATCCACCCGAAGCCGGACTCGGGGTATCGGATCGAGAGCCTATAAAGGTTCCAAAGCCTGCCCCGGCTGCCAGGCACTCAGATCCAGCTCCTGTGGTAAAGAAGGAACCCATCTCCCCTGAGAAATTACGTCGACAGAGCACGCGGGCTCTGATAACGCGGATCGCCGATACGCCTGCAGTCCTGAACGAGGATTGGCTCGGCCAATATCTGCAGCATATCCGCACCGAAACCGATCTGAATGCCTTTATTGACGAGTACCTGACTCTGGGCGAAGCGCGCGCCGTTCAATACGCCAGGGCGCAGCAAGCTTCCAAGAAGCCCTTGCCGCAGGATCCGCGTTACTTTGTTGGAAAGGCGATCTCGGCTCTTGTTGGCAAAGAAAACACCGAGAGAAATCTGGCAAAGAACGTAAAAGAGAATATGGCGCTGGCTCTTTACAAAGAGCAAGATAGAGTAGAGGGGCTCGAAAATGTCGACGAAGCCTTTATGGGTACCTTCTTCAAGAATCTTCTGCTGATGTACGAGTTATTGGAGGAAGCCGAAGAGCGCAATGATGGCGATCCGAATCGCTGGTTAGAAGAGCATGTACACATGATCGAAGCAGCGGTGATGGACCGCTATCTGCGGGTTAAACTCCGTCTTGATAAGGCACGCCAAAAAAAAGAAGGAACGGGCCAATCGATCGCTGGCGCACTTTTTCGTGCAGATGGGTTGCAGAAGACGATTAACGAGAATTTGCTGCGCCTAGGCGGGCTATATCACCTGGCTGCTCGTCGCGAGGTGCTCGATTTCGAACGGCGTCAGTCTTTTGCCGACCGGGCATTTTCTCTCTTGGCGATGGTCTACCAGCGGGCCAAGTCTGGTGAGGCACTTACGGTGATGCGCGAGATTAATGATTTGCAGTGCGATTACTTGCATCGGCTGGCGCGTGTTAGCTGGAAAAAGGCTCAGTTCGCTCTGGCCTCTGGCGATTTCGACCGGGCCAATGAAAATTTCTTCGTTGCCACTAATAGCTATCTAAAGGCGATAACACGGTCCGTAGGGGATAAGAGAGAGCAATTCACTGCGGAATTAGCCATACTCAGAAAAGAAATTGCCAAGTCGAAGTCCAGTGACCAGGGCAAAGACTCCGCCGACGGGGCGGAGATATAGTCGGTCCGGGATGGGGGAAGTCGCCGTTGCTCTGGCGAACTGGAATGGGATGGCGTATATCGAGCGCTGTCTTAATAGCGTCTTCGCTCAGACTTGCGTTCCACGGGAAGTTGTCGTTGTCGATAATGGCTCGACCGATGGTTCTGCCGAATGGATCGCGGAACGATATGATAGAGTCCAGTTGCACCTGAACGAGACGAACGAGGGTTTTGCCGCTGGCTATAATCAGGCCATTGCTGCTTGTACTCAGCCTTTTGTACTCATACTCAACACCGATGTTTTCCTGGCTCCTGATTTTATCGAATCTGCGCTGGCCGTTCTCGATGGCCACCCCGATGTCGGTGCTGCGACCGGGTGTGTTTACCAGCAGGCGACAGGTGAATGGCTCAACAGCGGATTTTTTCTCCGGCCTCAGATCCGCACAGTGCACAGCACCAACCTCGAAGAGGTCGAGACAGTTTTCGGTTGCAGCGGGGCACTCATCCTCTTCCGCCGAGAAATGCTCGAGGATATCCGCATCGCAGGGCAGTATTTCGACGAGGCGTATTTCAGCTATGGAGAGGACATAGATCTGGCCTGGCGAGCTCAGTTGCTAGGTTGGAAGGCGCTCTTTGCGCCTGAGGCACGGGGCCACCATGTGGGCTCGGGGGCTTCTGACGGTCGTCTACGATTCATCGATAAGCCGCCTTTTTTGCAGCGCCACCTCTTGAAGAATCGCTATCTGACCCTCGTCAAGAACACTTCCGGTGGTCTACTGCCTTACATTTTGCTCCCTTTTATTATTGCTGAGCCCTTGGTCTGGATCTATTTGCTTTTGCGTCTGCCATGGCGTTTCCCCTATCTGCTACTGGCCTTTTTCGACATTTGTCGCTCTTTGCCAGTGGCCTTGCGCTGGCGTCGGGAACTCATGCGGCGGCGATGCGTTTCCACTGCCTATATTCGGCAGTTTTTACGCTGGATCTGAGTGCATGGGGTGCAGAATCCGCGTTTTGCATATTGTGACTCGTCTCGCAGTGCGTGGGGTACCGAGACACGTACTCGATATGGCCAGCGGATTGGACCGTGAGCGTTTCGAGGTTGAGGTGTTGACTGGAAGCATTGAGAAGGGGGAAGGGGATTTGTCGGAGCAGGTTCGGGAAAGAGGGCTGGTTTTGCATCGGGTACCCAGCCTGCAGCGCGAGATTGATCTATTCAGGGATATCAGCGCGCAGAGGTCTATTTTTCGGATTGTGGCCAATGGATCATACGATATCGTCCATACCCATATTTCTAAGGCGGGTATTTTGGGGCGATTAGCAGCGCGATGGGCTAAAGTTCCAGTGGTGCTCCATACGTATCACGGTCTTGTCGATGAGGTAGTCAGTTCATCGATAAAAGGAGAAATCTTTCGGTTTTGCGAACGCCGGGCCGCTGGGTGGAGCGATGCGCTGGTAGCAGTAAGCGGTCATGTGGCCCGACAATGGCAAGATATATCTGTGGGGATGGGGGGACAGTATCGGGTTGTGCCCAACGGCATCGACACGGATCATTTTGCCGGGGCCGAAGGTCTTGCGTTGGCTGGCGATCCAACACTAGTGGTGGTAGCGAGTTTGACGCGCGAGAAGGGAATCGATGTCTTGTTGCGGGCGATGTCTTCTGTGATTGCTGAATTCCCCGGGTCAGAACTCTACGTGGTTGGGGATGGTCCATTGCGCAGCAGCCTCGAAGGTTTGGCTAGCGAGTTGAATTTGCACTCTGGCGTTCATTTCGTTGGCATCCAGTCCGATGTGCGCCCCTATCTGGCGGCTTGCGATCTGGCCTTATTACCCTCACTGCGGGAGGGGTTTGGGCTTGCGGCAGTCGAGGCGATGGCTGCGGGGCGAGCGGTGGTCGCCAGTCATACCGGGGGTATTCCTGAGGTCGTAATCGCAGGGGAGACTGGATTGTTGGTGCCGCCGGGAGATGATCAGGCTCTGGCGGATGCTGTGATCTTACTGCTGAAAAATCCCGAGCGACGGCGGGAAATGGCTCGGGCAGGATCGATTCGGGCAGAGCGGGATTTCTCCTTGGGACGGGCTCTTACTTCCCTGCAGGCGCTCTATGAGGAACTTCTGGCAACAAGGCGGGGACAAGCGTGATCGCCGTGACCGGGGCTACCGGATATACTGGATCATTTCTGGTGAGCAAATTGGCTACCGGCGAAGAAAAGATGTGTTGTCTGGTGCGTCCGGGGACTGATGCGCATAAGCTTGAAGCACTGGGTGTTGAAATTGCGCGTATAGATCTAGATCGACCTAAGGGTATAGATTCGGTCTTGCGGGAGGCACGTGTTGTACTGCACCTAGCTCATATCCGCTATGCGCGAGCAGTACTGGAAGGTATCAGTGCGCGAGTGGAGCGTATAGTATTGGTTTCTTCGTTGAGGCGATTCTCTAGCGTGCCGGATCCCACCGTTGCCGAGGTTGTCGCGGCGGAAGCACAGGTGCTTAGTTCGTCGCTACCATGGGTTTTGCTGCGCCCTTCGATGATCTATGGTCCTGGAGACGACCGAAACATCAGCCGCTTGGTCGCCCGGTTGAGGCGAAGCCGAACACTGCCAATTCCCGGTTCGGGTCAACATCGCCATCAGCCGGTTTTTGTGGGAGATGTTGTGGCAGGTATTCTGTCTGCTGCGACCATCGCTGGAATAGAAGGGCGTGCGTATGCCCTCGCCGGTGCCGAGGCTCTCAGCTATGATGAACTGGTTGATGAGGTTGGGGCGGTTATTGGGGTTCCACCGCGCAAGGTTCATCTTTCGTCTTGGTTAGTGCTCTGGGGTATCAGCGTGTTGAGGTGGTTGGGGATTCGAATAGCAATCGAACCGGGTCAGGTCCGGCGTTTGCAGGAAGATAAGGTCTATTCCATTGCAGCAGCGAAGACCGATCTGGCTTTTGAGCCACTGACTTTTGTTGCCGGCCTTGACAGAATATATGGAAGGCAGGAGTGATGGATGGTACTTAGCTTGGGTTGCGCTTTTGTCGTTGGATTGGCAGTTACCTTTGTGGTATTATGGGCGACGCGGCGTCTGGGATTCATCGACCGACCCAATGCGCGGAGTGCCCACCATGTACCGACCCCAACGGTTGGTGGTTTGGGTATTGTCGCCGGTTTTTGGGCCGGTTGGGGGAGTTGGGGGTGGGTTGGTGGAAGGTTCGGGGAAGAGTTCTGGGGGTTGCTTGGGGCGACGATGCTGCTTTTAATGACCGTCATTGACGATGTAGTTCGCCCTCTGCGCCCAGCAGAGAAGACTGGGCTGCTTTTGTTGGCTATTGCTGCCTGGCTGTGTTTCGGACTTCGTTTGGAAGAGCTGACCCTGCCCGGCTTGGGTAGAGTGGAATTGGGGGTCTGGGGATGGCCGATAACTGCTTTATGGTTCGTTTTTCTCTGTAATGCAGCGAACTTCATGGATGGGATTGATGGATTGAGCGGGAGCCAGGCGCTCTGTGCCGGTAGTTGTATGGGATATATCCTTTGGGAGTTGGGGGGGCCGGCGGGTCCTATCGCCTTGATTCTTGCTCTTGCAAGTGGCGGCTTCCTAGTTTTTAATTTTCCCCCGGCTCGGATATTTATGGGCGATGTGGGGGCGCTCTTTATCGGTTTCGTACTCGCCGCTTGCGGGGTCTTGGGTGAGAAAACAGGGTTGCCGCTATGGGTTTTTAGTGCGATGCTGGCAGTGTATTTTTTTGATGTAAGTTATACGCTGGTTCGCCGGTTTTTACACGGGGAGAACGTGTTTGAGGCCCATCGTAAGCACCTTTACCAGAGGCTGGATAAATTGGGCTGGAGCCATCGGAAAATCGATGCGGTTACTGTCGGTATAACTCTGGTCATGAGCCTGGGAGCCCACTTGTACTTAAAGGGCAGCACGAGTGCTGGTTATGTTTTTGCACTAGGGGGTGGCGTACTTGTGCTCGGCACAGTGTGGATTGAGACGCAGGATTCAGAATTTGCTTGATTTGCGGTGGATTATTGTAGCGGTTTGGTTTTTTTTCGGGGTACCTGCAGACGCAGCGGGAACGGATCAGCCGAATATCTTATTGATCACAGTAGATACGTTTCGGCCCGATCACCTCGGCTACTATGGCTACCCTTTAGATACCAGTCCTCATTTGGATACTCTGGCGAGCGAGGGGGTGTTTTTTAAACAAGCTTTTAGTTCTTCGGGATGGACTACCCCCGGGTTGATTTCGATCTTGACCTCGCTCTACGAGCCGACTCATGCTGTCGATATACGCGGCAGACGCCTCAGTACCGAAATTGAGACCTTGCCTGATGTACTGCGCGAAGTGGGCTATCAGGCCCCGGATATCTTCTTCCTCACCGAAATTCCAAACTTCGCCAATCTGGGTTTTTCGCCCTATGCTCGTCGCGATGAACTAATCGACGATGGCGACGAAATTCTTTTCCACTGGCTGGAGCACGAGGTCGATTCTGCGCACCCCTTTATCCTCTACTATCACTATCGCGACCTGCATTTGCCTTATGCACCGGGCGAGCCGTACGAGTCGATGTTCATGCCCGATGCCTTTGCCGCGCCTTTCTCCTGGCTCAGTGTTTTTAAGCGTTTCATCGCCCGTGAGAAGATTGCTGTGGTCAAGGACAATGTGATGATCTCAAGAGGTGACATGGATTTTGCTCCGCGTGATCGTCCCTGGGTAGAGGCGCTTTACGATGCGGAGATTCGCCGGCTCGACACGGAGTTTTTCGCAAGGCTTCGTAGGACTTTGGTCGCAACGGACCTCGATGAAAATACCATAGTCGTGGTCTCTGCAGATCATGGTGAAGAGTTGCTCGACCGCGATCTAGTTGGACATATTTCCACTTTCAAGGAAGCCCGGCTCTACGATGAAATAATTCGAATACCTCTAGTGATTCGATTTCCCGGGAGGTTACCTGCAGGTAAGATTATAGACGAACCAGTGCATTGTATAGATATCATGCCGACCCTCTTGGAACTGACTGGTACTCCAGTACCAAAGGGTGTTCAGGGACAATCGCTTTTGCCGCTCATAGACGAACGGCCTTGGAAAGCTAAGCCGCTTTTTTTCGCCAGTTCATCTGCCGGGTACACTGCTAATGAAGCTGAGTATCAACGCCGGATCCATGCGGTGCGTACCGAGCGCTGGAAGCTGATCGAGAATCACTGGGAGGGAAGTTACGAACTCTATGATTTAGTCGCTGATTCGCTTGAAATGAATAATGTCCTGGACCGCTATCCTAGGGTTGCAGACAGCCTGTGCACCTTGCTCAACGAGTGGGTGCTCTACGCCCGTCCGCGCGTCGATCGCCAACCCGTGCCCGAGCCGGACGATGCAGAGGAGAGTTTGTGGCAGGGGACGCCGGAGATTCTATTTCCCCAAGACGGTGATACTCTGCATTACCAAGGTGCTGAACACGTTATAAAACTGCAATGGACCGGGCCCGTACAGGGAGAGTACGCCATAGATTACGAGGTGGGAATCGGAACCTATCACCTGGCTGGAGAGATCACCGAGTCTAGTTCATCGCCGATCTACGGTCCTTTCCAGGCTAATTTCTGGAATTCTCTGGTCCTTTACAATCCATGGAAATTCAGAGTGTATTTGCACGATAAGCCCGAAGCAAAAAGCGAATGGGTTGAGTTTAATATAGCGGCTTCGGGGGGGGATCCTGCTCTTAGTATTGGTATGCGGCTCCTGCAGGCTCCTGCAGCTTTTAGTGGTGTGGTGGTTCATATTTATAATCTGACTTGGGGTATATTGCGAGGACTTGGCGATCTGTATCTGCTCGTCGTTGCTGTTGGGGCGGCGGATCTGAGTGCCTATGCGCTGATTATGGTGCTTCTATTGAGTCTTTTGACCCCGGTTTATGATCGCTTGGGCAGTACTCGGAGTAAGGCCTGGGGGTGGGCGTTGGGGTATATCGTCTTCGTCTATAGTACCATACCTGTATTGCCTCAGGTTTGGAGGGTGCTGGTGGAGTATACTGAAGGATCGGTGCGCTATCTTGGAATCGTCATAGTCGTGTTGGGATTAAGTGCACTTGCTTTGGGAGTATGGCGTCGGTCTCGGGGGCAACGTCTGCTCGCGCTTATGGCACTGAGTTTCATCTCAGCGGTATATATCTATCTACTGGAGATTTATGCTAAGTTTCCGGCGGAGAGATTGCACCTGGTAGAGTACGGTGTTATGGGGTACGTGCTATTCCGGGCTCTGCGTCTCGATATGGGTCCCTTGCCGGCGTATTTGACCAGTTTTATCATCGGTGTACTTGTTGGCGTCGGTGACGAATGCATTCAATGGGTGTTACCGCAGCGTTTTTTCGAAGTTAAGGATATCCAACTCAATGCTATCTCAGTGGCTTTGGGCTTGATTGTGGTGCGCTTTAGTGGTGCTTCGGAGGATGGCGATGGTCGAGAATAGAATTGGGGATTTGAGCGGATGGAGCTTTCGCTTGGAGTGGATACTCAAAGCGGGGATTCTTGCACTTGTCGCGTTGGTGCCACTGGTCTATGGAGGTACTTATCTCTCAGATTTTTTCTCGGCGAAGTACGCTCTCTTGCATATGGCGATCGGTCTTTTAGTCGGAATATGGGTGTTCCGTTGCGGGACCGGGGTCAGGATCGAGGCCAAACGGCAGCCTTATTTACTGCCGCT
>JACLAC010013306.1_pt1 | contig 10345 bp, 7 predicted proteins | sample 8027881 | NCBI WGS metagenome assembly JACLAC01 (sample SAMN15725517, study PRJNA655200) | protist metagenome | isolation source: fluorescence activated cell sorting (FACS) single amplified genomes of... | place: Spain: Blaines Bay Microbial Observatory, Mediterranean Sea | collected 2016-01-19 | reverse complement strand
AGCTCCGCAGTCGGCTTCGTCCACCTCGATGACCCCGTCCACAGATACCGAATCCGGAAGGTCCTCCAAAAGAGCGGCAGCCAGACCGATGGTGGTTTCGTCCCCCAGGAATAAGGCCCATTCCGGAGTCGAATCCACACGGGGCATGCTTTTTGCCGGACCGACGAAGGCGGTGTGAGAGCCCACGGTGGTTTCTGTGGCCCACTCGCTGGCGGCTCCGTTTCCGTGTAGGAAGAAGACGATATCCATCCAGCCTTCCACAGGATTCACGCGAGCGGGGGTGTAGCTCCGAAGCTTTGGACCGGCGAGCAGCTTGATTTTCTGTCCGGGTTTCCACCCCAGGTTCCGAATCGCATCGCCTTCCAATCGGATTCGGCGAATCCGGGGCGAGAGGGACTCGATCTCGGCCACCGTGGCATGGGTCAAATCGGGCTTCTTCTTTTGGACTTTTGATGTATTCATAGGCCCTATGGGATTAATTGATAATGAAAGTCATTATCAATTAAGGTGGGGATATGCCAGTGATACGCGTGGTTATTGACATATAGTTAAACGACTGCGCGGTAATGCAGTAACTCAAGAACTGAGGATCTCGCAGCATGAGGCTCAACACGGACGTCCAGGCTGAACAAGATGGGCACTGCGCGTTTCAAGAGGTCTCCTCAGGAGGATGGTATGGGGTTGGATGGGTGCGAACTCCGATCGAAATCGAATGGTTAGTTGTATTCACCCTTCCGGCTGCTGTCTTCGATAGAAGAGTACAACCACACTGATCCATGCGATCCATGGACCGGGATGCATCCTGGTGGACGAGATACCGCATCCCGAACCTTCGTCTTTGCCCGATGATGGGCTGTCTTCATCCGGGTCGGCGGTATCGGCCCGGGTGCAATCCTCGTCGATGGATCCGTCGCAATTGTTGTCGATTCCGTCTTCACATATTTCTTCAGCATCTGGATTTATGTCGGCGTCGTTATCGTCACAGTCTTCGCGTTCAGGCCACCCATCGCTATCGGCATCGAAGTCGGCACATTCGTCGTCTTCCAGGTCGATGAGGACGTCACAATCATTGTCGACTTCGTCGTCGCAGACCTCGTCGGCATCGGGATGGATGCTCGGGTTGGAGTCGTCGCAATCTTCGTGGATATCCACATGTCCTGAGGGGGCTTCGCAAGCCATGATGCCTTCATCTTCGGCGTTCCCAAATCCATCCCCATCGGCATCTTCATACCAGATGGGTCCATGGAAGGGGTCTTCATCGATGTCGGAATCGCAGTCGTTATCGACCTCGTCACAAAGTTCGTCGGCTCCGGGAAAGACCATGGAGTTGTCATCATCGCAGTCGACGTAGCGAACATAGCCATCGAAATCGGCATCCTGGCAGCCGGCTTCAGTACTGCAGTCGGGGTCCTCGCAGTCGACCAGAGAATCCCCTTCATCATCGATCCCGTTGTTGCAATCGGTCTCGTAATTCAATCCCTCATCGACCAGTCCGTCGCAGTCGTTATCCAGTCCGTCGGGGAGCTCTGGAGCTCCAGGATATACCGATGCATTCTCGTCGTTGCAGTCCCCGTGAACCGCACTGAAGCCATCGCCGTCGGCATCCTTACTTCCCGCGTGGGCGATGGTCGGTAGGAGGAACGAGGTTGTAAGTAGAATCAGAAGATAGGCACGCATTCCATGAGTGTACCTCAGGTCTGCCCGTGCCAGAACGGTCCGCAATCTTGTTCTGCTGTTTTGAAGAGCTCTTGAAGGTTCTACATGTTTTTCGTCAGGCCAGACCGAGACTGGTACGGGCTTCCTTGGGGTCCCATCCTGGTGGGGGTTTGTCCATGACCTGGACTCGGATTGCTCGAAGTCCGTGGACCCCCTGAAGGTCTTCCAGTAAAACGTCTACGAAGTCCTCTTTCAAGAAACCTTCCTCTTGGAGGTAGGTGATGAACTCCTTGTACATCTGGACTTCGTGTTCCTGGGTATAGACAATGGCGATCTGGTCGGGCTGAGTCAGCCGTTCACCGGTGCCATTGATCTGTGCCTTATCGATTCGCTTCTTCACGATCTCATAGCGGGCGTTGTATGCGCCATCGACGCTGAAGTGCTTTTCTTCCATCTGGAAAGTGATGTTGAGAGGTGTGGACTGCAAGAGAATCAGGTGAGCCGTATCGAGAGGCGTACTCAATGTCGGTTTGAGGGTTTTCATCAACCAGACCACACCGCACATGCTCATCAGCTGCCAAAGATACAGGTTTCGCAAATCTAAACGACTGCATGTGCCCGTATCGAGGAGCGATTCTCCGACGTAGATATTGTGGTCTACGCCGTCGGTTTTGAACTTCTCGAAGTAGTGAGGAATCATCTTTTGGGCGAGTTCCTGCTGTCGATCCAGGTACGCCCCGATGGTGTCGTTGATCTGAGTGACGGATTCGTCGTAGCTGCGTCGGACCTGATAGATCACTCCTACGTCTGGATCCAGTGCTGATCGATAGGCGTGGACTTTGGCGGCGATATCCGTACTGAGGCTGGACAGTTCGTCAAAAGCCGACTCGACGACGTGGCGAAGAAACATGTAGATTCGTGTTTCATCACCGGATTTCAGACCTTCAGAAATGGCCACCTGATGCCTTCGGATACGAGAGGAAAGTTCGTTGTACACGGGCCGAGGATGTGATTTTCCGGCGGTGGCGATGACTTCAGCTGCCAGACTCAACTGATGTTCCAGATCCGCCTGAATGGACTGATTTCGATGGGTCGACGATCCGCGAATATCGGACACGCCGAAGAGCGGAACCACGTTTTGGAACACCACGGGTTGGGGAACGGGAATTTCATCTCGTTCAACCTGCTGCAGGTAGTCTCGAGCCATCTCCTGGAATCGCCATTCGACTGAAGGGTGGATGGCCGTGCATGTCTGCTTGATGACGGCCATCATCCGCTCATGTTCTCCGTCGTGGACACGATTGATGGCCATTGCCAGAGGCTTGAGAATATTGTGCACCCGAGGGATTGCGTAGAAATCAAAGACATGGGCGCGCGGTGAAGCCAATTCGAGGAATCCGATATGCTGATCGTGATAGACCAGGGGGGCGATCATCAGGCTGGACAGTCCAGCTTCTCGAATGGATTCCAGGCCTTCTACATCGCTTAGATCATTGAGAATCGTCGAATGTTCGATCGATTTCAGGTAGACATCTTGCGGTGCGAGATCTTCGTGGGCCACGCCGTTTTTGAATCGCAGACTATGGAGATAGGGCTGCCATCGGGACCGACGCAATTCACCGTTGAATGGGCACAGGACCAGTCCGATTTTCAGGTCGGGAATTTGGAGCATCCCCTGTACTTGATCCTGAAGTTCAGTCAGGTCCTGACGACGGGCCAATACATCTCGCCGGTCCAGTTTGTTCTTGAAATTGGAGGCTTGAATCAGGGGTGTGGTTTCTTCAGCCCAGATCATTCCCAACCCGTTGAACATCAGTTTGCTGGTGTCGAAGATTGCGCTGATGTGATCGGCATCGAAGGGATTGGCGAGAATACGATCGAGCCCTTCCTGAGTGAGTTCGGGCAGGTCTCCATCGACGGTCATGCCGACGGACCAGGATTGAGTGGAGTAAATTTCGTTATCGAATCGAAGTCGAAAATACCGCACAGGGCCCTTGGGATCCGGCTGATAGGCCAGTGTATCCATGACGCCACCCCCGTGGGGTATGGGTAGGCGGCTGACATCCAATTTTCCGGCATACAGTCGGTAGATGAGGATGAGAAGAGCTGCCGAACCGCGAAGTCGTGGTTGTTCGGCCATAAAGCTGGCTCCCACGATTTGGAGCTTCGCCATGGCCGGGGTGCTCCACACAATCTCCATGCTACCGGGGATGAGCACAGCCACCATACCGTGAGGATTGATCTGGGCGTCTAGTGAGAATTTGATTGAAATCAGGGCGGAAATGAAGTCGGGGTGTTTTCGAAGAACATCACCCCGTTCATGTTGTCCATGGAGTTCAGGTCGGGCCTCCCATTCTGTCAGGACCCAGTCTCGGGTGCCTTTCATCATCGGAAAGCGTTCAATATCGAGGTCTTTCCAGGCCTGGATCAGGTAACTCAGGTCTGCTCGACTCTGTGCGTAGAGTTGATCGGGAGCGAGCTGGTATGCCTCTAAAGCATTGCTCACCCCTTCCATGGTGGCGTTTTCGTCCATGATTTCTCTCCGTCCCAAGTGGATTATACACCACGGTCTTGAATGGATCCTGATCTCATGAATCGGGGAAGACATTGGATGGCGGCAGAGCCGAACCGGAAGGCCCGCGATAGGGACGGGTATGGTGTCTTCCGAAGCCAAACAGCCGGTTCGGTTTCCGACGCGTGATGCCGCGCTGGATGCCACGCGTACCATGGCCATCTGGCTGATGATTATCTGTCATGTCGCCCGACTGATCCCGCCGAAATTTCGGCCCGATTTCTACGAAACAGCACTTCGAATTGAACCCTTATGCCAGGCCTTATTTATGGTCATGGTGGGAGTGAGTCTGGTGTATTCGATGCGGATTGCTGCGGCGAAGGGCGCCCCATCCTGGGGACATCGGCAGCGCCGACGTGCCCTGGAATTATATGGCATCGGTTTTCTATTCTTCTTTGTACAGTATGGCTGGCAGTGGCCCTGGCTGTTTATCGGTCATGGAATTCTATTGGCCATATCGACCGCAATTCTGTTTCTGGTTCCCTGGGTTCGCCGGGATTTTGGCCTCCATGCATCCTTAGTGCTTTCAGGAACACTCATCGGCCTGTTCTATGCAACGGACTATCTGGGTGTGAAGATCCCGTTCCTTACGACGGGTCATGGCTCGTTTCTTCCCCACGTGGTCCCGGCCAGTTTTGGCGTGGTCGCAGGCTACCTGCTTCTAGATGGACGGCCGCGTATGCGATGGGCTGTGGGGGGTGTTCTGGTCATTGCAGCCGTGCTCAGTTTTCTTCATCTACCTTGGTTAGAACTGTTTTCGCGTCCTTTTGGACGGGTTCAATTTCGGGCGGATTTTGTCGGAAAGGGAAACGGCTTTCAACAGGTCTGGTCTCTGATTACCGAAGATGATCCGGTGGTCGGAAAGCACCCGTTCTATCATATGCGTTGCTATCTTGTGCCTCTTTTGCTGTCGCTATGTTCGGCGATATACCTTTTGTTTCGGGCGATTGGTCCGGTGACTCGGAAGCTCAATCCGCTCTGGAGCGTGGGACGCCAGAGTCTGGATGTCTACGTTCTACACCTGGTTCTTGTGGCGGGTGTTACGGTCGTTGGAGGGGCAGTAAGCCCCTTTAGAAGTGGACTTTCGTTGACGGCCTGTGGTGTGCTGATCACACTCATATGCTACGGCTATGCTGCGTGGAAGGAACGAAGACGGAAGCGCTGAAGCGGAGCGGGCCGTGTAGGTTCACAGCCTTGCCGAACCTAAGCTGGAATCCTGTAAAGCCAACCGCAGACTACCTGCGTCGGACCGGTGACTGACGCCCGGGTCGCGGGTTCTGGTCATTGAATGACGCCGGGTCTATCATTGTTGTTGTCCCCTTTGCTCAATCGAGTCGCATGAAGATCTGGTTTGCTCTACTCGGGTTCGTACTTGGCATTGGCTGCAGTACCGATGTGGAGATCGAAGCCCAACAGTGCGAGCAGACGGGAGGCGATTGGCGGGAGGTTTCGGAATGTCCGAGTGCCTGTGGCCCCCCTGAACCAACCGCGGAGGCCTGTGCGACCATTTACGAGATGGACTGTATTGCGGTCTGCGCCGATGTTCCCACCTGTCATTGTCCGCAGGACCAGCCCTTCTGGCAGGAGGGTCTGGGCTGTGTCGGTTTTGAGGCTTGTCCCGATAGCGATACCGGAACTCAGGATACGGGTACAGGGGATGAAGCGCCCATGAACTCAGCCGTCGAAGAAGGTGTTGAAGCTCTGGACCGATGTGCAGGGATTGGCGGCCAGATTGCTATTGCACCCCGCACCCGTACATTCGATATCGAAGGTCACCTCGACAGTGCCGGTGGTATCTGTGCTGAAGCTGCCCTCGGCATTGGCTTCGAGAACGATGGAGACCGAGCCGAAACTGAATTTCTGCACCACAGCGTCACAGACAAAATCGCTGCTACGGAGTTCACAGCTGGGCGCGGCCTCGATCGAACCGGCTTCTTGAAATTGGAAGCTGAGATCAAAGCCGTTCTCGGTCGCGTCGGACAACTCCCAGCCCACCGGAGTCGATAGGAAGGTCGCTTCACATTCATCGGATATCCAGGTGCCCTGGCCAAAAGTCCAGTCGCCCTCGACGGGGGTGAACGTGGGCGCGGAACTTCCGGAGTCGTCATCATCGCATACGGGTGACCCATAACAGTCGGAATCATCGCAATCGAAAGCCCCGTCCCCGTCATTATCGGCGCCGTCTGAACACTCTCCGGGCTCGTCCCCTTCGACTTCAGCGGGATCGTTATCGTCGTCTGTATCTTCAGCGCGATCGTCATCGTCGTCTGTATCTTCAGCGCGGTCCAAACAGCCTAGAGTGAGAGTCAGGGTGATCAGAGCTTTTGCAGATACGGATTTCATAATGCGTTCCTTGGATATGGACGCCGGTCTAATCCATCTGCGATTTGAAACCCATGCTTTCTTGAACTACCGTTTCCGCCTGAATTCATGCGGGAGAACACGATGCCTCTTTTCGGAAAGACCTTAGCCCTTGCATGGGGCCCTTGCTTGATGTTCGGATTTGCTCTGTCGGGGTGTTCCCAGTCAGAAGAGAAGAGCGCCAAAAAGTCCACGAAAGAGAAAAAGGAACAAGTTCAATCAATTGATGTATCGGGAGTTTATGATTCGTTCTTTGGTGGAGCCGCCGTACTCCAGAACGGGGTGCTCATCAGTACCTCGGGTGGGGCTCCGATTACGCTCGAACTGGACCAGATCAAGAACAAGGCTCATGGTAGCTATGAACCCGTACCCGGTAAGCAAAACGCCCCTCCTGGGAACGTGAATGGTACCGTAAAAGGCACGGTATTGACTGGGACCTGGTCGGATGTGACCGGCGCTACGGGGGGGTTCGAACTGAAGTTTGAAGACGATGCCAGTAGTTTTGAAGGCGAATGGCGATCCGCCGATCTCAGTGGAGAATGGGTGGGCGAGAAAGTGATTAAGGAGTCGGCTTCGGAGGCGGAAATTGAACAGGAGATGCCGTCTGGGGACGAACCTGCCAAAGACACGCCATCCCGGTGAGGGGCGAAGAAAGCGCTTCGCCATCAGCGGATTGAGTGGGAGTTCTCAGGGGACTCCAACCTGACCTCATAGGATTTGGACTGCTTGGACGTAGATCGCAGGGAACCGCCGCGATAAGTGGTCTACTGATGCATTCCTATCTCTTCTTGGAATGCCCTTTTTCTCTCCTGACTGTCGGAAGCTGGCCCATCCCATGGCCTTGACCACCCAGACCATCGTCTTCACGGACCTTGCGGACTACACCCAGAATATTTCGCAGACGGAACATCAACGTTTGCGGAAGTTGGTTCAGATCCATGAGTCGCATACCGAGGCCATCGTGAAGCCCTACGGAGGTCGATTGGTTCGCAATCTGGGCGATAGTTTCATGGTGCTATTCGATTCGGCGACGCAGGCGCTGCACGCCTGCATGGAACTGGTATCGACGACGTTGGATGTCGATGCGGATCTGAGTCTTCGGTTTCGAACCAGTGCGGCGACCGGAGATGTGGATCTGGTCGGTGATTATTTTATCGGGGAAGCCATCAATCTATCCGCTCGAATCAATAGCAAGACCCCGGCGGGTGAGGCCTGGTTCTCGGATCGAACGCGGGTGTGCATGAACCATTCTGAGATTCCATGGGAATCAGTGGGAACGTTTGATTTCAAAGGGATTCCAGAGCGCGTGGAGTGTTTTCGGGCCGTGGCCCTGGGGCAGTGCGTTCTTCCCGAGAGTCTTCAAAAGGCCGTAGCGGCGGGTGTGGTGGAGGTATTGACCCCCGAGGATGCCCACCGGGATTTCCGAGCGGGCGCGGAAACGCATCTGATTCTCGCCGGTTTTGAGCCGAGCTCTGAAGTACTCGCCCAGGCGGTTCAACGTTGGACTTCGCAGTTGACACCGAGTCGGACCTGGCTGCAAGTGGCCAGTATGCCCACGGCGGCCCGGGTCGCCTGGTCGGAAACCGGTCGGGGTCTGGTGGTGGGGACGGTGGATGCCTTTCGCACCTCAGTCGCCGAGTATCAGAAAGAAAAAGGTGGAGGCACTTCCACGGTATTTCTGGACCTGTCCGAGCAGGGCGATGGGCGTTTGGAACTGACGGGGCTTGGGCTTCCAGCTGTGCCCATTGCCGGCATGATTCAGGGATATAGTTTCGATCTCCATTCGGATGGCTCCTGGAATTTCGATGGAGAAGGGTCGGTACTGCGGGTGGATGTGAACGCAACGGGCGTTCTGCTCTCGGCTTTTCACCCTGAAGTTCTGGTCAATGGAGAACGAATTCGTACGGATACCCCCCGGGTTTTAGAGCATGGGGATCAGATCGAATATCCGGGAGGAACTCTGCGATTTACGGGTCCCGTGGGGATCTATGCGGGGTTGTTGACGGGTCCGGCGCCGCATGGAATGCCTTTGCAAGCGGGAATCTCGGTGGAACTCGGTCGCGAACCCGGAGATCCAGGTTTTGTGTTGCCGGATCGGGGCGGGTTGGAGCGGCTGCGCTGGTCCCCGGGTCCCAAGGCTGAAAAAGCAAAACGGGCGGGATTGACCCTGGATCGTTCGATGATGGGCCGACGGCAGATCCAGATTACATCCCAGTCGGACGGTCGTTTCGTCGTCCGTCCCATTCACGACCGAATTCCCAGTTGGATTCTTCGTGGAGATCAACTCAATCGCCTGACCGAATCCACGGTGGTGGGATTCGGCGAGTTGATGGTGATGGGCGCATACGTGGTCCGGATCACCGAGCCTTTCTGATCCTTAGACCCGAACCACGAATCGCTTATTCGGGCAGGGTTGCGGTGATGTCCAGCGTGATGTCGCAGGGCATGGACATATGGTTTTCGACGGGACCGCAACCGTCCCCTTCGCAGGCCAGTGTGATGGGAAGAACGATATTCATTTCGCTGGCGCTCAGGACTTCACCATAGGGCTCGGTGGTGTCGGTCAACACAATGGCACTGCCGTCTTCCATAGCATCGTTTTCCTGGCTGAACACGCCGGTACAGCTGAAGCTATCGCCTGTGAGGGTGCAATCGAATGCGCTATCCATGGCGTGGAAACCTTCGTTATCGGCATCGGTGATGTCGAGTTCGCAGGAGGTGTTCGCGTCGTCGCAGTCGAATACCCAGTTGCTACAGGTGGTGGTGGCGACGACATCATCGGTACCGTAGGTCCAGACGCTATCGCCGGCGACCAGCTGGGTTTGATTCGCCTCGGATTCCGAAGTGTCGTCGGTGCTGCTTCCGCTGCAAGCGAGTGTGAGTATGAGAGAGAAAATGACGGGTGTGGAGTTGTTCATGGGATTCCTCGAAAATTTGGTTGGAGGTATAACAGTTTGTCCACTGATATCGAGAACTCGTCGCAGTCCTTTTGGGGCTCAGCGACGAATCGAACGACCCACCCGGAAGCCTACATGGGCGACTCCGTCGGTGTCGTGAAACCCAATTCGGTTGCTACAGCGTGAAAAAACACCGGGAAACATCCAGCAGCCGCCTCGGAAAGTCCGAAGGACCCCTTCGACCTGGATCGGGGTCTGCGGAGGAATGTGCTGGTAGCCCGCCACTTTTAGCTTGGGATCCCACTCGCTACTGGTCCACTGGGCGATATTTCCCCCCATTCCACGTACGCCGTATACGGAGCAGTCCACTGGAAATGAGTCCACATCGATGGGTGATTTGGTTTCCTGGGATAGCTCCATATTGCACCAGCTGGGGGTGAAAGCATCTCCCCAGGGATGAAGTCGAGCGTCGACGCCACGCGCCGCTTTTTCCCATTCGAATTCGTTGAGGATCCGCCATTGCTGACCGGTGGTTTCGGCCAACCAGGATGTATAGGCCTCGGCCTGTCGGAAGCTGATGAAGCCAATGGGCCAGTGGGCTCCGGGAAGGACGCCGGTAGGGTCTTCGACCCGTTTTATCTGACCGGGTTCACCGATGATGAAGCAGCTCTTTCGCGCACTACCAGAGGCGGCGGCATCACTCACGGGAAACGCGGCTTCCAGTGCTTCGGTCCGCCCGGCATCGAGCAAAGCTTGAAGGTAGTTCTGGTAATCGGCATAGGTCACGTGGAATCGCTTGATGACAAAATCATCGACCCAGATCTCTGCAGCGGGGAGGCCTTCAGGTACACCTGGGTCT
>JACLAC010001546.1_pt1 | contig 10347 bp, 9 predicted proteins | sample 8027881 | NCBI WGS metagenome assembly JACLAC01 (sample SAMN15725517, study PRJNA655200) | protist metagenome | isolation source: fluorescence activated cell sorting (FACS) single amplified genomes of... | place: Spain: Blaines Bay Microbial Observatory, Mediterranean Sea | collected 2016-01-19 | reverse complement strand
GACGGGTATTGCTACGGGCTACGCACGCACATTCGCAATAGCCCTATTCCTACGTGCTCTGATCCAAACCCATTCCCGCTGCCTCCAGATCGAGGCCATCTTTGGCGTCAATCCGAATTGACCTGCGCGAAGAGTGCGTCGATTTCTTGCTCTTTGGCTGCCGACCGCCGACTCAGGAAGCCGTCGCCAACGAAAATCACCAGCGATGCCAGCATGCCTCCACCGGTATAGATGACAAAGCTATCGGGATGGGTGGACTTGAGATAGAGCGTGATACAAAAGCCTACGATTAAAGAAGCCAGCGCTCCGCGTGCGCTGGGACGCCTCCACAACATGCCGAACATCAGGGGAATCGCAATGGGCGCGAGTATAGCGCCGTAGAGCTTGACCGTCTGGCTGAAAACTTTGTTGACCCCCTCGCTGGCAGCCACTCCCAATGCTGTTGCCAATACGGCCAGGCCAAATCCCACTGTGGCGTAAACGGCGACCCGGCCGAGCACTGTCTCGCTGGCCTGGGCGCCAAAATTGCGCTGAAATATATCTTTGGTAAAAACGGCGGCCAGGGCGTTGATATCGCTGTCGATCATCGACATAGTGGCCGCAAACATCGAGCACACCAATAGCCCGATCAGACCGGGCGACAAGCCGTCGAGAAATTGGCGGGCGACCAGGACATAGGTTTGCTGCGGATCGTAATCAGCAAGGGGCAAAAGGGTCGTGGGATCGAATTGCTCGGGCATCACCAAGGGCGCGGCCCAGGCGGGGATGAAAATGACGATCGGATAGAACAAGAACAGAATGCCGGAAAGCAGTGCCGCCTTTTGCGTGTCGCGAGCTTTGCCGACGGCGATAAAGCGCTGGGCCAAACCCCAGGTGGCGCCATTGTAGCTGAGAATTATCACCAGCAGATAGATCAGCCAGAATTCGAGGTCAATGCCCTGGCTGGGGTTCAAGAACTCGTAGCGCTCGGGCGGCAATTGGGACCACATATTGCTCCAGCCGCCCAATGCTAACAACACCGCACCCACAACCAGTGCACTCAGCACGAGTTGGACGACGAATTGGACCAGATCGGTCAAGACGGTCGCCCACAGACCACCGATCATGACATAGACGATGGTTACGATACCAGCGCCGATAATGATGGGTACCAGATCCCACCCGGTGCATACCTGAACAACGATAGAGATGGCGTAGAGTTTAATCCCCAGATCAATGAATTTTACCCCTATGCCCGCCAGGGCTACGACCACCCGAACCGCGTTATTGTAGCGGCGTTCCAGGTACTCAACCGGAGTAAGCACCTTGAGGCGCGCCCAGCGCGGGGCCCAGACAAAACAGCCGACTATCATGGCGATGAAAGTCGGTAGAGCGAAGAGGGTCCACATGCTGAGGCCGGCGCTAGCCGCCTTCCCGGCAAAACCTACGAAAACCACGGCACTATAACCGGAAACGTGATGTGAAATGGCCGCCATCCACCACGGCAATTTGTGTCCGGCGGCAAAGTAATCGTCCACTGTAGCAGTGCGCCGCTTAGCAATGGCGGCGATGCCCACCATGAGCACGCCGTAAATGGCGATTACGACATAGTCAATTCCCGATAACATAGTCCGGGTCTCTATGGTTTATTTGAATCGACAAAGGGTGATGCGGTGGAGCGGGAATCTTTATCATAATCAAGATAAGCAGTGGGGCCCGGTGGGCATACACCTTTGTGGGGCGCTCCCGCCTTCGATTCGTCCATAAAAGCCATCAAGCAGGTTGGCACTTAGAAGCTACTATTAGGCTGTCTACGCGCCGGTGTGCGTAAGGGAGTGTAGCTTGTTCTTGGCTTGACCACGGTTTCAATAGGAGCCGGGGTTGGCGCGTCCACCAGTGCAGGGTGTATTGCATTGCGCGTCGAAGGAATGGCTGATGCCGGGTGCATGGACCTCAATGAGTCCGGAAGCGACTGCCTGGCGAGGCGATAAAGGCTCTGCGTAATTCTGGTCGCGGTTCCTGCCCGCCAACTAGATCGTGGGGCGCTACAGCTCTATAAGCCGGGCTGTTGACGACTCCATTTCGACCGCAAATTGAAGCGTCGGCATTCGCCGCCAGGATAGAGCCGATGGTCTGTTCGGTACGCGGAATGAACTCTACGGGCCAGAATCGACAGGGCGCCGCAGCGGAATCGGATCGATTATTTGCCGCTGTTCAGGGGTCAGGCGCGCCAATAACGCGGCTGATGGCTCGTAGTTGAATCGCGAGCGAATCCAGCGCGGCGAATAGCGGTAGAGCAGCATGCGGCGATAGCCAGCGCTGCAGCGCGCGGCCGAGCCGTGGGTAATGGTGTCGGTAAAGAGTAGCACATCGCCGGCCTTCATGTGCATTTCGCGCATGCCCACGGCGGTGCCGGCGGCCTCGTCGCTGCGGTAGGTTCGGGTCTCGCCCGAGAGCTTTGGATGTGGGATCGCGGCCTTGTGGCTGCCCGGAATCAGCGTAGTCGAGCCGTCGCCGGGACCGATGTTTTCAAGTGCGGTAATGCAGTTGATCTGGCCGACCATCCAGTCACCGGTATTCGCCTGCCGAAAGGTCATATAACTGCAGGGAATGTGGCCGCCGCAGTGAATGCCGATATACCCGCCGGGGCCCCGTAGATTGAGCAGCGTTTCGTGCAGCGAGAGGCCATTGCTGGCGTTGACCCAGCGGCGGACGTGTTCAATCCACGAGGGGTGGTCGATGTGGCGCTCGAACACCGGCCCGGCTTCAATGATATTCTGAAAGTTGATGCCGTCGGCGTCGCTGTAGGTATGGGTTTCGACATGGCCGATCCACGTCCCCTCCGAGCGACCGGCCCCGCCCCCGCGCAGCGGCTGTCTCATGTAGTGCGCGTGTGCGTCGGACCAGGCGTTCATTTCGGCGAGGTCGGCTGCTGACACGGCGCCCTTGATGACGAGGTAGCCGTTGAGTTCGAACAGATAATCGATCAGATAGGTATCGTCGCAGCCGGCTGCGACGGCCGATGTGTCGGCTAAGCTCATTCTACCCCTTTACTCGTTATCCTCGACGAAATCGGCAGTCAGGGCGAGTCGAGGATAAAATTGGTTGCCTGATCGACATCGGCGTGGAGAAGTCTTTGAGTGCAAAAGAGTCCCATTTTTATTTTTCGATGCTCAGTAATGTCTTCCGGTAGATCGGCCGAGGGACTTGCACTAAAGTAGCAGGGAGTGCAGATCGCGAAAACCTTCTATTGGGGCAGGTGAAATCAGCTACAGGTTTATAGGCATCAGGGTGGTGAACCGAAGTTCCTCGCACGCTAGTTGATACTGCTTTCACCGGCACTCTGCATATCCACAAGGAAGAGAATGACCTACTCGACACCGGGGTGCTGCTCGGGGCAAGCGATCACGGTTTAATACGGTCTTCACGTGTAAATCTTCGACGCATTGTCGTGGGAAGGCCGGGCTATACTTGATGCGTGGACATTCGCCATTTATCGATCCTGTGCCTACTCAAGGCCTACGTGCTAGCGCTCGAACCCTTCCGCGAGGGATTCCAGCGCTACAGTTACACTGATATCGCGAGCCTCTCTTAAATTCCGTTTGCCATAAAATACACCATGTTGTATTGAGTTGCCGTACTGGGAAGTCTCCTTAATCTGATGGAGTCAATGCAATCCAACCAAGGACCCGTTATTCCTTTATTTATATTAATTTACTAATTTAAATAAATTGGTGAGGGTTTAACATAGAGGACCTGTCGCGTGCCTTGCGCCCGGTTACGCACGGTGCGGCAGCCGGTAGCGAGGACACCAACGTCAACAGGAGCTTATTATTGACTCCAATGGCTAAGTTGATCTTTATCTTTACCGGCAATTCCTGACGCAGCCAGATGGCTGAGGGATTTGCCCGAGCGCTCAAAGCGGATCAATATGAAAGGCATTCGACGGGGATCGAGACCCAGGAACTGAATTCCCATGACGTGCGCGTAATAGCTGAGGCCGGCCTTGACCTATCCATTCAGCAGTCGACTCTCTAAGACGAGCTGAGGTCGGTGTTTCCAGGTCCGGCGCAGTCAGCGCACCGGGGGCGTTCGACGATCATCGGAAACTGGCTTACGGTGCGGCGAGCGAGCGGTGGAATGACTGTGAAGACAATCAACCCATGCGTTGGACTTCGATGAACTGTCTTCGGAGCAACCAAAAAAAAGAGGAGACAATGATGATGATGCGGACCAAAGCTTGGGCGCTGCCAGCGGCATTGCTCTTAATCAGTATCCTGCTGGTCGGGACGGTCGAAGCGCGCGGCAAGCGCGTTCGCCAGATACCCAATGGAGGCAATGGCGGCTGCAACAGCTGCCACACGAGCGGCGGCGGTTCAGCGCTCAATGCGTTCGGCGTGGAGATCGTAAATGGCTTTCTCGACGCCAATGGCGACGTGATCTGGGGCGCTGATCTGGCGGCGCTCGATTCGGATGGCGACGGCGCATCAAACGGCCTCGAGCTGGGCGATCCCGAAGGGCTCTGGGTAGTGGGCGATGCCAATCCCGAGAACCCGTTTAATCCCGGTGATCCCCAGAGCACCCCACCGCTGCCCGAGCCCGAGCCTACGGCGGTAGAGGTGTCGAATTGGGCGCAGGTCAAAGCACTGATCAGCCAGTAGCGGTCCGCCTCCCACATGGACGTTTTCGTTTGGGATTGGTCAGAATAGCAAAATCGCCCCGCATCGTGAACGATACGGGGCGATTTTGTTGAACGGGATCTGCGTTTACAGATGGCGGGTGATGCCAAAAGCCAGGCGCCAATTTTTCGGACTGGCGTCTACCGGTGCGCCAACCAGGTACTGCGCGGGGTTGAGGCGGGTGTTGTTGGTGACAAAAATATAGAATACGTGGCCTCCGGTCTCGATCGAAGTACCGAACGAGAGCGAATCATAGGAACGTCCGGTCTCGCCCGGCTGCAGGATGCCCTGGTAGCCGGAAAGGGCCGGATTGTATTCGAGCCACGCGCCCCAAAGGTCATTAAGATAATACTGATAGTAATTACCCAGAGTAAAAGTATACTGCTTTTCGACGCTGAAGATAGCGCTGTTGTAAAGGTAGGAGGGCACCAGGCCGATGCCCAGTTTCCCGTCAAACAGTAGGGCATTGTAGACGAGTTGCCCGTAATACTGAAAGTTGGATTCATCGGCGCGTCCTCGGTCGACAACGGGCGGCATTTCCGCGTTCCAGGCGATGCCGCCGCGCGCGGCAATGCCGCTTGGTAGGCTCGGATGGTCCATATCCCAGAGGCGGTACTTGATCTGCAGGTCGTAGTTGTCCAGAACATTGCTGCGGCCCAGTGTCACGGTGAGCGCGTTGCTGACGCCGTAGCCAATGGCAGTGCGCATATTGGCCGGACCGTCAAATCCGTAGTTGGCGTCAAAACCCTCTATGAGGGGCGGGAAAAAGCGGTGCGAGATCTCATAGTGCCAGTCGCCTTTGTAGAGCATTGTAGCCGTCGGCATATTGGGCGTCATGGTCGCAGTGAAGAGATCGATCGGCTCGTCCGTTGTTGATGCTTGGCTCTCCCAAGAGTGGCCGCTGGGAAAGGAAAGATCATTGCTGATGTCGGGCCGCGTGCGGCCCGACATCAGCTTGAGCGGCCCGACCATCGCGCTGGACAGCGCCAGCGCCCGCAACACCGCACTGCTAGCCGCGTGGACTTCATCCAGGCTCGCCACCTTGCTCCCGCCCCAGATTGCAGCCACCGACCCGACGCAGTGCTTGGTCTTGAAGAAGAAATTGCCGAAGTCGAGCACCGGCTCCAACAGCCCGTTGTCGATGGGCCCGACCAATTCGTCGTCCCATTGGTGCGCCAGCCCCGCCGCGCCAAAAGCCAGTGCGAGTCCTGCAAGGCTCTCTGGCCGCGACAGAGCCCGAGCGTCGCGCTGCAGCGCCGAAGGCTCGGCCGCGGCCAGAGCCGGCACCCACAACAACCAGACCCACTGCATCACCGAGACCCAAACGTCCGCGCGCAGCCCACGTCGGTCGTCAGACGATTGCAGAGGAGCGCCTATGTCGGCACCGTCTTTCGCACCCCGTTTTCGTACACCACTTCGTACTCTCCCGCCGGCACTGCCATCGACCGCACCGCCAGCTCGCCCATCGTAATCTTCGGCTCGGACAGTTCCAATAACTCGTCGAACGATTCCTGCGGCGTCTTGCCGGTGGTGTCGAGCACCACCGTCCGCCCCTGGTGCGTAAAAAGCGACTTGGCAACCTCCTCATCGAATTGCTGCTTGATTGCGGCAATGTCCTTTTCGCGCACGATCGGATATTCGTGCGGGGCTTCCGCCATCCGCCTGGCGATCTCTTCGTCGGAGGCCGTGACGTGGAACATCACCAGGTCGGGCAAATGCGCCTCGAGCACCAGCGATTCATAGAGCCGCTGGAAGCCGTAGTGAAAGTTGGGATAGTAGGGATGGTCGGGATCCTCTCCATAGAAGCTGGTGTAAATCGCCTCCTCGATATGCCAGCCGACGATCAGCGGGCAGGCGTATTTCTTGATGATGTCGACATGGTAGTGGATCTGCATGCGCTGGGCACGCTCCTTCATGTCGTTGGGTAGATCGACGAAGATTTTGCGCGATTCCGGGCTCAGAGTCGAATCGGGGATGGTGAAGTGATCGTCACCATGTATGGGCAGCTTACGGTGGCGATAGTATTCGCCGAGCATGGTCGCCAGCGTGCTCTTGCCGGCGTATTCGATTCCTACGAAAATGCTGCGCATGGCCATGTCTCCTTATGTTGCCGGTGGGCATATCTCTGCTATATTCTCTGAGCAAGCTAAACTAATCACCTCAACAGCGATCAGCAATCGCGCCAACAATGCCTGCCACTTCGTCCAAAATCGGCGTTCTCGTCGCCCAGCTCGGCACACCGGAAACTCCCACTGCCCGGGCCCTGCGGCCCTATTTGCGCGAGTTCCTCTCCGACCCGCGCGTCATCGACCTGCACCCACTGCGCTGGTATCCGATCCTCTATCTTTTCGTGCTCACGCTCCGCCCCAAGCGCTCGGCCGCGCTGTATTCCAATATCTGGACCGACGAGGGCTCGCCGCTAATGGTCCACTCCAAAGCGCAGACCCGCGGTCTGCAGGAACGCCTTGGCGACGACTACCGCGTGATACTCGGCATGCGCTATGGCGAGCCGAGCATCGCCCGCGCAATCGGAACGCTGGAACAGGAGGGGATCGACCGCATCCTGGTCTTCCCGATGTACCCGCAATTCTCCTGCACCACCACCGGCTCGATCTACGACGCGGTCAACCGCGCGGCCTGCGGCCGGCGCTGCCCCTGGTTTTTCGACCGCAAGCGCTCGATCCCAGCCCTGCGCTTCGTCCCACCCTACTACGATCACCCGGCCTATATCGACGCGCTGCGGCAGTCGGTCGCCGACGAGGTCGCCCGTCTCGATTGGACCCCCGACCGCTACCTTATCACTTTCCACGGCATCCCCAAACGCTATGTCGATGAGGGCGACCCTTACCGCCGACAGTGCAAAGAGACGCGCCAGCTCCTGGCGCAGGCGCTCGACTTGTCGGAAGACCAGTGGGTCGGCGGCTTCCAGTCGCGCTTCGGCAAGGAGCCCTGGCTCGAGCCCTACACCGAAGAAGTGCTGGAGGAGTTGGGGGCACAGGGCGTGCGCCGCATAGTCGCTGCCTGCCCCGGCTTCACCGCCGATTGCCTGGAAACCCTCGACGAGATCGGTCGCGAGGGCGCCGAGCAGTTTCGCTCAGGCGGCGGCGAGGCGCTGCACCTAGTGCCCTGCCTCAACGACCACCCCACCTGGCTCGACGCGATGGCCGCAATCGCCCGCGCCGAACTCATGGGCTGGACCGCTTGACAGGCCGGCGCCGCGTTTAGGATACTTGTCCCCCGAAACCAATGGAAAAAATAGACGCCCTCCTCGAACGCAAACTCATCCGCCTCGGCACCCGGCTGATCGACCAGAAAAAGGGCCGAATCCTCGTCGAACCGACCGAAGACGCCAACGGCTTCTGGTTTGGCGGCGGCAATTGCGCGCGCGACCCGCGCGATGGCAGCCTGCTCTTGCTCGGGCGCTACCGCGACGCCGGCGACAGCCGCACCGGCCTGACCGCCGGCACTCGGGGCCGCGAGTTGGCGCTGTTCCGATCCGACGACCATGGCAAGAGTTTTGCCAAGATCCGCAGTTGGGACAAATCCGATCTCTGCTGCGGCTCGACCGTGCTCAGTATCGAGGGCAGCGCGCTACGCCTCAACAAGCGCCGCGTCGAGATCCTCGTCTCCACCGAAAAGGTTCGCACCTACCCGCGCCAGGTCGCCGCCTTCCAAAAACCCGGCACCGGCCTGTGGAGCATAGACCGCTTCGCCGCCTCGTCCGTCGCGCGGCTCAACTCCCAGGACGACATCGCGCCGCTGCTAAAGAACGATGACCCGTCCTATTTACACCTCAAGGACCCCAACCTCTCGCCAGGACTGCGCCGCGGGCAGAGCCTGCTGCTCTATTGTGCTCACCCCTATAGCTGGTCCTCGAGCACTACGGGCAATGCCGCGCTCTCGGCGCAGTCCTGCATAAGCGACGGCCACGACATCTTCCCCCGCGGCCCGACCTGGGACGTGGCGGCCTCGCGCATTACCTGCCGCCTGCCCGTACCCAAAGTCGGCGCCTTCGCCGCACTGCCCGCGCTGTCGCTCTACTTCTACGACGGCGCCGAGTGCCTGCGCCAGCTCGACGCGCACAAAAAGGCCGTCGACCGGCCCCGCGGCTATTCCTGTGAGGAATTGGGCGGGCTGGCCTACGGCTTCGACCGCGAATTCCCGCGCCTGCACCGCCTCAGCCGCCTTGAGCCGCTCTTCGTCTCGCCCGAGGGCACCGGCTGTTCGCGCTACGTCTCGGTACTAACCGAAGAGGACGGTGGGCTCTTCGCCACCTGGCAACGCTCGACGCGCACCCGCTCGCAGCCGCTCTACGGCCACCGGCTGACAGCCGCCCGGATCGCCTCGCTGCTGTCCTGACCCGCCGCCGCAAGCACAGTGGCTGGCGGGCAAAGCCGATTGATAGACCCAAAAGCCCGACAATTGCCGTGCGGTCGTTCTCAGCCGCACGGCCGCACGCTATTATATCGTCGTCAGCTCTTTCAGCCTGTCGTAAATAACCGGATCGTCCGCCCACCCGTCGAAGCCAAACGGATAGGTCTGGTTGACCGAATTCTGCATCAGCCCCCACGACACCCCGTTGTCCACGCACAACTCAGCGCATCGAGCCCCCTCTTCGCCCAGCTTGTCGTCCTCATTGCAAATCACCGGTTTGCCGTATTTCTTCAGCGGAAGAATTTTGCTCACCACATGCTCCAGGGGCGTGGTATTGAGGTGCACCATATTGAAATCAACCAGGCTTTCCAGTCGGTCGCTCTCCGCGCCCGGCGCCTGCCAACGGTCGAGACCAGTTGCTCCGCACAAGTCTCCTTGGCGAGTTGCACCAATTCGCACTGCCCGTCATTGGTTTTGAGCAATTCGTGCGTAAAACCCCGGTGCCCAAACTCGTTGGCGACCTCCAGCACCACGTGTGCATAACCCCGCTCCCCGACCCACTCCTCCGCGTTGACAACGCCCGCCCTTATCGCCGCCGCGTCGTGCAGGATCTGGTCCTGCCGTTGGTAATAACAACTGAGTATAACGGCGATGCCCTGTGCGTCGCAGGCGTCAACTACCCGTCCGATCCGTGCCATATAGTCGGCGCGCAGCGAGCCATCGCGATTGTAGGCCGAATTGACCGCACCCTCGTAACCCGGCATCCCCCCTGTAAACACAACGTGAAGGCGCGCACGCCACAGTCGCGGTATTGGGGCATCATCTCCAGCAGGCGCGCAGTATTGGCATCCGGGTCGAAATCCGCGCGATGTGTGTCCTCAAAGGTGCAGTTGACCATCCGCGCGTTCATCAACAGGCCCGCGCAGCGCGTGCCCGGGTAGGTAATCTCGCTGTCAATGAGCCATTGGTCGCCCGCAATCGCGATCGTAGTCATAGCTGGATATCCCGTTATGGTTGGGCCTATATTATGAAACCATGGAATCCACCGTCGCCATCTACACCTCCGACCACGGCTTCGGCCACGCCGTCCGCGCCTGCTTCCTCGCCGAGGCGCTGATCACGCGCGGCGCCTTCTGCCACATCGTCTGCGACCGCCCGGCCTGGCTCTTCGACCGCCTGCCCACCGGCACCTTTGCGCTGCATCCGCGCCAGATCGACACCGGCCTGGCGCAAAGAGATTGGCTGACCATCGACATTGCCGGAACCCTCGCACGCCATCGCCAGCGCACCGCCGACCCCGAATCCCTCATCGCCC
>JACLAC010017345.1_pt1 | contig 10352 bp, 12 predicted proteins | sample 8027881 | NCBI WGS metagenome assembly JACLAC01 (sample SAMN15725517, study PRJNA655200) | protist metagenome | isolation source: fluorescence activated cell sorting (FACS) single amplified genomes of... | place: Spain: Blaines Bay Microbial Observatory, Mediterranean Sea | collected 2016-01-19 | reverse complement strand
TCAAACTTCACCTTAGCCAACTTAATTGGAGCTCATTTTCATAGAGCTAATTTAAGTAAGGCAATCCTAACCAAAGTTGAATTTGCTCTGGGTTCTTTCACCGAAAACAATCTCAAAAAAGCAGACCTGACCGATTCAAATATGAGAAGTGTAAATTTTGGTATGGTTGATCTAAGTGAAGCTGATCTCTCTGGGGCAGATTTGCGGAATGCTAGATTTTACAAAGTTAATTTGACTGGTGCCAATCTAAACCGAACCAACCTGATTGGAGCAAAATTCTGCAAAACTACAATGCCTGACGGGACTATCCGAAACGATGACTGCTGATTTATCAAAAAACTGATTTGATACTAGATGCCACACGTAGTTTTTCTGTGTGTTTGCCTTGTTAAGAATCTCCCCCTCTCCCCAAAACCAACTCCTTTCCCTTACCAAAGCCTAATCTCCTCGTTGCATCTTGCGTCTTCATAGAAGCTGAAAAAATGCCTTGTCCTCCTTCTTTAATGAACCTGAATCCTGATGATCTCTGCTATCCCACCAGAGGTAAGTGGTTGCGTCAGTCACGCTTAGATCTCTGTTGGACTCAGAAGGAATTAGCAGGAATCTGCGGAGTAGCTCGTACAACGATTGTCCGTTGGGAGCAGGATCACTTTCCCACACCAAAGTGGGTCATCATTTTGGTTTATTTAGCCTTCATCTGCAGGGAGTGGGGAGATCACTTTGTCCAGCATTTTGTTTGGTCAGAGAAAGAACGAAATCAGTGGAGAATATTTCTGAGTTCTCCCAACAGTATTTTTGGAGACTTTCAGCAGCTTCGAAAGTTGTTGGATGTACCAACCCCTCCAGTACCTACCAAGGCAGATCTACTCAAAAAATATAAGCGTCAAGTTCGTTACGCACGTGAAAAAGAGGGGTCTCAGCGCTAATAAAAGCTAATTCCAATCAATTTTTAATTGTCATTGAAAAACTTTCTTGTCTTGTTGCTTTAAAATTGTTAGTTTTGAATCAGTTAAGTATGAACTAATATGATTTGAGAGATGAACCAGTATGAATGAGGAAGAGAATGTATTCTATTACAGATGCTTATAAAGCTTTGAGTTGTGGGAGATCTACTGTTTACGCAATCATGAAAGAGGCAGGAATTGAAACCAAAAAGTCAGGCCTTTCTCAATTAATGACAGATGAGCAATTCGAAAAACTGCGTGATATTTACTACGAAAAGTACCCAAATCAGAAATCAAAGCAAAAATTTAAAGTTCAATCCAGTACATATCAATTTGATTTAGAAACTAAAGAATCTGAAATAGTTCAATCTGAAAAACATTTCAAAACATACCAGAACATTTTGGAAGAAGAGCGAAAAGTATTTGCATTAGTTCAGGAACGTGATGCTGAATACATTAAAGACTTGAGGCAAGAACGTGATCATTACAAGGAACTGCTGAAAGTTGTCCTTGAGAAAAATTCAGAGCTACAAAATCGTTTGTTGGAAGTTCAATCTAATCTTCCAGTATCAGCTAGCAATCCACGCAAACCCGTTAAATTCCCAGACTATGACCCTAACGTAGACACACTGACACAACCTATGTTTGATGAATCAATCTCAGAACAACCCCCTCAGAGTACTCAAAAGACCGGTGAGGCGATTTTTTTAAAGAATTTAACAGGAATAAGTCAGTTTCAAAAACCCCCCTCAGAGCAACTTGAGGCATTCTCAGACGACAGTCCTCCTTTGACGCCTGATGAAGCAGTGATTCGCTTCTTTAAAGGGCGCTTTCCCCAGAGAACTCCAGACATGAAAGCCTTTCTTCAGTATCTGGAAGACTCTGGATTTCCTCATACCAGAGATGCTGCTAGTACACGCCTCGCCAAACTCAGGCGTAAGCAACGTGCTGCTAGGGATTCTGGTGAAATTTGAATCTTATATTGGAGATTTTTTATGTCGATATTCGGCAAGAAAACTACAACCAATTCACCTTTAGAAGAGGGTGAATATCCCGCAACTATGCTGCAAATGGACTGGAAGGATACGAAAAACGGAGATCCAATGTTGATCGTTGAATTTAGAACAGATGCTGGCAAGACAGGGAAAGCACTATTTCCACAAACAGACGATTTCTTCATCAAGGAAGGGATGAATGCTTGTGAGATTTTGCTGGGAATTGCGGAACCAGATGACTTTGAAACCTTCTTTCACTTAGCCAATCAGAAAGCAAGTCGTTCTCGATTCAAACTTGTGGTGAAGAATTACAAGAAAAAGAGTGGGGAGATAACGCAGAATCTTCTGATTAAAAAGCTTCACAGTCAGCAGAAGGAAAAGGAATTTGAACCTGCTTGGTCTGTTGGGGGAGATGTATGAAACAGCAGCAGAAAAGACAGAAGGAGCAACAAGATATTGCTTTTGTTGTGGGCTGGCGTCAGAGTAGTCTTTCTCCGAAACTAAAAAGCCCCAGAACCCTGATACTTTGGCGAGTGGTCGGGAACTGAGGCTCTAAGAATTCAACCGGTGGGTTGTTCAACTAGAATCATGCAAAGACTGTTCTGCAGTCAAGTTCAATTTTTGTTTGAGCTAGTACACCCTCCGGTTGTAGACAAGGCATTGGATAGCTTGTGTCACAACTAAAAGACCCCTCCAATGAGAATATCCTGGATCTTCTTCTGAAGCATCCACAATTCTCTCATTATCAAAAAGTCGGTGCAGACGACTGGCGAGATCCCACTGAAAAAAATGCTGGTCTCAGCTTAAGCAGTAAGGGATTCAAAGACCACAAGTCTGGCGAATCTGGCAGTCTAGCCTCTTTAGCTAAGAAGACAGGCATCCTTTACGATCTTATTGAGGAAGTTACGAAGCAGAACGTCGTCAAAGTTGCTAGCTCCAACAAAGCTCCTGACAACAAAGCTAAAGCCAACCAACTCTGGGTAAAAGCAGAGTCAGACATCTCTAGAAAGCAGGTAATTACTTACCTCACAGAGCAACGGAAGATTCCACTAGAAAACTTTGAAGACTTGCTGGGGAAGTATCTCAGATCAGTTTCTGATTGGGACGGAAATCCTATTCTCCTGATTCCGATGCTGGACTCCAGACAAGCTCAAGCTGCAGTAAATCATAATCCGTTTCATGTTGAGAAGGTTCAGAGAATCATTCTCAAGAAAGACGGTAAAGAGAAAATGCAGTTAGGTGGTGGAGATCAAGTTGGGAGAGTGACCTATTTCCCTCCTCTTTCAAATAAAGCTGAATCAGTTCAATACCTGATTTGTGAAGGTTTAGAAGATGCTCTGAGTCTGAGGTCCAAATATCGTGATTACAGATTTTTGCTGACTCACGGCAAAGCTAACCTCAAGTACATTCCAGAATTCCTACCCAAAGAAGCTGAAGTTCTAATTATCAGTGATCACGATGCTCATGAGAATCCCAAAGAAAACGGAGAAGTTTCAGCAGCAGAACTGAGAAGCGCACTTAGAGAAAAGAAACACTTCACTTCTGTTGTTGCATTGATGCCAGCAAAGCCTAAAGAAGATGCCAATGCAGCTCTTCAGAGAGGTACACTAGATGAGTGGAATGAGTCTTTAGTCGGTGTACCTCCTCCACCCAATACATTGCCTTCTGATTTTGATATAGAGTCAATCAAAGGAGATATTCCTACTTTGCCCAAGGGAATACTTCCACCAGAATTGGAGGAGTATCTAAGCTTGGCTGCAGAATCTTTAGACCTTAATTATGAAGCAGCTTTCTGCGAGTTTCTGATGAATGCTTCTGTAGCAGTTGGAGGAAATAAGCAGCTCGTAATTCGGGCAGATTGGCTGGAAAAAGCCTGCATCTGGTTAGCAAGTATTGGCAAAAGTGGCCTTGGGAAAACACCTCTAAATCGGAAGTGTGGTGGCAAATTATTAGAAGCTCAGCAGCTGCAGTGGAAGTTAGAAGCTGATGAAGAAATAAAAGAGTGGAAAAGGCTTGTACGCAAAACAGAGCAAGGAGAAGAACCACCTGAGAAGCCTGTTCGGAAGCGTTGGATTGCCAACTCTCTGACACTTGAAAGGCTTTGTGCTTTACATGAAGAGAATTCAGCAGGTATTGGAATCATCAGTGATGAAGTCAGAGGAGTATTAGAAGGGCTGAATCAATATAAGAGCAAAGGTAACGACAAGCAGAAATTACTCAGCCTTTGGAACGGTCATACTTTTGAGAATCCAACAGCCGAATCAGACCGCTATATTCCGAGTGTTTTTGTGCCAATCAGCGGAGGTATACAAGAAGACTTTGTCAAAAAAATAATCAACGATGAGAATACGACAGACGGATTAGCAGCAAGATTTCTCTTCAATCATCTCCTTCTCAGCTCAGCTCCTGCCTCGATTGAAAGGCAAGACGCAATCAGTGATCTGTTAGAACAATCTAAAGGACAAGCAACTCTTCAGCGTGTCTTTGATCGGTTGGTCTCTATCAGAGATGAGCGCAAACAAGTACTGATGAATATCTACGCCAGGGACATACTGGCCTTGATTGGACAAAATCTGAAGAAAGAAGCTAGAGAGGGAGATGATCAGGCATTTGCAGCTTATGCGAAGTTGAGAACTTACATTTATCGCATTGCTTTGCTGCTTCATTATCTTTTTGAACCAAAGCCTGATGAGACTGAACTAAGTGAAGAAACTGCACAGAAAACACACATAGTAATGAAGTTTTTTATTGCAAGTATGAAACGAGCTTACGGAACAGTTTCGCTGAATAAGAAAGAAATGAATGCTAGAAAAATCATGAATAAAGTTCGTGAACTTGGTGGAAGTTCTACCCTCAGAGAAGTGAAACAACCCTTGCGAAAATCGATGACATCAAATGAGTTTGATTCAATTTTAGAAATCTTGGTGAAGGCAGAAGAACTGAAAGAGACTAGAGAGGGAAAAACCACTCGTGTCTCTTTTACCTAGCATAGGTGCTCAGGTACTCAGTTTCTTTCAAAGTCATGCTTTTACTGGCTTAGAGGGTGAGTTCCCTTGAGTACTCACAAGTACTCAGGTACTCAGAAAAGTGGAAAATTTGGTGATTAAGTGAGTACCTGAGTACTTGTGAGTACCTACATATACTCAGCTTTAATTACTGAAACTAAATGATTTTTTTTAAAATGAGTACCTGAGTACCTGTTTCTGTAATTACCACCCCAAAAATCTCCCCGTGTGTGGGAACCAGATATCATGTCTCAGAAAAAAGCCTAATTTTGTGCCCCCTACCCCCCTTTAATGAGTTTACAAAATGAAAAATTTTGAACATAGGTCAGAAGGCAGAGACTTCTTTGAAATGACCAGAGCTGACTTCTTTACTGAGGAGTCAAATACTTCAAATAAGTGGCTGAGAGAATTCAGACAAGAACTTGATCTTACACTCAGCCAATTAGGTGAACTTGTTGGTGTAAATAAGATTCAAGTTTGGAAGTGGGAAACAGGAAGAGTAAATCCACCAAAAAGTGCTTTAATCTGCACTTTGTTTCTCAAGATTATCCGCAGCATTGGGGATAGAGAGCTTCGACTAGCAACCTACCCAGTGAACCGCAGAGAGAAGCTGCTGTTGAAAAGTAAGAAGCTAGATCTGATCAAGGATAACCTGTTGAGGTCTCAGACTGAGGAAGTCTACCGAAAGGCAGCAAAGCTGATGAAAGAAGAACTGAGCTGAGACCTTTACTAAAGACTTCAGAAGTTTGGTTTAGTCCCTTGAGGTATCCAGTCAGCTGCTTTCTGGCTTCTGTGTACGTAATTGCCAACGCCAGTTTCTGTATTCAAAATAAAACAACGAACTGATTCTCCTCCACAGACAGCAACATACTTCGCATTTCCACTCAATGAGATTCCAGTAGTGAAGACAAAGATAACGGTGATCAGTATGCCGATCAGAAAACTTTTGAAGTCGATTCCTGACATGATTCCTCCAAAGAGAGAGTTAGTAAAAATGAGAAACATACTCCTCAGTGAAAGAAATGAAAATGATCAGAAGAATTCTGCTTTAGAGGAGAAAGCAAAGGTTTCTCAACAATAAGCAACTGTACTGATTTCTTCAGAATTGTGAACAAAGTCCTTTACAGAGACTATGATCTGTGGGAGATTGCAGGAAATTGTTCCTGTAAAAACTACTCCTTGAAAGGTCTTCATGAAGAAAGCAGTCGCCTATTATCGGACAAGTTCTATGAGCAATGTTGGAGAAGATAAGGACTCACTAAAGAGGCAACAGAGGGCTGTGGAGAAGTTTGCTAAGCAAAGCAGAATCGAGATCGTGTTCACCAAATACGATGCTGGTCAAAGAGGAACCACTGCTATTGAAGACCGACAGGGAATTACAGAATTACTGAAGCTCTGCCAAGAACACGCTATCGACATCATTCTTGTGGAGAATGCTTCTCGTTTCTCAAGAGATTTGATCGTGCAGGAGAGTGGTTATCAGAAATTAAAAGAACTGGGAATTCAACTCATCCCTGTAGATGCCCCAGATTTCTTCAACTCTGATGATCCTTCTAGAGTCTTAATTCGGCAGATGTTTGGAGCAGTTTCTCAGTTTGAGAAATCAACTGTTGTTGCCAAGTTGGCGGCAGCAAGAGCAACAAAACGCAAGGAAACTGGCAAGAAGGTCGAAGGTAGAAAATCTTATGCTGAGTTTAATCCTGAGCTGGTGAAGACTGCTAAAAGGCTAAGTCGTTGTAATGATCCAAAGCGCAGAGATCGGCAGAAGGACACCAAACAAACTCTGAGTCTCCGCAAGATTGCAGATGCTTTGTTTGAGCAGGGTTTTACTAACTCCAACGGCAAACCTCTCAGCCCTTCAGCAGTCAAGAACATCCTCTCTCAGAAGGTTCCGGCATGAATTCAAATGAAAAAACAGAAAAACATAAAATCAATGAAGCAGTAAAAAGAGTTCTTGGATTCAAAACAAATGCGGAACTGGCTACTGCCCTTAATATGTCGCCACAAGCTTATAGTCACAGGATGAATTTAGGAAAATTACCACTGAATGAAATTTCTTTCCTCCTCAAGGATCGCGGAATTGATGATTCTTTTTTGTTTGAAGATTCAATGAGAATTGAGAAAGAAAATAGCTTTTCGCAAATCCGAGATCTGCAGGAGCAACTCATTCAATCCAAAGATGAGACGATAGAATTACTGCGTAGCCAAATCGAAGAGAAAGAGGAAAGAATAAAAGGTCTCCAAAACCAAAATGATCTTCTCAAAAGTCAGATAGGAAATCTCCTTGAGTTAATTCAGGAAAAGAAAAGTACTCCTGAAAGAGGTAGAGCCTTTAATGTGCTGATGTCTCTTTTTATTCAGGAAAGTGAAGCTGATGAAGATGATGCCAGGCGTGAATTGCAGCATCACAATATCTCACTTGCTGAGGAAGACTTTCGTGGAATTCTCGCAGTAGCCAAAGAGATGGCAGATGAGTGGTGGGAAGAAGAACTTTAAACCTGTTTGTCTTTGCTCAATGAAGAAAATCCCTCTAGCTGAAAGCTTAAATTTCTCCCAATAATTATGAATTTATGACATGGCATCTAGTAAAAAACATAAAAATCCTGATCAGAGAGAACTAGTCGATTTTGTCAAGGATCTCTTAAAAATTCAGTCAGATGCTGATGTTGCTAGAGAAATTGGGCTATCTCCGAGCAGTCTTAATCAAAGAAAAAAACGTGGAACTCTAAAACAGTTTCAGTTTAAGAAATTACTAAGTGAAAAAGGTCATGATGTCAGTATCTTAAATAAATTTTTTACACTTGGTGAGCTAAACACGCCTCCAGCATCTCAGGCTCAATCTTGTGGCTTCCGAAGTGTACCTGAATACAGTCTTCAAGAATTTTCAGGAAAAGGTGAATTTGAAAATTCTCAAAGTATTGACCGATACCTGAAGTTACCAAGTGACTGGTTACCAGAACACGATAAGATTTGTGCAGTTAGAGTGGTAGGTGATTCGATGTATCCCAGTATCGGCAACGGTGACAGCGTGGTTGTAGAGTTTCAGTCTGCCTGCACCAGCGATGGATTATATTTGGTTAGGATTGACAACAGTCTATCGATCAAACGATTGCAAAAAGAATTTGGGTTGATTCGCATCATTTCTGACAACAATATTTACCGAGAAATGAACGTAAAGTTAAATGATAACAATGACTTTAATATTATTGGACGATGCTGTTTGATCATCAAAAAGACTTAAATCTGAAATACCTTATGTAAGCTGACAAATAACTCTCTAGAGGATTTTGCTTGCCTGTAGATTGGTGTTTTCTTTTTTCCTTCAGAATCTCATTCCCACTGATGAGGTTTTCATGATCCTCAAGCATCCACTTTCCTGTATAAAAGAATTCTTTAAAGATCCTACTGTGCGTAAAGCTGTTTTCTGGATTGCTTGTCTGGTAGCTTTTTCAGCACGTTTTGCTACTGGCTGAAGTGACTACTGATCAATTTGGGGCATCAAAATTAGGAAAAAAGTGAATAAAGGAGAACAAATAGACACTGCCTGGAGGCTTGGTTTTCAAGGTGATTACTCATTGATTGAGGAAATGATACGCCCTGAATACCTTTGCTTGGATCACAGGATGGGACTGGAGGCAAATTTTGAATCAGAAAAAGTTTTGATGAACACAATGTCGAATATTGTCACTCCTGGGCCTTGCAAAGTTCTTTATGAAAATGAGGAGATTGTCGTTACTCGGTGGTTTTCAAAATATAATGAGACAGAACTCAGATATATTGCGGTTATGTCCACCTTTCATTTCAGAGCAGGAAAGATATTTCGGCAAGAAGTTGTACGAGAGCTTTTGGATTACGATCCCAGCGAAGGTCAAGACTGGAACTGGGAAGACTACGAGTGATCAACAGCAGTTGGTGGGCTACACCATCGCAGAAATCAAATCACGGACAACAGCATAAGGAGCTAGAATGACAAAAGCAGAACAGTTCGATAAAGCATGGCGACTAGCATTTAAAGAAAATGATTTTTCTCTTGTTGATGAAATCTATCATCCTGATTACTCAGCACCAGACCCTGTTACGGGAATCATCGTTAATTTAGAAGATGACAAGGTAATTGTATCAACGATCAGGGAAACCTATGTCATAGGCTTTTTCAGACCAATTTTTGAAAGTGATGAGTTTGTCTGCCTACACAGATTTTTTGGCTCAAGAGGAGAAGAGGTCTTTTCATCCACTATCAGTGCGATTACTTACAAAGATGGAAAAATATTGAAACAGGAAACAGTTGTTGAGCCGCTAGATTACGACCCCAGCGAAGGCCAAGACTGGAACTGGGAGGATTACGAGTGACGTGTGAGAATTGAGTAGGAGAAATAGATGATCCTAAAAAAGCTGATCTGCTATTTGCTGGTGATGTTGCTGGCTGTTCCAATGATCTGGTCACAAGAACGGGCAATACGTCCTGCCACTTCAGAGGTAACCTCAGAAAACAGGCAAGCATTAGTAATCGGCAACTCCGAATACCAGTATGCTGGTCGGCTGCGTAATCCTGTCAATGATGCAAGAGCAATAGGCTCTACACTCAAACAATTAGGATTCAAGGTCACAACAATTACAAATGCTGATCAGCGGAAGATAGAAAGATCTATCAGGAACTTTGGCAAGCAACTGAAGCAGAACAAAGGGGTAGGACTTTTCTATTTTGCAGGACACGGGATGCAGTTTGACGGGGAAAACTACCTACTACCAACTGATATTGATCCCAGCACAGAAGAAGATGTGCGTTATGATGCTGTCCCTTTGGGCAAGTTGTTAGCTCAGATGAGAGCTGCAGATAACGGTATGAATGTCGTCGTACTCGATGCCTGCCGGAATAACCCCTTCTCTAGATCCTTCCGCACATTTAATCCAGGGTTAGCACAGATAAACGCTGCTGCTGGAACCTTTATCTCTTTTGCGACAGCACCTGGTCAAATTGCAGCTGACGGTGAGGGTAGTAACGGATTATTCACAAGTAAACTCCTCAATCACCTACAGACCCCAGGTCTGAAGATTGAGGAGGTGTTCAAGCGAACGACAGCTGATGTCTATCTTGCTAGCAACAAGCGCCAGGCCCCGTGGGTACAGTACTCGGTGATTGGGGATTTTTATTTTTCAGAAGACACAACGGCCAAAACTAAAACCAATCGACCTCCCCAGGTGAAATCCCAATCTCAAAAAAGCAGACCAAGTGCAAAATCTTGTTTGGAGATACCTTCCAACCTTCAGTATGTAATTCCTGATGCCACGGCTGGTTGCTATTCCTTAGAAGGGCAAGAAGCTGTTAATCATCTTCTTGAAAAAAATAACTGTTTTAAATGTGAAATTAAGGGTTTTGATTTGCGAGGAGTCGATTTGCGAGGAGCTTC
>JACLAC010014333.1_pt1 | contig 10353 bp, 9 predicted proteins | sample 8027881 | NCBI WGS metagenome assembly JACLAC01 (sample SAMN15725517, study PRJNA655200) | protist metagenome | isolation source: fluorescence activated cell sorting (FACS) single amplified genomes of... | place: Spain: Blaines Bay Microbial Observatory, Mediterranean Sea | collected 2016-01-19 | reverse complement strand
AAGGTTTTGTTGTGGTGATGTTAGGTTTAATATTTTTAGGCACAATAATACAAATGATTCATCACAAAAATATTACTTATTTTTTTAATAATGCCAAAAAAGCAAAATTATCCGCTACTAAGGAACTTGGCGCAGGAGAAACAACAGCTATAATTGCAAAAACAGTAATTCATGATATTGCAACTACATCTGAACTAGGAGCTGGAAAAAGAAGAGTTGCGCATGTTTTAGGAATGTGGGGAACTATTTTATTTTGGATAGCATCAGTTGTAATGATTTTTTGTTATACATCAGGAGACAAACTAACCCCTGCCTTATGGCCTATGATGTGGCATATAGGGGCAATAATGACATGTGTTGGAGGTTATTGGTTTTGGTTATTTTTAAGAGTTGATGTTTTAGCAGAAGCACACCCATGGTATAGAATTATTAAAGCAGATTTATTTGTTTTAACATTGTTAGCTTGTGCAACCTTTGGTTTGGCATGGTCATACACTCAATCTCTAAATTTAGAAAATAGATGGGATGATAAAGTTTTTTTAGTTTTATATATTATATCTAATTTTGCTTTATTTGGTGGTGTCTACTGGTCTAAGTTTGCCCATATGTTTTATAAACCTGGAGCGGCAATTCAAAAAAATTTAGCTGAAGCAGATGGTTCAAGGGATAATCTTCCACCTTTAGCTGATGAACCTGAACAATTTGGTTTAGGAATTAAAAGAGAACAACCTAAACATTATTAATATGATAATTTTAAAAAAGGAGAAAAAATAATATGTCAACTTTTGTATACATGACAAGATGTGATGGATGTGGTCACTGCGTGGATATTTGTCCTTCAGATATTATGCATATTGATGAAAATATTAGACGTGCAAAAAATATTGAGCCTAACTTCTGCTGGGAGTGTTACTCATGTGTAAAAGCCTGTCCTAATCATGCAATAGACGTACGTGGTTATGCTGATTTTGCCCCTATGGGTCATAGCGTTAGAGTTAGACGTGAAGAAGAAAAGGGCACTATTTCTTGGAAAATCAAATTTAGAAATGGAACAACTAAAGATTTTGTTTCTCCTATAACTACAAAACCTTGGGGAAAATTTATTCCTAAACTGGCAGATGGTGATAAGCCAAATCAAGGAGAAATTAATTCTCAAAGACTTTATACTGAACCAGAAGGATTAAATATTGATGGTGAATTACCTGCTGTGCCAAAAGACTCATTTAAGAAGGGAGTTTACTACTAATGGCTAAACATAAAACAAACTACGAAGATTGTGATGTTCTTGTTGTTGGTGGAGGAATGGCAGGTACAGGTGCTACATTTGAAGCTAGACATTGGGGTAGAGATTTAAAAATTATTTGTGTTGAAAAAGCTAATATTGATAGAAGTGGAGCTGTAGCTCAAGGTCTCTATGCTATTAACTGTTATATGGGTATGCAGTGGGGTGAAAATCAACCCGAAGATCATGTAAGATATGCTCGTAATGATTTAATGGGAATGGTTAGAGAAGATTTAGGCTACGATATGGCTCGTCATGTAGACTCAACAGTTCACATGTTTGATGAATGGGGACTGCCAATGATGAAAAATGAAGAAACAGGACGTTACCTTAGAGAAGGTAAATGGCAAATTATGATACATGGTGAAAGTTATAAACCGATCGTTGCTGAAGCAGCAAAAAAATCTGCTGATAAGATTTATAATAGAATTATGATTACTCATCTTTTAATGGATGAAGAAAAAGAAAATAGAATTGGTGGTGCGGTAGGTTTCAACATGCGTACTGGTGATTTTCATGTATTTAGAGCAAAAACTGTAATAGTTGCGGCTGGTGGAGCATCTCATATTTTTAAACCTAGAGCTGTTGGTGAAGGAATGGGAAGAACTTGGTATGCTCCGTGGAGTAATGGCTCCGCCTACGCATTACCTATAGCTGTTGGAGCTAAAATGACTCAGATGGAGAATCGTATTGTATTATGTAGATTTAAAGATGGTTATGGTCCCGTAGGAGCTTACTTCTTACATCTTAAAACCTACACTCAAAATGCTAATGGAGAGAATTATGAAAAAAAATGGTATGATCAAACTAAAGAATTAGTAGGTGAATATATTGATCATCATCCAACACCCACTTGTTTAAGAAATCATGCTTTTATTCAAGAAACCACAGCTGGAGGTGGACCAATTCATATGGTTACAACTGAAGCTTTTCAAGATCCACATTTAGAAACTGTTGGATGGGAAAATTTTTTAGGTATGACAGTAGGTCAAGCTGTTGTTTGGGCGTCACAAAATATTGACCCTAAATATACTAACCCTGAACTAACAACATCAGAACCATATGTAATGGGCTCTCATGCAACTTGTTCAGGAGCATGGGTTAGTGGACCAGAAGACCTTTCTCCTCCAGAATATTTCTGGGGTTATAATAGAATGTTAACAGTTGATGGTCTTTTTGGAGCAGGAGATACAGTAGGTGGAAGTGCTCATAAATTTTCATCTGGATCTTTTACAGAAGGCCGTCTAGCAGCAAAAGCTGCCGTAAAATATATACAAGATCAAAAAGCTGAAGGTATTAAAGTAACCGACAAGCAGTGTGATGACTTTAAGGAAGCTATATTTAAACCTTTAGAAGTATATACTGTAGCTCAAAATGAAATTACTGGTGGAACTGTTTCACCAAGCTATATTTCGCCAATCCAAGGACTGCAGCGTCTTCAAAGAATTATGGACGAATATGTAGGAGGTATAGCTACAAATTACATGACTAATGCTAATATGCTTAAAAGAGGTTTGGAATTACTAGCTTGGCTAGAAGAGGATTTAGAGAAGGTTGGAGCTGAAGATCTACACCAACTTATGAGAGCATGGGAGCTTAAACATAGAGCTTTAACCTCTCAATGTGTAACAGAACATACAATGTTCCGTGAAGAAACTCGTTGGCCTGGTTATTATTATAGAGGTGATCACATGAAACTAGATGATGATAATTGGCATTGTTTGACAGTTTCTAGACGTGACCCTAAAACTGGTAAATTTAGTCTAGAAAAAGTTCCTGTTTACCATATTGTAGATGAAAACGAGAAGAAAAAAGCTTCTTAGTATAACTTAAACAAAAAATGAATCTTTTAGATAAATCTGATGCAGAGATTTTGGCAATTGCAAAACCTATCTGGGATAATCTTGTTAAAAGCTCAAATATGAAAGATTATGGTGGTTTTACAAAGGATTTTGGAACACAGATGTTATTTGGTGCCAATGAAGTAGAATTAGGCAAACAGTGGTCTAACAACAAGTTATTAACAAGTTTATCAGAGGACTATGAAGCCTTTGGATGTTTAAGAAGAGGAGTGAATGTTACAGTGCTCTTCAAACAGAGAAGCAAAGAAATATCAGGAGAATTTTTGGGTCGTTTAGTACTTGGCATTGAGGGAGATGAGGTTAAAGTTTTTGGAGCCACCATTTACTAACCCTTCTTCAAAGGTCAAAAAAAAATTTTTCCTTTTTAAATAATGATTTGACAAATAATTACTCTATGTTATTCAGCACTATTAATGCCTGATTTGCTTAAAAAATTACCATCTGAAATTAAAAAAAATAAACTAAAGACAGGTATATTTATAGGATTATCGGCTTATTGGGGATTAATTCTAGTTGGAACACTTGTTTCATTTAACTAAAATTAATTAATATTTTTCTCAAACTAATCTATTTATTGACAACAATAATTTTGAGGAATAGTTAGATAATAATAAAACTATTAGAGTAAGGTAAAAATTTTATGGAAGTTTTTCTTCCAATAGCTGAAGTATCAGTAAACATAATAGCAATATTTTCTTTAAGTGGAATAGTAGGGATACTATCAGGTTTATTTGGAGTAGGAGGTGGTTTTTTAATGACACCTTTTTTGATTTTTCTTGGTGTTCCTCCTACGTATGCTGTTGCAAACGAAGCGAATAATATTCTAGCCACATCAGTTTCAGGTTCTACCACTCATTATTTAAAAAATACTCTAGATTATAAAATGGGAATGATGATTGTTGTTGGAGGTGCGATTGGTACGGTACTTGGAATTTTAACTTTTACTTATTTTAAAGATATGGGAAAAATAGACATCGTTATTTCGTTAGCTTACATGTATATTCTTGCAATTATAGGAACTGCAATGTTAGTTGAAGGTCTAGGTGAGATAGACAGAGCAAGAAAAAAAATTTCTGTCAGAAAAAAACTTCATGTTCATTACTGGATACACGGTCTTCCTTTAAGAATGAGATTTCAAAAATCAAAATTATATGAAAGTGCTTTCACGCCAATAACAATTGGGTTAATTGTTGGTTTTATTGCTGCCATAATGGGAATTGGTGGTGCTTTTATATTAGTACCAGCAATGATTTATATTATTGGTATGCCTACAAAGTTAATACCAGGAACTTCTTTATTTGTAACAATTTTTGTAAGTGCAATTGTAACTGTACTTCATGCATTTAATTATGGTTCAATAGATTTAATTTTAGTATTTATGTTAGTAACTGGATCTATCATTGGTGTTCAGTGTGGACAAAAAATTGGTGAGTTTATAGATAGTACAGAATTAAAAACGCTTTTAGCTATTTTATTGTTAGCAGTTGGTATAGCAATAGCTTATGATAGTTTTTTTGCGGAACATGCAGCTAAAGAAATTAATTTGGTTGATGCTAATAATTTGAATCCCCTATCAATGTTTATTAAAAAACTTTCTTCAGAAGTACCAATGCTTTATGGATTATTTTCTATTATATTTGCTGTTTCTTTAGGTGTTGCAGCTGCATTTATCAGAAGATTTCTTTCTGCTTTAAGAAAGAAGTATTTTAAAACAACTTAGTTTTAAGTAATAAATATATTTAAAAAAGTTTCTAAACTAATGATACTGACAATACCCACAGTTAAAGCTGCTATGAAACCGACAATAAACGGTTTATAGCCCATTGATTTCAGCTCTCTTAAATTAATAGATATTCCTACAGCAGCCATAGACATGGTTAAAAAAATAGTCGCTAAACTTTTTATATAACTTATAGAATTCAACCATATTTTATAACTTTCAGTGTTTTCAATAAATATTTGGTCACCAATATTTCTAACAATTATCATACCAATAAAACCAAGCACAAAATATGGAAAGATATTCAATATAGAATAATTATTATTTTTAATTTTTCCTCTATTATATAAAAAGGCAAATAAAGGAATTAATATCACTAAAAAAGTGTTTCTAATTAATTTTGTGACAGTAGCTATATTTAAAGTTTCAGGGCTACTAAATTGCTGATCATAAATTAATCCTGCAGCAGCTACCTGTGAAGTTTCATGAATGGCTGTGCCCAAAAACAAACCTGCTTGAATAGGGGCTCCGTAAAAATAGATATTAACAAAATATGGGTATACGAGCATCGCAATTACTCCAAACAAAGTTATATTTCCTATAGCATAAGCAACTTCTGTTTTTTTAGCATTTATCAAGGGTGCTATAGCTACTATCGCTGTTGCACCACAAACACTTGTTCCAATTGCTATTAAATAAGACATCTTGGATGAAATAGGCACTTTTCTGATAATCAATTTTATTATGATTAAGACGCTTATTATACAGATAATAATTAGAGGTATAGCAATAGTCCCAAATTTGAGAAATTCAGAAAAACTTAATCTTATTCCTAAGAAAATAATCCCAAGTTTTAAAATATATTTTTGAGTAAAATCTAATCCTAGCATCATACCCGGTCTTGGAGTAAAAGCATTACCCATTATAATTCCAAGAAGTATAGCTATCATCACTGTTGAAATAGGACTTTTTTCAGTTCCAAATAGTTCTATACCAATTAAATTATTTACTCCTTGAGAAAAAAGACAAAATACTAAAGCCAAAATAACTCCAGGAAAAATCTTTACTGAGTTTTGAAAATTCATATGTTTGATTATAAGATTGAAAGTAAATTATTAATTACGCACTTCTATAGAGCTTAGTCATTACAAACTCTTTATGACCTAAAGCTTCAGCACAAGTTAATCTACCATTAGCTACTCTTATTGTAGATTTAATTAGTTCATCTCCAGCTTGAGACATGTTCATTTCTCGAGTAAGTATTTTTGATACATCACAATCAATATGTTCCCCCATGCCTTTTACAGTTAATGGATTAGCTGTTAACTTAATAACAGGTTCAATAGGGTTTCCTACAATATTACCCTGGCCAGTAGGAAATAAATGAATATTAAATCCTGCTGCTGCTTGAAGAGTAACACATTCAGCTGCTGCTGAAGAAGTATCCATAAAATACAAACCTTTTCCTTTAGTAGGTTCTTCGGCTGGTTCTAAAACATCTATAAATTTACATGAGCCAATTTTTTGAAAGTTTCCAAAAGCCTTTTCTTCAATTGTAGTAAGACCTCCTGCTATATTTCCTGCTGTTGGTTGACTTTCTGAAAGATCATCAGTGGCTTCCTTAAGTATAAAGTCGTTATAAGAATTCCAAGTTTTCATAAATTTTTCAGAAGCCTCTGGCGTAGCTCCTCTTTTGGCGCAAACAGTTTCAGCTCCAGTAAGTTCAGAAGTTTCTCCAAAGCATAAATGAACACCAAGTGGTTCTAATTTATCCATTAAATTTCCAACTGTTGGATTTGCTGCTAATCCAGAAGTAGTATCTGACTCTCCGCATTTAACAGATATCCATAAATCGCTTAAAGGACATTCTTCTCGTTGTTTTTCAGAAGCCCACATTACAAATTCTTGAGCTTTTTTTGATGCTTTCATAACTGTTCCAATGTCTCCAGTTCGTTCAATATGAAAACCTTCTACGGGCTTACCTGTTTTAGCAATACCATCTACAATTTTTTTTGTCCATTTAGGTTCTATACCAATAACTATTACAGCAGCAACATTTGGGTTACTTCCTGTTCCAATCATTGTTCTGAAATGTAATTCCAAATCAGCACCAAATTGTAATCTACCGTATGAATGAGGAAGTGCTATTGTGCCTTTTATGTTATTTGACACAGCTTCAGCACAAGCATTAGATATATCGTCTACTGGAAGAATGATTACATGATTTCTAGTGCCAGCTCTGCCATTTTCTCTTTTATAACCTAAAAAACTTTTTGGAATTTCCATATTATTTACCACTTCTTAGTTTTAACATTATGAACATGCACATGTTCACCTTTTTTGATAGATTTAACAACCTTACCAATATCGTGGCCATATTTTAGAATGGTATCACCCTCATTAAGATCAACCATCGCTATTTTGTGCCCTAACTGAATCTCATTTATAGACTGAATTTTGACTGTTTTATCGTTTTCCATTATCCAGCATGAACAGTCTTGTTTAGGGGTGATTTTATCAATAACAACTACTCCCACATTGTCTTTTTCGTCATGAATTATAATTTCTGTAGCCATAATAGTGTCGATTTGTTTATTTGAAATTTCTTAAATCTTATATATTAATCCTCTGAATTAACAAATTATTTATAGAATTTTTAACAATTTAGATAAGAAAGGTAAGGATTATTATGGCAAAAATGACAACAGAAGAAGCTTTTGTAAAAGTTTTACAAATGCATGGAATAGAGCATGCCTTTGGAATAATTGGTTCTGCCTTTATGCCCATCTCAGATATTTTTCCAGATGCTGGAATTACATTTTGGGATGTTGCACACGAAACAAACGGAGGTTTAATTGCAGACGGTTACACTAGAGCAACGGGTAAGATGTCAATGGTGATTGCACAAAATGGACCTGGTATCACAGGGTTAGTTACACCAATTAAAACTGCTTATTGGAACCACACTCCATTATTATTAGTGACACCTCAAGCAGCAAACAAAACAATGGGTCAAGGTGGTTTTCAAGAAGTTGAACAAATGAATTTATTTAAAGATATGGTGTGTTATCAAGAAGAAGTTAGAGATCCTTCTAGAATGGCTGAAGTGCTAAATAGAGTAATTGAAAAAGCGATTAGAGGATCAGCACCAGCACAAATAAATGTTCCAAGAGATTATTGGACGCAAGTGATTGATATAGATTTACCACCAATAGTTAGATTAGAAAGACAAGCAGGTGGGGTTGAAGCAATTGAAAAAGCGGCAAAACTTTTATCAAACGCAAAATTTCCTGTAATATTATCTGGCGCAGGAGTTGTAATAGGTGGAGCAATAGAAGATTGTAAAAAGCTTGCTGAAAAATTAGATGCTCCAGTTTGTTCTGGATATCAACATAATGATAGTTTTCCAGGAAGTCATCCATTAGCAGCAGGACCTTTAGGTTATAATGGATCTAAAGCTGGCATGGAATTAATTCAAAAAGCTGATGTTGTTTTGGCACTTGGTACTAGATTAAATCCTTTTTCTACACTACCAGGATATGGGATGGATTATTGGCCAAAAGATGCAAATATTATTCAAGTTGATATGAATTCAGATAGAATTGGTTTAACAAAAAAAGTTACAGTTGGAATTTGTGGCGATGCAAAATTAGTTTCTCAACAATTGCTATCAAAACTTTCACCTACTGCAGGAGATATTGATAGACAAAAAAGGAAAGATATTATTCATCAAACTAAATCAGCTTGGCTACAAAAATTATCAAGCTTAGATCATGAAGATGACGATAAAGGAACAGTATGGAATAAAGAAGCTAGAGAAAGAGATAAAGATAGAATGTCTCCTAGACAAGCATGGAGAGCAATTCAAGCAGGGATGCCTGATGATGCTATTATATCAAGTGATATAGGTAACAACTGTGCAATAGGTAATGCTTATCCAACTTTTGAAAAAGGTAGAAAATATTTAGCGCCTGGATTATTTGGTCCTTGTGGTTATGGCTTTCCTTCTATTCTTGGAGCCAAAATTGGATGTCCAGACACACCGGTTATTGGGTTTGCTGGTGATGGTGCTTTTGGAATAAGTATGAATGAAATGAGTTCATGCGCAAGACCTGAATGGCCTGCAATTACAATGGTAATATTTAGAAATTATCAATGGGGTGCTGAAAAAAGAAATTCTATTCTTTGGTTTGATGACAATTTTGTTGGAACTGAACTTGATCCTGAATTAAGTTATGCAAAAGTTGCAGTTGCGTGTGGGTTAAAAGGTGTTGCTGTTAAAACTATGGAAGAAACAACTGATGCAATTAAACAATCTTGTGAAGATCAAAAGAAAGGAATTACGACATTTATTGAGGTAATTCTTAATCAAGAACTTGGTGAGCCTTTCAGACGTGATGCAATGAAAAAACCAGTTAAAGTTGCCGGCATAAAGAAAGAAGATATGCGACCTCAAAAAAATTTAAGTTAGATTTGATAAAAAATATAATTAGATATTCAGTAATTATAATAATTAGTATTTTTGCTTCGTTATATTGTTTTGAGTTTTATTTAGGTAGTGACTTTAAAGATTATAAATTAAATGAAAGAATTAAGGCTTACGAAAAGAAAACTAATAAAAAATACGATAAGAGAAAAAAAATAGTTGCATATAAAGAACTTAAGAAAAAAAATTCTAACCTTGCTAACACTGTAACACCAAAGACCTACGCACTTTATCCAGAAAAAGATATTATGCCATTATCTGGAAAATCAAATTCTAAAACTATTGTTTGTAATGAAAATGGTTATTATTCAATCTTCAAAAGTGATAGGTTTGGTTTTAATAATCCTGATCAGGAATGGGACAAGGATGAAATAGAATATTTTTTAACTGGAGATTCATTTGCGATGGGAGCATGTGTAAACAGACCTCATGACTTTGGGTCTGTCTTAAGAAATTTATCAGGAAAAGCAGTATTAACTCTTGGCTACGCAAGTAATGGACCACTAATTGAACATGCTGTCCTACGTGAATACCTTGATAGTAGAGTTAAAAATGTGTTGTGGATATATTATGAAGGCAATGACCTTGATGATTTACAACTTACTTCAAAAAATAAAATTTTAAATAAATATCTTTTAGATAAAAATTTTAAACAGAATCTTAAAAGTAAACAAACTGAAATTAATAGAATTAATAAAGAAAGAGTTGAAACAGCAATCACGTATTTAGATGATAGAAGAAAAAAATATAAAATTTTAAGATTTATTAGACTTGATAAAACCAAAAATTTTATAAAAAAGATCACTAATCCACCAAAAGAATTAATATTTAATGAAAAAATTCTTATAAGATTTAAAAAAATTTTAGAAATGTCCAGGGATTTAGCTAAAGATAATGGAGCTAAATTCTATTTTGTCTATCTACCTACATATGACAGCTTAAAGAGTGAAAATCAGGGTAAAGATAGACATCAAAAAAGTGAAATACTATCAATTATCAAAGA
>JACLAC010000293.1_pt1 | contig 10354 bp, 7 predicted proteins | sample 8027881 | NCBI WGS metagenome assembly JACLAC01 (sample SAMN15725517, study PRJNA655200) | protist metagenome | isolation source: fluorescence activated cell sorting (FACS) single amplified genomes of... | place: Spain: Blaines Bay Microbial Observatory, Mediterranean Sea | collected 2016-01-19 | reverse complement strand
AACCCCACAATGAGAATTCTCTGAGAATTTAAAATGTAAATACACTAAATAGCACCAATATAGTTGAAAATAGGGTTTAAAATACTCAAATTTTGCAATATTTTCGATTTTTTCCAACTTTTACATATCAGCCGGCTGTGATCCAGTCCATATTTTAATTTATAAATAACACTAACAAAGGAAAAAGAAAAAAAGAAAAGAAAAAGAAAAGAAAAAGAAAAGAAAAAGAAAGAAAAAAGAGAGAGAGGAAAGGAAAAATTAAAATTATAAAAACAGTGAAAATTATGAAGACTTCTTTAATGAAAATGCGTTTAAATTTCAAAAATTTTCTTAAACATCCCCCAACCATGGTGGGGAATGTTTAGCTCGGATCTAGTAGTCACAATGAAAATTATTTAAGTTTACCACCTTGCTTCTTTTATAAAAAAAAAATACGTATCATACCACACGAAATATCAAATGAGATGTCTCTTACGCGTATATTAAATGAAAAATATTTTACTTCTCCAATAATTTCTTTGTCACCTTTAACAAACTTTCCATGCTCAACACTAAATCTGCTTCGGTGACAATTTTATTTTCACCAGAATCATTACCTTGTTGATTTTTGTATTTTTCAAGTAATTCTTCACAACGTTCAATGACCATATCGCTATCGTTCTCACCAATTCCTAAAGTAAATAAATGACGTATACACGTTTCACGATGAAACGATTCATTGTTTTTCTTTGCTGCTGTTTTCAATTTTATCACTACCTGGTCTGTAAATGATGAAGGTGCAACATTACATGTTGCGTATCCAACAACACGTTCAATAAATAAACCTGCAATATCTGTGTTTGATTTTAAACAAATATAAAACATCGAGTTTAATATTGTTAACCAAGAGGTACTCCAAATATCTTCTTTTTCATTATTTTTTGCATCATTTACGGATGGCAGAACGAATTCCAATATAGATTTTGTTGCTGCTTTAAACAATGAAGCTTCGTCATCCTTATCTACAGCTCGTTTTACTATATTTAACAGAGTCAATAATACTTTGTCATCACCATCAACTACTTTTCCACGCATATCTACTATTATACCAATGATATCTATCACAAAGATTGAATTTGAATTTGCATTGTTGCACAATTGTAATAATTGTTCAAAAGTAAAATTGATTAACCATTTATCATTACAATCATTCGCTGCTGATGGTAGAAGAATTTCACGTATAAATTCCATATATTCGCGCTCAGCTGGTGACTTTGCGTGTTTGTATCTGCCTTCCACTTTGACTCTATTATTTAAAATAAGAAAAATATACTCTAAAAATGCTTGTTGCCCAGCAACTGTTTGCAATGGTGTAGATGTTGTATCATCTTCAAATGTTTTTTGCCACAATGAAGCTAATGATCGTACAATACATCTACTTAATTCCTCCTCCTGGTCATACTTAAAATCTTCTTTTATCCCAAATTCACATAGCGTCATCCACGTTGGATTCCACAACGTCAAAGTATTATTTGCAATAATCATTAATTCAGATACAAAAACAATTGATGCGATGACTACTTCACGTTGCACTTCTGCATCTGCTGAATTCGATGCATCTCTTACAAGCAACAGTCCGCGCCTAACTATATTTAATATCTCAGCCCACATAATACCAAAAAATTCCATATCATTCAATTTTGCAAAGAAGGAACGGATTGTCCTTGATAATTCTTTCATTGCTATGACCCGGGTTTCGTTCCATTGTTTTGCAGTCGTGTCTCTTGAATGGTGTACTATCATATAATCATCTTCACCATCATTCTTTTTGTTGCTATTTTTCTCTTCGTTATCACCTAATGTACATTTTCGTTCTATACCATCCATAACACCAAATACGATTCCGTCAACTGCGATGCATTTACCCCAAGTTTTCATTGAGAAAAACTCACCATGTGTAACTAAAGTTGTAAACATTGTTTGCAAAGCACAGTTACGTACAGGCGCTCTATCGTTTAACGATAATAGCTCTAGTTGCTTTAATACTATTATCCAAATAGCATTGGCAACTTTACTGTCATTATTCATTTGTTGCCGTGCATGATCACCAACAGCCCAAAGCGTGCCAATTGCCGTCAAACTTATGTTTACATCTGCTAACTGCATGGCGTAATCTGCCAAGCACTTAATGCAAAGAAGAAATGATCCAATATCACCCCCCTTCTCTTTTTTTTCTTCTTCTTCTTCTTGTTTATTATCACCCTGTTCCTCTTCGTCATCGTCGTCGTCGTCGTCATCGTTATTATTATCTATGAAATACTTTTCAACGTTTAACTCTAAATTGCCTAAAAAATCATCAGCTATCAATTGGACACTTTTAAAACCAAGAGATACAAGATCTGGATGCTCCGTGGCAACGTTTGATAGCAGCTTTAATAAAACTGCCCATCCATCTTTCAAAACATGTCCACAGTTTTGTATAATTTCATATATAGTTTTCATTGCATTTTCTTGAACATCTTTACGTCCACTGCTAAAGCATTGTTCAACCGATTCCAATAAGGTCACTTGCATAGCCAATGGAGTATCACTAGTATCAATCTCGACATTGCTTATATCCAAGCCAATCTCCTTATCATCAGCATTATTGTTGCCATTATCATTACTTTTGTCAACGTGTGCCAGTGCTTCACAAATCAACTTTTCCATCGACTTCATCCCATATGCACGTAACATATCGTTCTTATTTGCACACATTGTTTCTAAATGTCCTGAAACCAATTCCCATATGATATCTAAGCGGCCGACGTTTATACCTGTTGTTGTTACTAACTTTTTCCAAGCAAATGGAACTTTATTGAATATACCATATGCTTCGTCATTTTCATCATTATTGCGGACAATCTTTTTATTATTATTATTGCTATTATTATTGCTATTGGAACGACCAGCAATTCTAGAAATGGTTGAAAATGCTGCCGATACATACCCACCTCTATTTTCACCTTTTTTACCACTTGAATGATTGAAATTTGGTATAGTTAGTGGAGATTCTCGCGGGGATGCAAATTCAACACGTGACATCGATTCAATCGCTAATACACCTAATGATTGAATCATATGCTTTAAGCCATCTTCATCTAAATAAATGGAACTTTCAAATAAACGATCTAGGGCAAAGCGCAATATGGTTACATGGTCTTTCCCAATCATATTATCACTATTACCATCTAAACTTCCATCGCTTCTATCTCGTTTTAGCTTTTTCTTAAGATCTTCTTCCTGCGCTTGCTGCAGCAGCATGTTTGCTTTTACAGTACCATCATCGTTATAACTAGACAGAATTGATTCTAATTTCTCGCATGTTTCAAGCAATATGTGCCAAGATGAACCTAAAATGCTTCCTAAACAATGTCCAATATTGAATACAGCCTCAAGGGTTTGCACATTTTTTGCTCATAGTTCCACGCCTGGAGTTGTTATTAATCTTGTCGATTTTACTTTTCGTTTGCGTACATCATCCATTTTACTTGCATTACTATCAACATCACCGACTGATTTTAACCGTGGCAAACCAAAGCTACATAATGAATGCAAATATAAATCACGAGGCTTTTTTGCCTTTACAATTCCACATGCATTGATAAACGTTTGATATGCGCGTAACACAGATCGAATAATATGTACATCATTGCATACCTTCAACATGTTTTCTAATGAAGTTAACAATGGGCACCAGGCCACATTTATCAAATCTGGGCCTTCCTTATTTGCACTCAATGATGCACTTGGTGTTGCCATGACATTTAAAGCATTATTTACATTTCGCGGTGGGGTATTTATATTCGTAAATGTAGATGTTTCTCTATCTACATTAAATCCATTTACAAATGACAATATACATTCATATGCATGCCAAACTAATTGTGCTAAACTAATTTCTGGTACTTTGGTATCATGCATTGCATTTAATATTTTTTTATTACTTCCTCTATTATTATTATTATTATTATACATTTTTAGCTGACGTTTTGGTGAAGCGTTGTTTTTTCGTGAAGAAATGATATCTAGATTTTGTGCTAATGTTTCACAAGACCATATATATGGATTTACTTCATCCCTACCACTACTATTATCTACTCCATTGCTGTTACTACTAATATTTCGCTTTACTTTTCTATTTTTTGATGAAATTTTTGGTGATTCATCTATATCCTCTAAATATGAATCCTTCTGTAAATGTGCAAATACTCCATCAAATGAATTTGTTATAAAAAACGATAAACCATCTAATATTAATGAATATAAATTTGTTACATTTTCAATACAATCATAATGCTTGTAAACATAATGCATTATATTTGTGTTGTTATTAATGTCAACTAAAATTTCTAACGCCAATGCATATCGCCAAGATGACGGTTTTGATTTGGATATTTCTTCATCTAGTACTATATCACTGGATGATGATCCACGTCTCTGTCTACCATTTACTTCAGAGGAAATATTGTTTGCACTTTCGAGATCTACATTGATTTCATCCGCCGATAATAACGACAAAATTTCTGTAAAAAGCAATTCAATCTCGATTTGCAAAAAATTATAATGATTGATGATTAAAGATTTTGAAATATTCAATGTACGTACATAAATTGGAAAATTGTCATTATTTACCTGATCTTGTAATGTTTCAATGACTAATGGACATACATGTTGTTTTAACAATTCACCAAATTCATTGGAAGAATGAAATAACTTCGTGTTTGCTGATAATAATGTACTAATAACTTCTAACGCCAATGTCTTGCTTATGGTAGCACCATCTTTTACCCAAATAGGACGATCTGCTTTTGCAAGTAAACAAAAATCTTGAAACAATAAATATGCATGTCGACAATTTCCAGCTAGACCAACTGGTGCTGGTGCCATTGTAGCTCTTCTACCTAATGCAGCAGCCCTTTCTACTTTAATTCTACGATCCCGATCATCATCTTCCTTTACAGATGTTAACTCCCTGTCACTGTTTTCACTATTTAAATTTATCAATATCCTTTCCTCTACACGATCAAAAATTAACGTAACCATTTGTTGCAAAGTTGCTGATGCTGTATGATGTATTATTGGTTTCTCAGACGCAAATAAATCAAACGCTATGGAAAATAATTGTTTTATAACGTCTTCTGGTACATCAAATCGTTTTGGCGCGGTTATTAGCGGCAGTGTTTGCAGCGCTTTCAATAAAACCTCTTGTTGTTGACTTAATGCTTGTATCCGCAACACTCGCATGATATTAGGAAAATCTTCTCGTTCAACACAATCATGGTTTAATAATCGTTGTATCGCACTTATGGATAGAGATAATAAATCAATACTAGCATTTCCATGATTACACGCTAATACAAATGGATTTAAGACATCTCCACCTACTCTAAAAGATGACGATTCATCGTCCACATCATCAGAGGAATTACCTTGTGATTTATGTGTAGTATTCTGCCGTATTCTACGATGAAGTGCTGCTTTTTGTGCTCGTAACCGTATAATACCACGTTCAGCAGCTTCTTTTACCATTGGATATTGTCTCCTCGCAGCAACTGATAATGATCTTAAATCAGCTTCAATGGTATGTGCCATATCCAAGGCAGTTGATTTCTGCTGTGACATGAACATTGTTTGATTGTTGTATATAATATATTTCCTATATGTTTATATTATCTTATATCAACAATTCTATGTACATTAAATATATATATATATATATATATTGTTTGTTAATTATGCTTCTCCCATTCTCTCCAATCATCAATGCTTGTATAAATATTTATTCCCAATAAATACATACAAAATTCATTTTCTTCTTCTTCTTCATTTTTTATAATCAAAAAAGTCGGTCTCTCGGGTTTTGCTGGTTTGATGAGAAGTTAAAGTGGTTATAATATCTGGAAATTGTACTTAATCATCTAAACAATATTGTTAGACCCAAAATCAAACCCTATATCAAATCGCGACTTTCGATTGGTTTAAGGTAGTTTTCTTGGGATAAAATAATGAATAGAGAGCCCCGAATATTGAAATTCAAATAATAAATATATATATATATATCCGGATACATGTATAATGTATATATTTATTGCATTGATTTGGAAAGAAGATAGATTTAATAATAGATCTACAATTATTATTATTATTGATATAATGTTTAAACTTATTTTAATATTATGCTTTTTTGTAAAAAGTACATGTGGAAATAAAAATTTTATTTTTTATCAACCTGATGAAATGAGGGCAGAGTCCCTTGGTTGTTACGGCAATAAAATAACTAAAACACCAAACTTTGATGCATTTGCAAAAACAGCAACACGCTTTCAACAAGCACATGTCTCTTATACTGTTTGCACACAAAGTCGCATTGCATTTATGACAGGGTGGCCAACACATGTACGTGGTCATAGAACATTGTGGAGTTTATTACATGATTGGGAACCAAATCTTTTAAAGTATTTTAAAGAATTAAATTACACTGTGCTTTGGCATGGAAAAAATGATTTATTAGCATATGATAGTTTTGAAAAAAGTGTTTCGAAAGCATCACAGTCAACTGGCAAATTAAATGGTAAAAATCCATATAAAATGGAAGATCCAGAATATTATTCTTTCTTGTATGGTCCATACCCAGGCCATTACAACACCACACGAGATTATAATAATGTCATCAAAGCGATAAATTTTTTGAATTCGGGTCCAACCAAAAAACCATTTTTTATCTTTTTACCTTTAACAAAACCACATCCACTGTATTCAGTACCGGAACCATTTTATAGTACAATTGATCCAGAGACAATTACAAATTTACGTCCATCCAATTTGAAAAATAAACCAGATTATTATCAATTGATTCGACAATATCGTAATATGACATCATTGACAGATAAGTTTTTTAGAAAATTACATAGTGTATATTTAGGTTCAATAACATATAGTGATTTTTTATTTGGTTTATTACTAGAAGCTGTAAAAGTAAATGGTTTTGAAGATTCAACAACAATAAGTGTATTTGCTGATCATGGTGACTATGCAGGTGATTATGGATTAGTTGAAAAATGGCCAAGTGGTTTAGAAGATGTTTTAACACGAGTTCCTTTAATAATTAGAACACCAGGTGGTACAGAAGGACATGTTGTAAATGAATTAGTACAATTATATGACATTGTGCCCACAATGCTTGATATTGCTGATATAAAATTAAAGCATGTCCAGTTTGGAAAGTCGTTGAAAGCACAATTATTTGGTGCAACTGGTGATCCAAATCGTGCTGTATTTAGTGAAGGTGGGTACAGTACAAATGAACCACGTGATTTTGAAGGAAATCCAATAAATGGAGGGATTCCATCAGAAGGCAATATTTATTATCCCAAGTTATTGCAACAACAAGAAAAACCTTTATCAGTTTGCAGAGCAGTTAGTATACGTACAATGAAATATAAATTAATTATAAGAACGGATCCAACAAGTCCACAACATTTTAATGAATTGTATGATCTTACAAAAGATCCAAAAGAATTACATAATGTATATTATAATAATGATATATCGTATAAAGATATTATAACCAATTTGAAACAACAAATATTTGAATGGTATATGTTTACAAGTGATGTTACACCATGGCCAATTGATCCACGAAGTGGTAATATGCCATATCCACCATCACGAAGGTTACCAATTGATATTGGCGAGGATACAATTGATGTTCGTGGAGGTGATGATGATGATGAGGAGGAGTATTATTATTAAATACGTATATTTTTATATTTTAAATTTTAAGTAAGAGAATTTTTTATATTTTATATTTTAAATAAAAATATTTTTTTAGCACCTTTTTTTTGCTTTACTAATGATACACACGTACTTTTTTATTTTACATATATACAATATTTCAAAAGTGATATACAATTTCAAAAATATATATCTTGAGATATTATTATTTCACAACACACACACACACCTATCTCTTCCTTTTTTTTAAGCCATTATTTTATATTTTGACCATATCATATCATCTTTCACTTTTTCACATAAACTATCAGCAACTTGATCAGCAACACCATCCATATTTATCATCATATTTGAACTAAATGGAAGAAATGATGGAAACCCTGGACTTTTGATTTGTTTTGCAACTACATTGATTTCTTGGTCATCATCACCTTTTTCAGTTCCACCGTATTTTTCTTGTAACCAATTTTCCATTGAACTTTGTGCAATTTCATCAGCAAATCCAACCATTACAGCACGATTTCCTTCATAATATGAACCATCAAATAATCCATCGCCTTTGGATACATCAATTTCATCATTAGCTTCTTTTGCAAATTGCATTGCCAAATCAAAATTTAATTTATCTTTACGTCCTTCTTTTACAATATCAATAAAGTTAGTATGTAAATTTGAAATTATTGTTTGTGTCCGTTTTTGATCTTCAACTTTAACATCTTCAAACATATTATTTTGTGATTTGACACGCCCTGCTGTTAGCAATCTTGGTTCTAAACCAACTTTATCAATCAATTCTTTTGCACCAAATGTTTGACTAATTACACCAACAGATCCTACAATACTACTTTCATCAACTATAATATCATCACCAGCAGCAGCTATATACATCCCACCACTTGCACATACGTCTTCAACAAAAATGTGTAATTTTTTATTGTGTTTGTGTTTTAAATTGACCAATTGTTTGTAAATTAAACTACTTTGAACAGGTGATCCACCTGGAGAATTTATTACTAGCACTACAGCTGGTGCTTTAGATTTAAAAGCTTTTTCCAGTAGTGGATTGAACCGGTTTAGATTGATTCTAGTGTTTCCACCAGGACCACCACTTGCACCAGCTTGAATTGTGCCTTCCATTCTTATGAAAGGCACCACCAATTTCTTTTTACCACCGTGTAAAAATGGTGGTAATTTATTTTTTATAATGTTTGGGAGGTATTTAAACATTATCTATAGGTATATATATATATATGATGTTATGTTTCGAACCTTTCATATCTATCTATCTATCTATCTATCTTCCATCTACAGTATCTATCTACAAATCGAACACAACAAAAGGAGTGCGAGTTTCGATCGATGGAGATGAGCAACCCATGAGAGTGGTGGCGGCCTTTTTTTCTTCTTCTCCCTTCTTTATACCAGGTATTATCTTTTTCCCATTATTGGTATTAATAGTATTATTATTATTATAATAGCATAGACTACCAGGTATCATCATTTTTTTTCACGTACTCTCTGCTATATATATAGTATTATATATATTAAGGTATTATGGATTTAGCCATATCAATTCTCCTTTTGTTTTTTTCATACTTGTTGTCCCTTCTTTTATCTTTTTTGTTCAAGCTGGTTCTTTCTCTTTTTGACTTTACATAATTTCCTTTCTTTTCCTTTTTCTTGTTTGTTTTCTTCAAGTACAAAAGAGCAATTTCCTGCAAACTTTGGTTGGAAACTTGTTGCCATATTGACAAAGTCACTGTCTTTTAATGCAGACCCATCAGTTGTTTCGTTTGAAACCTTTGGTGCTTCATATTGCAATGTTCCATTCATTTTGATTCATTTCCCTCTTCTTCCAGAACCATTGCTTCTTTGAATGTGCTTTTTACCAATGGGATTTCTTCACAGGCATTGCAACCACCAACCGTAGAATTTGATTGCATCGACATGTCAAGTTCACTACGAATATTTTGTTTTCTCGTTTCAGCTGGTTTTTTTTTCGCATCATTTACATTCTTTACTTTTTTCATACAAAGTTTTGATTCTTCTTTTGCTGATAATCTTCCAGTAGTACTAACATTGACAATTGCTTGTGCAAATAAAGCATTGGTTTTGTGTTGTTCCACTGATTAAAATTATTGTAGAAAAAAAAAAGTAGTAGTAGTAGCGATAATAATAATAATAATAGCAAAAAAACAATGTCCAAGAAAGAACAACGTAAAAAACTCGCACCTACATTCATTTCTGCTTACAATAAGGCAAAAGATACATCACCAATAGAAAGATTAGGAAAAGAAACATTAACAAATGAAAAATTGGCATCAATGTCAATCAAGGAAAAGTTGCGTTTATTAGCAAGTAAAATTAGGAAGCGATAAGAAACAAGAAGAAGATATATACATATGTATAAAACAAACACCATGTCATCATATAATTATAGCGATGAAGATGAAGAGGATGGCATGAGTGAGAAGACAATAGCATTAATGCAGGAAAATTATGACCTGAAACAAGAATTAGCATTGGAAAAAGAAGTCAAAAAATTTTACGCCGCATTATCCAAATACAATGGTTCAAGTGAAGTATACAAATATAAGAG
>JACLAC010005914.1_pt1 | contig 10355 bp, 5 predicted proteins | sample 8027881 | NCBI WGS metagenome assembly JACLAC01 (sample SAMN15725517, study PRJNA655200) | protist metagenome | isolation source: fluorescence activated cell sorting (FACS) single amplified genomes of... | place: Spain: Blaines Bay Microbial Observatory, Mediterranean Sea | collected 2016-01-19 | reverse complement strand
GAGCGTACATCGAAGATACCTCAGCCTCTTATTGATATTTGTGAGCAGGCAATGAGGCGTGAGAGAGAGCAGCGTTATCACTCTGCTCAGCAGCTGGCCTCAGATGTTTTTGATTGGCTAGAGGGGGCTCAGAAGAGAGACAAAGCTTTGGCCGAGGTGGAGAAGGCAGAGGCGGTAAACGATCGCACCGAGAAGCTGGCTGCTGATGCTGCTCGCCTCTGGAGAGAGGTGGATCAGACTTTTCAGGAGCAGGGTGCAACCAGCCGAGAGGGGTGGAGAAAATGGGAAGAGCTGAAAGGTGTTGAAGAAGATCTTAGTAGCAAAGAACAGCTGTATCGAAGAACCTTGCACGGTGCATTGGTTTATGATTCGAAGCTAGAAGAGGCTCACAGAGCACTTGCAGAGCTTCTGATTCAAGAGCTTGTTGAGGCCACTGCAAAGGGAGAGCGACAGGCACGAGAGAGCTTGCTGCAGCAGTACGAAGGTCACTTAGAGAATGTTTCTTTAACCCACTCAGCTCAGCTTAATCGCCGGCTAGAGGGACTTCTTGAAGATGATGTGCTGCTGCTACGAATGAGAAGAGGAGCACTCATTGGAAGAGCCGAATTATGCGAGGAGCTAGAGGCATCAATTGAATCAGGCTCTAGGCTAACATCCTTAATTGGAACTGCTGGAGTGGGAAAAAGTAGAATCGCACTCGAGGTTATTCAGAGAATAAAAAGTGAATCTTGTCGAACGTTCTTTTGTGATTTGACTGAAGCTTCCGATGAGCTCGATATTGCACGTTTGATCGGTAAAGCTCTTGGTTTGCGCTTACAAGATAAGGATCCCGTTGAGCAGCTGAGGCTCTTTTTATCAGCTCATCCAACCCTGCTTGTTCTGGACAAGATAGAGCAGGTGATCGATCCGATTAAGTCGGTTGTGCTGCGCTGGCTTGATCGCTCTTCAGAGCTGCGCATTGTTGTGACCAGCCGTATTCGGCTCAACCTTCCAGAGGAGCATCTTTTTTTGGTTCAGCCACTAAGTGTCCTTGAGGCGATGGAGCTATTTATCCGTGCAGGTCAGCACGCCAATTCTCAATTTCAGCTCTCCTCGGCGAACCGTCTTATTGTTGGACGGCTTATTCAGCAGCTGGATCGACTTCCACTGGCGATTGAGCTCGCTGCTGCTCGGCTAAATATCTTTCCCATTGATGAGCTAGAGCGTCGGCTTGACGAGCGTTTCTCGCTGCTTCGCTCACGTGACAAAGAGACTCAGGCACTTCAGGGGGCTCTTGACTGGTCGTGGGATTTGCTCAAGCCGTGGGAAAAGGCTGCACTTTCTCAGGCCAGTATGTTTCGAGGAGGCTTTGGTTTTCAAGCCGCAGATGCGGTCTTGCATGTTGGTGCCTGGAAAGAGGCGCAGGCGATCTTTGATATCCTTCAGGACCTTTGTGAGGACAGTCTGCTGCGACAAGAGCTTTTAATGGATGGAACGATCCGCTATGGGCAGCTTGAATCCATTCGAGCATATGCTCGAGAAAAGCTAGCTGAACCAGAGGCTGTCGAGAACGAGCTCTCTGGAGAAAGGGCACTACAGGAGACGGCTTATCGTCATGCTAGCTATTATTCACAGCTCGGAGAGCGCTCCTTCCTCGTTGAGCTCGATGGGCTAGAGGCGAGTAAGCACTGGTCTATTCTCTTCACAGAGCAGGATAATTTAGTTGCAGGAACTGAGCACGGAACGGCTGCTTCTGCTACGCTCTGTTGCTTGGCAGCTTTAAAGGTTCTGGGAATGAAAGGTCCAGCTTCACTCGGCATTGAGCTAACGACTCGGGTGCTTCAGCTTCAAGACTTATCTGCTCAAATGACCTTACAACTACGGCTAGAGCGTACGAAATTTTTACGGATTAGCGGTCGGATGAAGGAAGCACGGCAGTATCTCATTCAGAGCCAAGAGAAGAAGCCTCTCTCCAGCCAAAATGAGGGCTCTGGAGCAGAGGAGCTGCAGATTCTGAGCGGAGAATGGCTGATGGAACAGGGGCACATAGAGCGTGAGCAGTCATACTATGAGAAGGCACTGAGCTGTTATCAGCAGGCTCTTGAGATTTTTCAGCATCTCTCTTTTAGGAAGGGCCTTTCAGAGGCCTACCGCAGAATAGGAATAGTCTACTCTGAGCAAGGAAAGTATGATGATTCATTGACCTCTTATAAAGAGGCACTTTTGCTGATTCGAGCTATAAAAGATCGCCGACATGAGGGGGTCGTTCTGGGTAACATTGGAATCGTGTATCGAGAAAAGGGAGAAGGAGATGCCTCTTTATCCGCTTATCAAGAGGCACTTGAGATCCACAGAGAGACCGGTGATAAACACAATGAAGGAAAGGTTCTCGGTAATATCGGTGTCATCTTACAGGGGGAGGGAAGCAATGAAGAGGCTTTAAGCTATTATCAGCAGGCCCTTGATATACATCAGATGATTGGAGACCGTCGTAATGAGGGGATATTTCTTGGGAATATAGGAAACATACATCATCGAGTCGGTGCCTCTGCAGAGGCGCTGAGCTATTACCGTCAATCCCTAGAGATTCATCGTGAGCTGGGGGACAAGAGAAATGAAGGGTTGTTTTTAAACAACATTGCAATCGTTTATAAGCAGCAGGGAGATCTCAAAGGCTCTTTGAGCTACTATTTGCAGGCTTTGGATCTACAGCGAGAAATCGGGAACCGCCGGAGTGAGGGGATTGTTCTTGGGAACATCGGAAGTATCTATCGAGATCTAGAAGAATACCAAGCAGCTCTTAGCTCGTATGAGTCTTCTTTAGAAATACACCGTGAGATTGGCAACAAAAGAAGTGAGGGGATTACGCTTGGAAACTCGGGAGAGCTTCTGGTGAAGAGTGAGCGAATTGAGGATGCCAAGGTTGCTTTTCGAGAGGCGATTATCTTGTGCGATGAGACCTTTCTAATTGCTGCAGGGGTGTTTCGAGGCTCTTTGGCCTTGCTGCATGCTGCTGAGGGTGAGCTCGAGCAAGCTTTTCAGCTGCTTGAAGTGGGTGAGCCTCAGGTCGGTGTTTATCCGCTGGAATATGGGAAATTTCTATGTAAAAAAGGAGAGGTTGAGCTGATTGCAGGTCAGCTTGGGGCAGCAGAGCTCTCTTGTGACAAGGCGAAAGAGATAGCAGCTGAGCTTAAAGCTGGTGATGAGAGTGAGCTGTCGCAGATGATCAAAGAGATGTCATCGAAGCTGGGCTCTTCTAAATAGGAGCTCTTACCAGCAAGCTTTTATTGTGCACGACCTCTTCGAAGCACCATGTTGACCTCTTGCCGAACGCCCAAGATCCAAGCTGTTCCCAGGAAAATGATCATAGCAGAGAGAACCCCGAAGCCGAGGACAGCAAAGTTTTGAATAGAGGGCCCTACAGCCCAGCTTCCCAAGAGCGCAATCGCCCAAGCAGCTCCAGCAGCCGGAATGACGGCAAGAGACATCTTGAGCATTGGCAGCATCAGGCGCCGCATTCCAATACTGGCTCCAATTTTCCAGTGAAGGAGCACAAGGTAGGTTAAGAACTGAAGGGCTGTAGAGGCCGAGAGGGCAATGCCGAGTCCTTGAACACCCCACTCAAGCTTAAGTGCAAAAAACCAGCCGAGACCAAAGGTGAGGAGCAGCCCAAGGAGAGCGACCCCCATCAAAATATCCCGTCTGTTTAAAGCAAAGTAGGGCTTCTTAATAATATTAATTCCAGCAACGGAGAGCATGAAGGGAATGAGGCAGACCAATGTTTCAGCAGTTTGATGTGCTCCAAGGTCGCTAAATTGTCCATGCTTGTAGAGGGTGAAGACAATGGGCTCGTTGAGCACGAGTAACAACCCAGCAGCCGGAAGGAGGACGACCGCAGCAAGCCGAATAGCATCAACGCATGCGTCTTCAAATCCAGACCAGTCTTGATCTTTTGCTGCCTTGGAAATAGTTGGGAGCAGAGCACTTCCAACAGCAACGGCGATGACACCTTGTGAGAGATCTACCACACGGTTGGCATACCAGTATTGGGTAATAGAGCCGGTGGGAAGCTCAGAGGCGATGTTCCGAAGAACAATGATATTGAGCTGTGCAAAGACACCAATAGCTACCACTTTTTTCATCTCATTGATGATATTTTTAAAGCGAGGAGAGGCCCAGATCTCTGTATTGAGCCGAAATGCTCCCCATTTTTTATGAACGAGCGGAATACAGACCAAAAAGTGAATGAGGCCTCCCACAAGAAGACCTCCAGTAAGCGCATAGACGGGGGTGATATTAAGGTATGAAGCACCTAGGATTGCCGTTACCATGGTTCCGGAAACGATTCCGGGAGCTAGCTTGGGTAAAAAGTAATGGTGCTTGATGTTGAGCAATCCTTCACACCAAGAGACCAAGCTCACAAAGAGTATAAAGGGCATCATCCAGCGGGTAAGCTCGACGGTCATTTCATACTGTGGAGTACCTTCTTCAAAGCCAGAGGCAAAGATTCCAACGAGGGTTTCTGGGATGAGAATTCCCACGGAGCAGATAATGAGACATGCCAAAACAAGGGCTGTAAATATTCCTCCTGCTAGTTTTTGTGAATTGGCCTCAGCTTGTTCATCGCTCTCTTTTCCGGCGGTTAAGGCTGGCACCATGACACCGGTTAATCCCTCGTCGGCAACAAAGCGGCGAAAGATACTCGGGATCGTAAAGGCCATCCAAAAAGAGTCAGACTCAATGCCATCGCCCAGAATATTACCAATAACGATGTCTCTCAGAGCGCCGAAAACTCTTGAAAGCCCCGTTGCCATCGCCGAGGAAAAGGCTCCTCGATAAAGTGTGCTGCGATTCATTGTTAATCCAAAAGAGAGGTTGTACGACCTAATCGAGAGAGCGGTGATAAGAGCTGAGGGCCTTGAACATAAGAGGTATTGCCTCTTTGTTCAACACACCAGCACCATCAGGGCTTCCATCGTTGTACAGGAGAGCAGAAGAGGCTTAGAATTTCGTATCCTGTCCGGTAAAATAGAGCGAGAAGCTTTTAAGGTTGATTTGAAGAAGCAGAGCGTGGCTCGCAGAGGTGGCTGCTGGTGTCGATTTGAAGATAAAAGACAGGTTTTTTTATAAAGGAGCTCTCTGAAGATCAATACGTTTTTCTTTAGCTTCTTTACTTCTTATCTGTTCGATGTTTGCGCTCAACAGTGATAGCCTTTTTTAGATGAACTTTTTATTCTTTCTTAGCTGCACAATGGAAGCTCCAGAAGAGGTGACCCCGTATCAAAAGTGGCGCCAAGGAGCAGAGCTCGAGGTCGTTGCCGAGGAGCTAACGGGTGTTGAGCGCGATCTCTTTCTTCTTTCTGTCGTGGAGCAACGTCCTGCCAAAGCATCGAAAATCTGTCCCAAGATAAAATCGATAAGTGCACTGAAACACTGTAAAAACTATATTCAGCGTCCACATCTGTGGCACCGTATTTCAACAACGCCTTTCAAGCCTCGTCTTGGAGGAGGGCCTGGGGACATTCATGCAGTGCCTCGCTATAAAAATGAGGTGCTGGGTCAAGCATTGCCATCAGTGAAGGAGTGTCGCTCTGAACAGACTGAGCTGCAATGTCGAATTGAGAACGCGGCTCAGGCAGCAGGAGCCGTGGATGCATCCAGAGAGTGTCTTGTTCTCTCCGGCCGTCAGCGTCAAGAGTGTTATTTCAGAGCGGCAGAGTCATTGTTGACCGATCGAGGCGAGGCTGTTGTTGGAGATGCGATTGATTTGTGTATGGAGGCAGCTCAGTTTAGCAGTAGCTGCTTACAGCATCTGACGGACATCTTGTCTGTTGAAACCCCATCAGCGGATGCTGACGAGGAGCTTTGGAAGGGGGTGTTGCAAAATTATGAGGCGCTATTGGCTGCATGGGAAGCTCGATTTCCTGCTTATCAATCTTTTGCTGAAGATCAATTTTGGGATCGGGTCGCTCACAAAGCTTATGGTCAGTCAGCCCTGATCTCTGGTAAGCCGCTGGAGCTGCTGCCCTCAACGGCAGCACCTCATATCCGTGCAGCGTTAGCTTTTCGGCTGATGAGTGTGGTGGGACCTGCTGAGCATACACTTGAAGAGTGGTCGCATCTTGTGACTGAGCGTCTAACGATGAGAGAAGGAGCAGCTGTGATGGTGAAGCAACACGATTACAAGAGAGGTCAGCCAACGACCTTAAAGGGACTAAGAGACCCGAAGTGGATGGGGATCGAGAGACACTGGTCTTCAGACCATGGGCCTGAGCTGCATCTTCCAGCTGTTCATTTTCGAAAGGATGCTCGACGGGCAACAGATGATGATCCCAAGGTTGATGTCCAGCTTGTTGTTTTAGAGTCAGCCGCTCGTTTAAGCGAGGGACATGAGGTGATTCGAGAGGGGCTAAGATCACCGGTTGAGGTTATTCACTTCACCGCTCATCGCCATGTTCAATAAGCGTAGAGTGGAGGCTGTCGGAAATAGAGACACAAAGTCGGTTAAGATGACCTCAAATTTTGAGCTGCAAGAAGAGAGAATTGGGATATAGCTTGGAAGATCTATTTTGTAGGAGCATCAGATGACACCAGAATTTAAAGCAAGGATTGACACCCTATTGAATGAAAATCGCGTCGTTCTTTTTATGAAGGGTGATAAACAGCAACCGGCTTGTGGCTTTTCGTTTCGCGTGGTCTCGATGCTCAATGAGTTTGAGCTCGACTATGCAACAGTGAACGTGCTGGCAGACACGGAGGTTCGATCAGGGATGAAAGAGTACTCTAGCTGGCCAACATTCCCACAGCTTTATGTCGAGAGTGAGCTGGTTGGTGGCTGTGATATTATTACGCAGATGTTCCAGTCTGGAGAGCTTGCAGAAATGCTTGGTGCTCAGCTTCCAGAGGTACATCCTCCCGACCTTACCATTACTGATGGTGCTGCTGCTGCGCTTAAGGGGGCGAAGCAGCAGATGGTAGATGATGGTGTCGAGGGAGAGATTTTTATTGAGATAGATGAGCGCTTCAACGAGGACCTCTATCTAGCTCCACGAGAGCAAGATTCACTGGAAGGAAGTTCCAACGGTGTCTCGATTTTCTTCTCACGCAGCTCTGCCAAAAGAGCGAATGGTTTGGTGATTGACTATCGTGATGGTGAGGGATTTATGCTCGACAATCCAAACAAGCCTCCTTCTGTTAAGACCTTAACGGTTCAGCAGCTTAAGCAGTGGATGACAGAGGGAGATGAGTTCTTGCTCTATGATGTTCGTGGAGAGAACGAACGTCAGCTTGCAAAAATTGACGCAGCACGTCCTTTTGATGGACAGGCTCGTCTTGATCTGGACGAGCTTCCGAAGGAGACTATTCTTGTTTTTCAGTGCCACCATGGAATGAGAAGCATGTCCGCAGCACAGCAGGTGTTGGCTCAAGGATTTAGACAGGTTTATAACCTGCATGGCGGAATCCATGCGTGGTCAACACAGATTGATTCTTCTGTTCCAACATACTAAAGATGCTGCTTATGACAACGCTGGAGGTTTGTTCTCCTCTCTACCGTCGTTTTTTCTGGCTAAGCTGCGCTCAATCATTTAACTTGCATGTTGCAAGATAAAATCAAGATTGCTTGTTGACATCATCTTTGAGTGCTTTATCTAGCTTTCTATTGCAGCGTATTATGTCTCTCTATTTTTACTGACGAGCTTTGGTAACAGCACGAGTAAGGAGAGTGAAAGATCCTTATTTAAGTTTGTACTGAGCATACCCCCTTTAAAAAATAAACCCTCAATTCCAAGAGGAGGAAGCACTACATCATTAAGGTAGTAGGTCAAAAACATAGCGGATGCCCCACCATTTTCATCAACAGCAAGCACCTGCAAGGTAATGTGGTCAGACCAATAGGTCTCTGGAACCATCCAATACCCCTTTCGGGAATTAGCTTCAAAGCTCCAGCCCAGTGGTGCCTGAGGAAAAAGAAGCTCGATCTCATCTCCATCAGCATCTGAGACATCAATCGAGATGTCGAAACGCTCTCCTGCAGACACAATAAGCTCTTCTCCCAGCTCACCATCAGGATAGGCGAAACCAAAAAGATATTTTACCTTTAGCCCATTGTAGCTCTCAAAACGGGGAGGCTCATTAGCTCCGGTACAAGCAAGAAGAAACGCCATCATGGCTGCACCTCGACGGACATGCTTCGCCAGGCCATATTTGGATTGGTGGTCCAGAGAGAATGAACCACCACCCAGACGCGGAGGGGACCGCTCGCTTCCTCTGGAATTCTCCATATATTGCTGCTTGTGCTCACAGCAATGGGCTTACTCTCAGAGGGGGGCTCAAATGAAGTGACACTGGTTAAACCTGTTCCCAGTAAGGTTCCCGCATCTATATACCAATTGAAAAATGCGCCTCGTAAATCTGCATGTACACGGAAGGTGAGCTCGACGAGCTCTCCCGCTTGGGCCTCTGTTGGACCCGTCAGCTCCATCGGATGCTGATGAAGGGGAACCGTTACGAGCTCCGGAGCTTCTGGAAACCACTCTCCAAAATCAGCAGCAAATGCTTCCGCTTCTCTCTCTCCCCAGCTAGCCTTCAGAAGCGTTGGGAGCGTGTGGTGACATGGCTCACTCTCTTTCCAGCCGGTATCAAGCAACAGCTCTTCCCGCTCCTCTTCTGTCAGGGTCGGTAGCTCAAAAGAAGTGCTGCTTTCGGTGAAACTAAGCTGTACCTCATCTTCATCCTCTTCTTGGCTCTCTCCTTCTTGATCCTCTTCTCTCTCTTCTGCTCGATCACCCCAAGGGCAATTGATGATCTCAGGAAAGGTCGGTGCTGTTAGCTGCAGCGGAAGCTCTCCAGCACCCAGCACCGTGACCTCCTCTTCAACCTCAAAGCAATCCAAGCCCCAGATAATGGTCATCGTCTCATTTCCAGCTCCGCAAAGAGAGGCTTCAACAACGGGCTCCTCCCAACCTTGTGGAGCTAATATCAGCGCATCCAGCTCAAAAGGAGCGCCTGACACCGGCTCTATCGGATCCATCCGTACCGCTACAATGCGAGGTTCATCAACCAAATACTCCGTCGCCTGATAGCTAAGAAAGTCGGTTAAAAAACCAGCAAAACAACCAGCAAAAAACAACAACATTAAAATTTTGCCTCCACACCAGAGGTGATGATAATCGGAATCCCCGCCAAATCATAGAGCTCTGAATAATCATAGCGGTAAATTGAAATGAATGGGTTGGAACGTCTCGTAGCGTTGTAAATATCTGTATAGTAAATGAGCTCGATCTTGGGACGGCTTACTGATTTTTGAACGCGCAGATCAACCCTGAAGAAATCTGGATACCGATCTGAGTTGAGCTCTCCTCGCACTGCAGTGAAGCTCTGCTGGTTGGGAACATAGACGCCATTCAGAGGCGTATAAGGCTGTCCGGTCGTGTACTGCATCCGACCAGAGGCCTCCCATTTACTTCCCAGATCATAAGCTCCCACGACCGTTAAGGCGATGGGCTGATCATAATCGGAGGGAAAAGAGATTCCCTCTTCTGTTTTTCTATTGGCCTTGGACAAGGTGAGACTCACCCAGCCCCACCATGGACGCATCGAGGGCCGTACACGGATAAGGGTTTCAAGACCGTAAGCTAGTCCGGTCACCCCCAAATAGTAGGGCTGAAGCTCCGTGGTAATGACATCACCATTATTGTAGGTATCAACCTCAAGGTCCCGTACCACGAGCTCATTCATGACACCTGTAAAAATAGAGCTGTCAAGGCTCACACCATATCCCAGCTCTCCTTCGGTCCCAAAGCTCGCCTGCCATGCCGTCATAATCTCAAGATCTGGGTTACCGATCCCCTGTGCATAGCGCTCCAGTGGAGGAGCCTGTGTGTAGCGACCAACGGCACCTTTAATCAACCACTGCTCAGGAAGCTCGTACCGAAAAGAGAGGCGTGGCTCAGGCTCAACAACCTGCTTCTGATCCCACATATAATAGGCTCCTCTAAGACCAACGCCAAGATAGAGCTTTTCCCACTGAAGCTGAGGCTCGAGCCAAAAAGAGGTTGTTTGCTGCGTGTCCTTTGTTTTTACCTCTTCCAGCTCGGAGTAATCCTCAACAGCAAAGGTCTCTTGAAAGTCTTCAGCCGTAAACCAACGGGTAATCGACTGACCTCCTGCCACCAGATAAGACTCGCTCGAGACATCACCGAGCTTCCAGCTGTCATCACGGCGAACGACCAGCGAAGGTCCACCGACACGACCACGGTAAGGACCTTGGCGAGAAAGCCACCAAGCACCAAGCAGATTTTGCTGCTCTTCCATACCGAAAGAAGCCCATGTCTCATGCTCATGGTAATTATCGGTGTGAATCCACCGGCCGCGCA
>JACLAC010002594.1_pt1 | contig 10355 bp, 8 predicted proteins | sample 8027881 | NCBI WGS metagenome assembly JACLAC01 (sample SAMN15725517, study PRJNA655200) | protist metagenome | isolation source: fluorescence activated cell sorting (FACS) single amplified genomes of... | place: Spain: Blaines Bay Microbial Observatory, Mediterranean Sea | collected 2016-01-19 | reverse complement strand
ATATAATATATGATATATGAAACAGTAAAAACATAACAGCCAATTTTCTTGTTTTAAAAACATACTATATAATTTGTTCCTGAAACAGTAAAAATATTAATGATATAAAAAAATAATTGATAAACTTGTGAATCTATTATTAATACTTCGGTACGATAATACTACCTGTACGGGTGTGGAGTGTGGAGGGAGGATAATTATTATACACACCACGGCCTGGTTGCGTTTGTTTATTACATAACGGTACCCGTACTATTATACCAGGTATCCGAAAGGGGGTAAGAAAAAAAAGGAACCCCGACGACATACACCACACACCACCCACAACAACCAACAACACGACGAAGAAGAAGAAGAAAAAAATAGAGAGAGAGGGAAGAAGAGGAGAGAGGAGAGAGGAGAGGAGGAGAGAAGAAGAAGAAGAAAATATTAATTATTATTGGACGACTACTAATAATAATAATAAATAATAATAATAATAATTTTTAAAAAATAGTTGAATCGCAGAAGAAAATGTGGGTGTGTATCTTTTCATACTTCGTATTTTAAATCTTCTATAATTCTTTCAACATTATCGTCGTTTTGTTGCTGCGGGTGTTCAATTTCGGGCAATATAGAAGGTTGGAAAAAACGGCACGACAAGAAGATACCCGGACTGGCCAAAACGATTTTTACAGTATTGCGATGAGTCAGTTCAACGAAATTGTACAACTTGAGTGGGAAAAGCCCATCTTCCCTGTTCCACTTCTCGATAGCCCCGGTGAATCAACGCAAACATATCGATACGAAACTGAGTCAGAAACGTACAACACTGGTGCCACCTCAGTGGTGCAAGCCACAAGGTACACGGGCGAAAACGTACGTGAAAGCGTAGCCTGCAAATTTGTTAATTGGGAGGCCCTGGGGACAACTGGCGGCGGAGAAGCCCTTACAAAACGGAAAAATCGACTTCTGGTTGAAATAAAGGCGTTGAAAGATTTAGGGGCAAGGCACCCGAGCGTTACGAGTATACTCGACGTGAGCGCGACTTTGAGCCCAACTCACTGCCGGATCGTTTACCCGTGGCACGGTGGGTCATTAAAAACGCACTTGCTTCAGATTGAAGGGCAAAAAATAGCGCAGCCGCAAGTTGTTTTGGGAGTATTTTTGAAACTTTTCGATGCGGTGGCGTTCATGCACTCAAACGGGTGGTGTCATCGAGACATTAAGCCCGAAAACATATGTGTAATACTGTACCCAGGAGAGGAATGGTACCGAAGTCATCCAGTCCTTATAGATTTTGACTATGCCGTTCGAACGTCACCGAGCAACAGTGGTCTTCGTAAACTAACTGGGGCAGTAGGCTCTGCAGGTTTCATCCCACCGGAGATGTTCACAGAGACCCAATACGATGGAAAAGCGGGAGACATGTGGAGCTGGCGCCAATGTTGGTGGCTGGGATGGTGACACACAATTCCACTCTGCTCCGCTGGGGCGACCCTCGATGCAACGGGCAGCCAATCGACGGTTACAAAATTTTTTATCGTAAGTGTGGGGAAGAAGACTGGACGGAATGTTCTGACGAGTTTATCCCCCGGCGGGACGTTGAAGGCAAGGCAAATGTTGGCATTCATATACTTCCGGGGCAGCACCGGGTTACTGGGCTGGAGTACGACACGGAGTACGAGTATGCAATAAAGGCGCACAACAGCTGTGGCTGGAGTGCTATCGGTGGAGATAGCGAGGGACAGTGCACCCTTGCTCTCGAGCCCCCCGGGGCGCCTATGTGCACCCACCGCACAGATACACTCGCTACGATTACCTGGGAACCGCCCCACCTGACTGGAAGGCCGGTTGACAAGTACGAACTCTTCCAACGACGATGGCGCTTTGAGGGCGGGTTGTATTCCCCGTCATCCTGGGTGATTGTTGCGAAATCCAAGGACAACGTCTACATGACAGCAAATTTAAAAGCCACAGTTGCGTATCAATTTCGTGTTCGTGCCCACACGTACGCTGCCGATTTGCCAGCCCAGTGGAGCCAGCCGAGCGAGGTGAGCGATAAGGTTGAAATGCTGAGGAGGCTCTGATGATGCTGTACTGGTCCTCTGTCAGGGGGTTTCAGCGGATTTTTTGCGACAGTGTAAAATATTTTTTTTGATGGATGTAATTAATTTACAGCCATAATTTTGTTTTTAAGAATTAATTTAATTCATATTCATTCTATCATGGCATGGTATACTTTTAATGCAAAAACGTGCGAATATGACCTTCTTAAAAGTTACGCGTACAGGATTTCGAGTTTCGCTAATGGCCGTAAACAGACATTCGCAAGATTGCTTTGGTGTTGAAACCGGCAGAGTCCTCATCCCCATCTTTATCACGAGCTTGATACAAATATTGCCCATGTCCGTATCTTCGTCCATCCTTCCATTTACCCACAAATACACTCCCATTCCTATAAGTGACTATCCCGTCACCATCTTTTTTGCCAAACAAGAATTGCCCTTCATATTTATCGCCATTTGCTTTTACCAGTATTCCCGAGCCGTGCATGGCTCCTTTTTTCCAATCACCGCTGTACCGCATTCCATCGACAGATTGGTAAACACCATAACCATCTCGAGCATTGTCTTTGAACTCACCATTGAAGAAACTTCCGTCAACAAATTGAAAAATGCCGTTCCCCTCTCGCATACCATTAACCCACATCCCTTCAAACGTACAGCCATTTTCATATTGGTATTTTCCAACACCTTCACGACGATGACAAGAACGAAGAGTTAAAAGAGCCCGCGGCTCGCTTTATTGTTGTTCGCGAAAAGCCAACAGTTGCTTGGGAGCAGGGGACCCCGGTGGCCTTTGTCCATTTCCGGTTCACCCTGCAAGGAGAGTGCTTCAACCAGATGAAAGGGGAGCCGGCGTTGTTTGTTTATGACATTCAAGTGGAAGAAGCGTTCCAGCGAAAAGGGTTGGGAAAACACTTAATGCAAGTCTGTGAGCTGATCGGAACAAAGCAGCGCATGAAGTTCGTCCAGTTGCTGCTTCCAAATGGGAGCGAACGGGCTGTGGACTTCTTGACGTCAAAGCTAAAGGGCTACGGCGTAGACAACTCCCACCATGAATTCCTCGAAGGGGATGTGGAGGACGAAGGGTTTGGAATCTATGGGAAATGCATTGACCGCGCCCTGAAAGCAACAAAGCAGGCAGCAGCGACCGCAAAAACCCAGGTACAGCAAGAAATATTTGATCTCTGCAAGCTGTTGGACGACGGGGTGAAAGTGACAAGCAACGCCAAGGGTACCCCGGCAGGAAAAAAACAGGCGTCGGATGCATTGAAGAAAACATCGCCATAATGTCGTGAAACGTGTGCACTTCCTCTAATCCCGTCGTAGGTATCATAGGAAAACATTTTTTATATGAAAAAACAAGAAAATTGGCTGTTATTTAAGTAATTAAATTTAGCTTCCTCATACCCTAAACCTTTATATGAGATACATTAAGTTTTATCATATGATATTGTACGTAATTCAAAAAACTTTTTAAGTGTTCTCCCTCTTCCTGGTTCAGAATATTGTGGAACAACGCGATACCAACGGTTCTTTACGGCGACGCCTCGAACATGGCAGCTACCCATACCATTCCCTGCAACACAGAGAAGATACAAAATGCAAACACCAACACTACGAGCACAAACATGATTCGTTTAAACAAAGTATCCATAGATCGTAGAAACGGATATGGGTACGCTTTCGTGATATAGTGCAGCAGCTCCATCCAGGACTGAAAAAACACAGCAAAAACAGTAAAAGCAATGCAGGTTTCCGTAAAAGAAACACCGTACAGCAATATCAGCTTCGGGTCTTTGTTCAACAGCAAGTCGAAGAAACAATTAAATGCGGGGATCCAGTGCCCATAGAGCTGAACGACCAAAATGAGCGGGTTTTCTTTTTCAGCCATTCTGGTCTCTCGTTGCCACACTTCGTCGTACCAGCACATTTTCATAAATAAAATTGTAACGATAACCCCGGTGGAGTGTACGAGGAGTCCAGTTCGGTATAAGAACAGCTGCGTTTGACCAAATATAGGGATGTGACCAAGGCCTTGGTACAACGCAAATTTGGAAACAAAATCCAAGGTTGCCTGGGCAACGATCAGGGAGAAGACTATGTGTGTCAAAAAGCAAAAGTGCCCCACCGTGTCTTTCAGTTTGTAAGAGTTAAACGTTTTCTTGTCCTCCGTTGTGAAAATAAGAAATCCCCAGCTAGTAACACTAACGGCGAACAACACGAACGATACTGCGAGGCGCGAAATGCCAGTGGCTTCGATCTCTTGTTGCAAATGAACGAAATGATTCTCCCTACCGCATAGAACCGCCATCGCAGAAATGACAAAAAAGTGAACCGCAACGTCTATTCGGCGGACCTTGGCATTATGGCGGCGTTCAGCCTCTGTAAATATTGGCATGCTACAAACAAAGGGGGCAGGGTACAAATTCGTTTGTGTCAATGGTGATATAATCTCTTTGTGAGAAGTTTGTAATGAACCTCATAAATCCTTTCTCCCTCTCCCTCAATTGCTTTCTTTTGGCATGTTTACATTCTGATTATACTTTCTAATATATATATAATGAATTGGAAGTAGTTAGTAATATAGTTAGTAAGTATTATTAAAACCAAGGTATAAGTGTTGTAAGAAGAAAGAAGAAGAAGAAGAAGAAGATGAAGATGAAGAAGAAGAAGAAGAAGAAGAAGAAAGAAGAAGAATAAAATAGATTAATTAATAACCCCACCACAGGGCACAGGCCCACAGGAGGTGTAAAATCAAATAATTATTGATGAATTTTCTATTTATTACTTCTTCCCTCCCCTCTCTCCTCTTCCTCTCTTTTTTTTCTAAAAAAAAAATAAAAAGGAGTACAGTATTATTAGTGTACATTATATTGTACTTATATAAATATATTAAATGAAAAAATTTAAAAATGTATATATTATGAAGTATTATTATTGTAAAGTATAGTAAAGAATAAAGAATTAAGTGGTTGAGTATATATTCACTTCGCTCTTATCAAAACACACACGTAACGCATAGATGAAACAAATAACAGGGATTTTTGGATTCCATATACGAACACGGGCTTAATTGTTGAACTTGAAGAACATAATGTCACCACTCTGTACTTCATAGTTCTTTCCTTGCATTCTGCATTGCCCGGCGGCCTTGACTTTCTTCTCAGAGGTTTCGTCAGCACCCTGCTTTTTCCAGTCTTTGAACCCATACACATCGGCGCAAATAAAGCCTTTCTCGAAATCGGTGTGGATGACACCGGCGGCAGCCGGCGCCAATGTGCCTTCGCGAATAGCCCATGCACGAACCTCGTCTGCACCACAAGTAAAATAATTGATCAATTGCAAAGTCTTGTAGCCCGCTTTGATAATTTGTGGCAATACACTCTTCATGTTGTTGTTTTCTTTAATGAACGTGTTGAGCGCATCGCCCCCAGAAAGTTCCGCGTCGATGTAGTTCATTTCGTATTCGGCACTGAAAGGAATTACTTGGGCCCCAGGGTCTTTCGCCTTAACGGCCTCGAGAATTTTGGGCAGGTAATTACTGCGTTTGTTTACGTAACTCTTCTGCTTCAGGTTCACAAGGTAAATGACAGGCTTCGCAGAGAGGAAATAGAAATCGTTGATGACAGGGATTTCTTTCATGGTCCATGGGTGGTCACGAACTGGCTTTCCCGCTTTGAGGGTTTCCATGACTTTGTTGAGCACCTTGTACTCGAACTGCTGCTCTTTTGAACCATGCCCGCGGGAACAGAGGCGGGTCAACGGGTCGATACCTTTTTGGCAAGTCTCGATATCTTTCGCTAACAGTTCGTTTTCGATAATTTCAATGTCGCGCACTGGGTCTACGCTCTCTTCAACATGGGTGATATTTTTGTCGTCGAACGCCCTTAGCATGTGGTAGATGGCATCGACGGCGCGGATGTGAGACAAAAAGGCGTTCCCGAGGCCCTTTCCTTCCGCCGCCCCTGCTACTAAACCGGCGATATCGGTGACGGTCAGCACGGACGAAACAACGCTCTTCGGTTTGAACGCTTTCACTAACTGCTTGAAGCGTTGGTCCGGCACAGGGACTTTCGCTAGATTGGGCTCTTTTGTACAAAACGGGTAGTTTTCCGCAGGAACATGGAGTTTGGATAAGGTGTTGAAAAACGTACTCTTGCCGACGTTTGGCAAACCAACAATTCCCATACCGACATTGTTCGTTGCGCGCCCAAGAAGGACCTTCTTCGGGGGGCCCTCATCTTTGGCTCCTTTCTTTTTCGGTGGCATGCTTCAGTGCTGGTATGTATAGGCTTCGATGGCGTAAAATAATTAGAATATAAAACTAATGCGTATTTATATTCGTTTATTAAATATGTCTAAAACAGTGTTTTCATGCTGCTTTACATCTTATGTCATTTATCACTGTCGAAACAGATACTGTACACGGACATTCGGTAGGTAGGTGCGTTCTTTCTTTTCAATATTTTTTTTTGTTGTTGTTTTTTTTTTTCTTCTTCATCTCTACCTCTACTACTTCACTACCGGTATTAATATAATACTAAAAAATAATAAATTTTAATTATTTTTTTATTTTTTGCTTTTTGTGTTGTCCTCCTCCTTCTTCTTCCTTCCTTCCTTCTTCTTCTTAAGATCTGCCGGAGGTGGTGGTAGTAGTAGTATATTTTTTATTAAAATATTACTACCACTTTTGGTTCTATTCTCCTCTTTCTTAAATTGTATTATATAGAATCAATTTCAATTCAATACTGGCCATAGATTATTTTATGGCAAAAGAATAGAAAATATAGTAATAAACATTTGATAGGTAAATAATATATGGATACATCACCCATCACAGGGAATCAGAGTAATCCTATAAATTTTGAACAGAGAAGGTTGCTTGTCGTCAGGTCGGCTGATGTCGTTTACAAAAAATTCTTTGTTACTAGCTGTTGCATATTTTATGTATATAAAGCAAAATATAAAAATTACACTCTTTTGAAAACCAGTGCAACGATGGATTTTACCATCATCTGCCTGCAGTGTTTTCATTTTCACTCCCCCAGCGAGCTACGATGTTTGGTGCGCGACAAGCGCGGGTACACTTATACGCGCGTGCAAAAATACATCGTAGTAGGGTGAACCAGGGTTTGCACCAACCTGCCCGCGGGTAACGGGCAAAGGGCTGCTGCTGCCTGGTGGTGCACTTGCTGTAAGAAAAAAACTAATGGGTTCCGGTGGCTGTCTTTCTGTTGCCATGATCTCCTTCGCGGCCTCCCACACGGAGGGGTCACACACATGCACGGGACACGCAAAGGAGCATACGACGGCAACGGAATCAGCCCTGTCGGTTCTGTTGTGGGACGCTGGACTTGCCTCACTGCTTGCTCAAGTTCATGGCAGCTTGCATCCCATACGTGGCGGCATCCAAATTGTCTTTGTCGACGTCCGAGGCATTTTGTATCTTCTGGTGGATAGTATTCAGACCACTCAGAAGCGCCGGGTCTTTGAACGCCTTGACAAACTCTTGGTTGGTTCTGCCAAACGAGTCAATTAAATCACCAATGAACATACCCGCATTCACGAACGCGGTGTCGTCCATGTTCGGGTCATTCGCCACAAGCACAATGAATTTTAAAATGTTGAACAAATATGGGATGAACGGCTCGAACTTGTTCGTCACCGAAAGGCCGCTCAAAATTGCCATGTACGTGTCAAACAGGGAATTCCTCAGTTCACAGAAAAAATCAACGTCGTCTTCGTCCGCCTCCGCCATGTCGTAGGTCGCGCCGGACGCTTCGTTGAGTATGGACATGACGGGTTGGAAGTAGCGAACGAAACGATCGTCGAGGGCGATCGCTACGTCCCCGAAGGCCCCGATGACGGGGGCCTTGACAGATTGGTCCAACGATGGGTTTCGCAGGGCAGCGAGGAGCTCCTGCACGATGGCATCGCAATGCTGCTCGGACAGGCCGGGCCCGATGGCGCGGGTCAGATCGCCCACTAGGCCCACGACGATGGAACAGGTGTGAAAATCGTCCGTGTTCTTCAGGCCTTTGATGACCTTCGGGAACGTTTGGTCCAGGTACTTTGTGAACCCGCCTTCTACGAGGTTTGCCACTTGACTGATGAGAAGAAACGTCTCTGCCTCTGCGGTTGGCACGGTGGAGTCGAGGACTCGCAGGGCGACGGTCATGACGCGGTCGCACACTACTGTACCCCGCTGGTCCAATTTTCGCAGCGCAATTTGCAGCGAACCGGTGAGGGCCTCTTGGGCACTGGCTTTCGTGGGGCTGTCGGCCATCCCGACGGTCTGTTCGAGGCGACTGATGACTTCCAAGGTCACCTTTTCTAACGCTTGCTGCGTGTCCTGCGCCCCGTTTGTGATCCACTCGTTCAGGGCTTCGTGGGATTCCAGACGCAGGTTGTTCCCTTCTTCCCCATTGTTCGAGTTGCTAACAGTGAGGAGCGCCTCCACCACGGGCTGGAAGTACCGGGACAAAACGTTCGACCCATTGTCGGCCATCGCTTCCTGCGACTTTGCAATGCTGTGGAACGCCAGGCAAGCGTGGGATGCCATCGTCTCGTTCTTTGACATCGCCTCAAGCACCACTTTGATCAAGCCGTCGTACGTTTGCTCGTTCGCAGGGATCGCCGAAAAATGGTGGTCGCAGATTTGGGCGACGACCCACAAGGCCGTGTCCTGCACCGGCTGCATTGGGTCTTGCTCGACGAGCTGAAGGAGCGTGCCAAGGGCGTTCTGGATCATGGGCCCAAGCGCTTGCGTCGAGCAGCCTTCCATCACGGCACCGAACGCGTACGTCGCGGCATCTCGGCGCTGCCAGACCTGCTGGTCCCCAATCCACTGCTGGATGATCGGCATGACATGTTGCAGAATGATATCCTCGACCAGGGTGGCAATCAGCGACACGCAGGCACACGCGGCCTTCGCGGGGGTAAACTCGTCCTCGTCGTCGTCTTCCTCCACGGACGTCATCTTTTCCAACAGCAGCGGTATGAGGTTTCCGACCGCCCCCGCCACGTAGTTTTGGCACTTCCCGGGCTCGTCGCCGTTCGCAAGGTCGTACTCTTCGTCGCACACCGTGCTCCAGAACTCAATCGCTTGAAGGCTGACGTTGGCAGCGTCGTTGGTAATTGCACCGATGGTCAATTGGAAAAACGTTTGCATGTACGGCTGGATCCGCTCGTAGAAGCACGATACCATGCGCACCATGCACTCGAACGCGGACTGCCTAACTTTGCAGGCTACGCCGCTCGGGTCTTGCACCACCATGCCGTTATCGTCGAGCCCGCACTGGGCGGCCGTGCAGATCTGCGAGACAATCATGTTGGCTTCGTTTTCGGACGCCATGTTGCTCCCCGTAAAGGACAGCGACAGGTCCAACGCCTTCGTCGCCGCCAACCGCACGGGCAGCGAGGCCTCCTCTCTCATACTATGGACTATTGCCGTCAAAATTTCGTTCACCGACGCTGGCGGCACAACGTCTTCGTCCAGCTCCTCGCATAGGTACCCGATGCACTCCAGGGTCGCCTTCACCCCGTCGTCCTGCACCTGGGGGTTGCGGGCGTTCCCCGAGAGCGTGTTCAGCAGGTCCGGCCACTGGTTGGCTGGGATTTCTATGGTACCAATTTTCGCCACCGCCAACGCGGCGGCCCTCCTCACTTGCTGCGGCTGGCCCTGCTGCACTAGAATTTGAAGCAATTGCGCCTTTATGGTCTGCCGGTTGGCCGGGGGGACGCTCAAATACCGCTGGTCTTTGGCTGCCTGGCCTCGGGTGGTCCTGGCGTCTAAGGCATTCTTTAAATTGAGTCCTGCCAACTGGCGTAGCTGTACATTGTTCTGCGCGTTGATCATAACGTCTACGAGCGCGGCTAAGTACTGGCCGGTCTGCGAGCTTTCCGACTGGTTCAAAATCTGCTGCGCTTGCTGCCGCAGGTTAGGGTCCGCCCCCGCGGCGTTCGTTAACAGCTGTATCATATTCATGGTTCCCTGGTTTCCACAAACGACGAAGGGTACTCACGCTCTCTTTTTCAAAATCTTCCGCGCACGAATGGGAAGAAAGGACACAAGCAGTACCTCCTCTCACTCAGAAAAGACAAACGGTGAGCTGGACTTTTTCCGTGTAGATGTCCAACTTTCATGTAGTAATGGATGTTTCCCTAAAAGAATAGAAAGAGAAAGACTGGAAAATCTATACATGTAGTGAATGAAAGTAAGGTGGATGGATGGAGTTTCCTAAGTGCCACTAAGATACAAAAGTGACGTTCGTTGTTGTTTTTATTATTATTATTATTGTTATTTCC
>JACLAC010020639.1_pt1 | contig 10356 bp, 2 predicted proteins | sample 8027881 | NCBI WGS metagenome assembly JACLAC01 (sample SAMN15725517, study PRJNA655200) | protist metagenome | isolation source: fluorescence activated cell sorting (FACS) single amplified genomes of... | place: Spain: Blaines Bay Microbial Observatory, Mediterranean Sea | collected 2016-01-19 | reverse complement strand
TTCCTTTTTTAAATGTACTTTTGCTTGCGCTTTAACATGCTCTTCGTGGTCCTCACTATCGGTCAACTCTTCGATGCGTTTTTTCGTTTGCTCGATGCTGTGTGATGTTGGCTGTCTTTGCAAAGCTCCTCGTCGTGGAGGTGCTGTTCGTGGCCTATTGCTATTTCTACTATTATTGTTATTATTAGGATTGTTACTTCTTCTTCTATCATTATTATCATTATTATTATTATTATTATTGCTTTCACTCCTGGGTGAGCCTGTAAATACTTTTCTTTCCAAATTAGCGCCATCTGAATTGCCATCATCCTTGTTAATGTTAGCATTGCTATTAATAGGATCTACTTCTGGAGTATACGATTGAATATTAGTATATATTTTTTGTGACGCGAGTTTTTTCTTTTCAGCTTCAATTTTATCCTCGTACTCAAATAAATCTATGCCTTTTTCATATTCTTCTTTTACAACGACGGATGGGCGAAAGCTAACCCGTTGTTTTGGTGGGTCCACATTAACATTCGTCGTACTTGATATAATATCATGTACTGGGGATCTATTTGGTTTTATCTTCATCTGTTCCTTCTGTTCATCATCAGCACTTTCTTTATAAAATATTAAATTTGTACCAGTTGATTGTAAATTTACTTTTTTTCCTTTGTTGTTGTCATTTGCTATAGCATTATTATTATTATTATTATTATTACTACTACTACTACTATTATTATCGAAATCTTCATCATGTTTGCTTTTCTCTTTAGACTTTATCATATCTTTTTTCAAAAGTTCCATAAGTTGCCTGATATCATCACGTGGAAATCGTGTTGATATAGTTCTAAAGTCATCTGGAAATTTATTTAATACATCAAAATATGATTTTTTTGATAATGAAAACACTTCTGTATAAAAGCGTGCTCGTAAAGAAAATTTATACGCAATTTTACGTTGCATCAATGCATTTGATCCAAATATCTCATTGTCATGATAAATCCAAAGAATATCATTCATTGCAGCATCGATTTGTTCCAAAACTCCGCGTCGTATAATGTGTAGTTCCATATTATACATGGTAGTGCCTGCATTTATGACATATTGGTGACGTGCAAACGAATTGAATGTAAATTTTTTGCTTAACGCATCAATAAAACGTTTGCTTGTCGTTTCAAATAATGGTGTTTTAGCTAATGCTACTTTTGCTTTATACATTTTCATATTCTCGCGTAACTCATATGGCAATTGATCAAGTAATGCTATTTCATTAAAACTATCAACTGTATTTATTTTTTTAATTAAATTCGGTGGAAATTTCCGTTTCATTAGATATTGTTTCAATGTTTGTTTCTTAATGTTTATTAAATTATTATTCGTAGTACCATTATCATTTTGCTTTTGTTGTGAAGCAGTAAACATGTCTAAAAAGGTGGATATTAATATATAAAAACCTATAATTGGTCCTACAAATGATATTACACTTGCATAATATCTTTCGTAGACATTTGCTGGTCGAATACCACTATCTGAACCACCTAGAAATGAATTAGTAACAGACCAATACAATACAATAGAATATTTTTCCCATATGGTACTATTACTAGATATAGTTAATGTGCTGTTATTGCCCGAAGTCATCATATATAAATCCAGCCACGTATTTAAATTATCTTTCACTTGTGGATCTGGTGAAAGCAAAATAAATGCATGAAATAAACATGCAAATAAATGAATAAATAAAATATAATACACCATTCTTCCAACAAGATCCAATTTAATTGTTTTTGCTGTCTCGTAATTCTTAAAACATACAGGGGTAAATACGCGTTGCAACAATGTTGGTAATTTAAACAATTTTACCATTCTGAACAATCGAAATGCAGCATCTGCATTTTTAAATAATCCAAAGAAGAACCAGGTAAATGGGATTGCACCGATGAAATCAATGACAAACCATGAATGCAAATAATTCTTTGCGGTTCTTTCACGATCAGTAACAATTTCACCATCTTGTTTAAATGTGATGCAAAAATTTATTGTAACGTCCATCATGAATATAAGGTCAATGAAAACATTAATCAGTGATATTGTTACCGTATCGTTCCATATTCCAAAGCCAAATGCCATTGGATATACAAATGAAGTAAATATTAACAACAAAACGATTATTAAATTCCATAGAAAATAAAATACGGTATCATGGAAAATAACATCATATTCATTATAATATCCTGTATCTTCTACATATTCATTTACTTCATATTCATATTTATCGTTCTTATTTTTACCCCTGCGTTTTAAAAGGCATTTTCGTACCATATTTATCAAAGAGCCGATGATGCCAACGGATCCATTATCATTTTCCATCGTCATCATGCGCTGGTGATTCATATTGTTTTGATTTACAATTCGTATTGATTTCTGTTGATCCTCCTCTTCTACTTCCTTCGTTTCATCCTCTTCTTCCACGCGATATGATGCCATTTATATAAGTGTGTAAATTATTATTTTGTGTTTTCTTGTTTTATATATATATATATGTAAACGATTACTCATTGACTATATCTTGTGTGTTCATGTCCAGTAAAATAATATATAATGAATTTCCATTCAAAAAAATTAGGCAAAAAAATATTCTCTTTTTTTTGGCTTTTGCTTTGCTGCTACAGTACTGGGACTATAGCTCTACCATCTCTGTAGCTACTGCCAACGGCCAACGAATTAATTTTACAGTAGCTACCTGTATATGGCATTTTTACTGTAGGTAGCTAGCTCTATTAATGATGTGTTTTTTTATGACGACAGAGTGCGACAGTACGACACAGCATATGTATACACCACAGAGGGAGCTTGAAAAAAGCTTTTTTTAAGGTTGGGTGGGGTTTGATGATGCGGCGGTTCGATATTTTTTATTTATTTTTATATAAGTTTAATTTTATATATATGTGTAATATATGTATAGACGTCTATATATATATATACATATAGATGAATGGATAAATAGGCAGACAGATATACATATATATATATACATATATAACAAAATCAATCCAAAAGATGGTAGAACGATTACCACCAAAGCGCACTGTACGAAAATTTATCAATGCATGTATATGGGGGGATGTAGAGCTATGTACGCAAATGTTACGTGGTGATCCTGATCCAGATGATCCAACGGCTGATGAATTAACTGAGGATCAATTAAAACAACAGCAAAATTTGAATAAAAATTTATGGCATGGTATACCAGTTGATACACAACTTTACGATATACATGGTTGCACTGGATTAATGATTGCTGCAGCTAATGATCATGTTGAAATTATTGCATTGTTATTAGAATTAGGAGCAAAACAAGATGTGAAAGATATGCGTGGATGGACTGCATTAATGTATGCCGCACATGCTGGTAAATGGGGTATTATAGCATTTCTTCTTGATTGGCATCGTGAAGCAGTTATTTTAACACCTAGAACAATACGTAGAATACAATCGCCTGGTTATAAAGGAGGAGCATCGCCATATACACCTAGATCTGCATTAAGAAAAGCGATGAAAGGAAATAAATATAGAACATTGGTAGATGCAACAGATGAAAATGGATGGACTGCTTTGATGTTTGCACTTCGTTGTGGATGGGAAAGCGTCGTTGATGCTTTATTGGAAAGAGGTGCATCTACTAATTTATTGACAAAAGATGGTAAAACTACTTTAATGATAGCCTCAGCAAATGGAAATAAAAAACTTGTTAATTTATTAATTAAAAAACATGTAAATATTGATAGAATAGATCAATTTGGTTGGACGGCATTGCGTTATAGTGTATCGAATGATCATCGAGACATTGTTGAAATTTTAATCAATCATGGTGCTGATCCAGATGTCACAGACAAAAAAGGTGATACTTGTTTAAATATTGCAGTTGCTGGTGGAAATGCAGAAGTTTTCTCTTTGTTGATCAAACGAAGTAATTATTTAAGAAATGAAAAGGCCGAAAAGGTGAATGCAGCAACTGTTGTTCGTGCAGATAATGAAAAGTGGGACAAAAAGTTAGTCCATCGTGGCATTAGAAAAACTGAGTCTGGTCGAATTTTATGCTATTCAATATTTATAAAACGTATTGGTCCAATTGAAATTGTTTTGGAAATACAAGGTTATGATTTTAAAACTGGTAGAAATTGCAAAACTAGAAAATTGAGTGTCAATGAATGCAGTGCATATCGTTTTCTAGGACTTTTACAAAAAAAAGCAAAACCTAATAAATTTGATAGACTATCATCTCCAACAAAAGCAACAATTGAGGATGACAGCAACAACAACAACAACAACAATAATAATAATAATAGGAGCAATAATAAGCAAAATCCTGATATAATAAAATCACCAAGTTCATCACCAAATGTTTTTCCGGTTAAGAAGAATAGTGTGAAAGTGGAAAATAAATATAGAAATAGTCCATTACGAAAAGTTACAAACAAAAGTGCTGGGAAAATATCTCCTGGAAAAACCTCTTCAAATGATAAACGTCGTAATAAGAGTAAAAATAGAAAAAATACGAAAAATAAGATTCAATTAGATACCAACGATTTGACATTAAATATATCTGGATTAGATAGTATTAAACGTAAAATGTTTAAAAATGATGATGAGAAAAGTGTGGAGAAAAAAACTGAAGAAGAAAAAGAACAAAAAGAACAAAAAGAACGTATTGTTGAAATCATTCCACCCGTTGATACAAATAAAGATTTAGATGGGGCAAGAGCCTTAATAACAAGCATGTTGGATGTTGCAGAAGGAAAAGGTGTCGACGAAGGTATGCTTGTTATAGTTATTAGGCGAGAAAAAACATCAGATTTTCATTTACTAGTAACTGCTGTTCATGAGCGTTTATTTGAACTTGTTGATGGAGTTTTAAAGTCAGTATGGCCACCATTGTTGAAACAATATATTACAGTGCCAAAAGAAGTGAAAAAAAGACCTTCGTTGGGGCCATTGGAATATAAACTTCAACGTGCAATACGTAAAAATAAAATTTTTACCGTATGGGAATGTGTACGTGAGGGTGCAGATATTAATCGAATTGATCCAGTTTATGGACGCACAGCAGTACATTGGGCAATGGTAATGCGAGATATTGAATATGCTCAAGCAATCTTTTCCTCGGTGAAATATGATCCATATTTGTATATACAAGATGACAAAGGTGATACACCGCTACATATTGCCATGCGAAATGAAAATGAACATTTAGCAGATATGTTGCTACAACGCAATTCGCCGATACGATTGTACAATAGGAAAAATATTGCAAGTGTAGCAGCAGGGACAGAGATAGCATCAATACGAACGGAAGTAAAAAACGACCTTGTGCAAATTGCATTGTTTTCATTACCACCGCCACCATACACACCGTATTCCATTTCAAAAGGTAGTGATAATATAACTATCCAATGGTCAACGCCGCATCCATTGGTCCATTTAAAGTTACCTTTAATGGCACTTGATTCAGTTCCCCCTATTGAAACGTATGAAGTGCATATATTAACATGCGCCTCGCCTTTCATTTTCATGTCAAAAAAAACGTATAATCAACATCCAGACGATTTTCCTCGAGGTATTCAATCTATTAATAGATCTTTCAGTTCTTGGTTTAAATGGAGACAAATTTCCAATTTAACGGAAACGAACGCTACTATAACTGGTTTACCATTTGGTTGCAAACATTTAATTAAAGTTAGATGTAAAAATGAAAATGGATGGGGAAATTTCAGTCCAATATTAGTAATTGAAACTAATGTCGATGGTTATATATATAATGATGATAATTTAAATATACAAAATACAGGTTCAAAAAAACTAGCAGATAAGACCATCGCAACTATAAGTATTCATAATGCAGTTAAGTTAGGGCAGCTAAGTGTCGTTAAAACGTTAGCATTGAAAGATATCTCTTTGGTAAATTCTAGAAATAAAAATGGTATGACACCATTGCATTTAGCAGCGGCTTATGGCAGAAAAGAAATATTGGTGTTTTTATTGAGGCATTATGGAGATCCAATGAAACGAAACTGTAGAATGTACACTGTATATGATTTAGCTAAAGAACATGATAAAAGATTCTTACCTGCAAAAAAGCAAACGAAACTTTTTCATGGAGTTTATAAGAAAAGCATGTATAGAAACCTGGAGGAATGGGACAAGTTGCAAAATACCATTCGGAATAGCGCAGGAGCTAAATCATTGCCAATAGATAAAGGTGTAAGAGTATATAATCTCCTCCAAGCATTTCATGGATCGTATATTCATCGTTCTTTAAGTAATATACGAATTGGTGAACGATATGGTGAATATCAATTTTTGTTGGTTTTAAGGACTGGTATTTTTCAATACAACCGTACATGGGCTGGAAAAAAATATAGACACCCCAATGAATTGTTTGAACAAAGTTATTATCGTGATTTAAGAAAATATCAAGTAAAGAAGAAAAAAATATTAACATTAGACGATGTTGAAAAACAGGAGGAAGACGAAATACAATATAAGAAAAAAGAAGCACTTGTTATTCATGAAAATCGAGATGCAAAGAAACTATTTGGAGTTTACAACGATGAAGATCAGAGACGAGAAATTATTCGACATTTTGGAAAAGATATAGGATATGGTAAACAGTATTGGACACCATTTAAAACCAACCGTGTCGTGCATGGCTATTTTAACGGCATGTCTGTGAACGGTGGCGTTTCTAGATCGAAGATGGAAAAATGGATTGGAAATGAAGCTCCAGGAGTAAGGTATGTCAAATTTGAACATAGAAAAAATCAATACATGGTTAATAATGGTTATTATAAAGGCATGCGAGTCTTAAATACTTTTGCTAAGCGTACATCGCACAATACGACTGTTAAAATTGCTTTGAAAGATAAAGAAAAACGTGATAAGTTTTATGTACTTGTTACGGGTGTATTGACTGGTAAAAAAACAGAAATTGCAAGTGTAACGACTGTTGAAAAACGTGTATATGACGTTAGTAGTGAAATTGACGATGATGATGGTGGCATTTTTAGCAATGTTAATACGACAAAACCAGTGTTCATAGATGAAATTGTACATAGGGATGAAGTTGTGATAGAACAGCCAGTCTCAATTGAAGTGCCACGAGAAACTATTTTAAAATCTGGAATGAAATTACCCGAAAGAATGGATAAACCTATTGCAAAGTGGTGGTATCAATTTCGACGCTCAATGCGTCTGTATTTAGGGCGTCACCCGATTGTTGGGAAATCATCAAATAATGAAATTAAAATTAAAAATCCGCATTTACCATACATGGTACATAATGGCATTTACAAAGGCAAAAATATATACATTGGAGGTATTTCGAGAACAAGATTTTGGAAAGTACAAAAACCAAGAAGGTCGTTAATTAGGGTTCACAATGGACTATTCAAAGGTATTCGACTTGTTGGTCAATGGTATAAACCTACTGTTCCAAAGAAAAAATATATACCTGTGCACAATGGTATTGCCAGAGTAACTTGGATTAAAAAACTTAAAACACCCATTAACTTGTATTGTTTTTCTAATCATGGTCATCGAACTACCATTTTAAAACCAAATCCGTTCTTGCATAAAGTAGTGAAACAAAATAAACAGCAATATAAGCAAGATTGGGTTGTAAGGCTAAAAAAACAAGACCATTTTGAAAGTGCTGTTTCAGTGGTCGATTTACCACCGGTGGCAGGTAAAAAGCATAAGGTGCCAATGATTGATACTAATAATGTGCCAGAGGTTCAAAATGATAAAAGTGCTGCATTAGCAATTGGTATGAAAGCGTCTGAGAAGACAGAAGAGGTTAGTAATATCAACGTAACAATTTCATCGTTGAACGAAAAATTAAAAGCAATGGGGTGGTGGAAAGCAACGCGCGACAACGACATAATACATTTGACACGCATTATTAATGAGCCTGAATTTCAAGATACGAGGAATAAGTTGCAATTATTAAAATGTTGTAATACACATGGGAATAATGCTTTACATATTGCATGTCTTTCTGGAAGCTTTAAAATAGTCTTGACGTTGTTAAGAGTTGGTGCGGATCCATTGTGGAATACATTGTCAACAAATGAAAACGCATTTGATATTGCTAAAAGATATGATTTGACATCTGGTAAAAAAATATCGTTGTTAACTTTGATGAAGTCGTATATGGTAGATTTAAAGCTCATGGAAGAGGAAGGTGATGATGGATTGGGTAGAAAAAAGAAAAAGAAGAAGAAGAAGAAGAAGAAAAAACAGAAGCAATATTGAAAAATGAAAAATATATAAATTGTGACAAATTAAAGATATTTTTATAAAGCTTTTAAAATATACCCGGTTTTATAAAAAATATTTTTTTTGCTTTTTTTTTTAATTCTTTTTGTCAAAAAACATTCAGTAACATACCCATTTCATCATAATAAAGATTAAACATCATTTCAAATACTTCGTACCTACGGGTTTTTTATGGGAAAGTGCTGGATTTCCTGCCCGCCTGCAAACTGGCAAACTAGCTCTAGCCAGATAGCATGAAGATAACATTGAGGTGAAAAATTCCCTTGTCTATCAAATACATCAAACACTACAAATCTGCTATACTTGTATATTGAAATCAATTGTAAAAATGTTCTAAGGCCTGTATATATGCTTACATCTAAGATCAACACAGCACTAATACAAAAAAACTTGATAGGGCCATTTTCATAAACAATATCAATTAACAAAAAATCTCCATACTTAAGTTTTAAGTACATTGCCAAAATTATGTAAATTAGACTACTAAATTTATACTATACTTTTAAAACACCTCAAACACGAATATTTTTGCCAATTTTATTTTCAATTTCAGAAGTTCCGCCAAAGTGGGTACGAAAATTGAGAAATTTCATCAGATATATCAAATTTGCATTTCGTCTCACAACACTATTCCCAAAATTTATAAGTCATATAAACCTTCACATCCTCTCTTCATATATATAACTTGTATCTCTAAACTCCAACCAAAATAAATATTACATTTACATGAAACGCTAGACCCAAAGTGAATTTTCACTCAAAAATGCACTTTTTTTTACACTTTTATTAAGGTTTTACAGGCCTATTCCATAGTAAGGGTACTTTAACATGCAATTGAAACGTCGTTAGTAAAGTATGTTCCTGACACTCAGTTGTCATCAACTTACTCTTAGGTTTGGCACTATACATGTATAAATGAGAATCGAACCTATTTTTCTATTAATATTTTAATTGACTCGAGATATATTGTATCAACTATACCCCATTTTACAATGTATTTGAACATGCCTGAAAAAGGCCTAGAAATCCAAATCGATTTTGAAACACAACAATTCTAAATGGACCTAGAAATCTTCATTTTAAACATGCAACATAAAAAATTTTGATAAAATATCGTAGTTTCTACATCGTAGGTGATATATTTAACTTTTCTCCGAGAGTTTACATGTATAATTATGTTTTTAAAGAAAAGTGCTGAAAAAAAATTTTAAATCGTACGTTAGCATGGAGTTAGTATTAGAGCACTTTTCCATCGAAATGGTGAAAATCATGAAAGGTTAAAAACTTTCATTGAAGTTATAAATATTAGACTTTGAAACGTTGCATATCCGTTGCTTATTACGTATACAATGTCTGTAGGTCGTGGTCTGGGGAGTTTATTAGTAGAACCATGCTTACTAAAAATATCGTGCATTTTGATCATTTACGTTAGGGTTAGAGATGCTAGCACTACTCAGCATTGCGGGGTCATACCCGTACATGACGGGACCTCTCACTCTATTTTTCAGCACCAACATACACTCACACGAATGCCATTTCTGCACTTTCCCATTATATACAAAGCTGAAACCAATACCTAAAAGTCGTATACTGATCACTTAAACAATCCCCGACGGTTCTCCTGTCCATACACCGGATATAAGTCGAGCTTGACACCGATATGTGATTTTCAAGATCGGGTTAGTTTAGGGTTAGAGACCAAAAAATCACCAAAATATTAAAAAATTATCAGAAATATCACCAAAATACAATATGTCAATTTTTTCTATCTAAATCTTCTACGAATTAATTCGTTGTAAGACACATCTCTCAACACATGTCAAAAGGAAAGAAGTGCATGAATATTTTGATCTAATTATGTTTTAAATGAAACTGACAAGGTAATGAATTTTTTTCAAAATGGTGATTTTTTTAAAAATTAGTATCGACATAGGCTTGACTAAAAATGAAAAATTTGAAAATTGCAAAAGGTATTTTTTTGGAAATATACATACATATATTTATCAAAATAAGTATCCACGATCAATTTTGATA
>JACLAC010018369.1_pt1 | contig 10359 bp, 13 predicted proteins | sample 8027881 | NCBI WGS metagenome assembly JACLAC01 (sample SAMN15725517, study PRJNA655200) | protist metagenome | isolation source: fluorescence activated cell sorting (FACS) single amplified genomes of... | place: Spain: Blaines Bay Microbial Observatory, Mediterranean Sea | collected 2016-01-19 | reverse complement strand
TCCTTCTATTTTTGATCATGCTTTCACAATACCTGTGAACAGTTTGTATGGTACTCGGCTAGGATGGTAGGGAAATATGAATTTTATCGACCCATTATGTTAGAAAGATCTAAAATGACCAATCAACTTTGGTTACTGCTTAGAACTACAATCTCTCTCGCATTGCTGGGCATTGTTACTCTTTTTGACCCTTTTTGACTCTAAAATTCCCCCTGCCTGTCTTTTTCACTGTCTTTCCTGTCAAAACCTGACAAATACAACCCAATTTGAAGTCGTCTAGCTCCTCCAACTTTGGGCGTCCTCTTGGTATTTGAATTGAATGAGAACTCACTGATTTAATACCACCTGGTATTTAAATTTGACACGACTAATAGTAACCATTAGAATACCGCCCAGCATCTTAATGGTTAACAATCTATTTTGTCATATATTATAAAGGGATACAACAAAAATGAAAAATGTAATTATTACAGGATCTAGTAAGGGGGTTTGGATATTTAGCGGCTAAGGATTTTGCCAAAAAAGGTTATAAAGTCTGGGCAACCATGCGAAATTCTGATACAAAAAATTCGATCGCTAAAAAGGAACTTGAAGATTTTTCAGGTATATCATAACTGTAGTTTTTAGCGTTTTATTTAACATTTTAAAATAAAAGAAAATAAGAAAATGGAAAAAGTATTAGTAACAGGAATATCTGGCTTTTTAGGTCATCATTGTGCAGCAGAATTATTAAAAAATGGCTACTATGTAAAGGGTTCAGTTCGAGACATGAATAAAAAAAGTGAAGTCTTAAGCGGTTTAAAAAAAGAAATAGATCCAATTGAAAATCTAGAATTTGTTAAGCTTGATCTTTTGAGTGACGAAGGTTGGGATAACGCTATGGAAGGTTGTAAATACGTTTTACATGTTGCCTCACCTTTTTCTGTTAAAGAACCAAAGAATGAAAATGAATATATCGAACCTATACGTGATGGAACAATGCGTGCTCTCAAATCTGCCCAAAAAGCAAAAATTAAACGGTTTGTTTTAACATCTAGTGCAGTGACTATGATGGGTGTAGTATACGATAGTAGTCAAAATACTGGAACTGTTGATACTAAAGATTGGACAGACCCTGATTCAAAAAATATAAATACGTACATTAAAGCAAAAACACTTGGTGAAAAAGCTGCATGGGAATTTTATGGTAATCAATCTGATGATTCCTCAATGGGAATGGCTGTTATATGTGCAGGTGGTATATATGGACCTTCTTTAACTGGCAATATTAGTGGATTTTCTCTAAAGGGAGTTCATCAAATGTTAACTGGGCATTTTAAAATGTCAATGATTCCACCAGCAGCTATACCAATGTCTGATGTAAGAGATGTTGCAAAACTTCATGTGCTAGCGATGACAGAACAAAGAGCAAATGGTAAGCGATTAGTACCAACTACTTCTAAAGCATATTCGTTTATGGATATTGCAAAAATACTAAAGGAGAATGGTTATAATAAGGTTAGCACAAAAAAAGCACCAATATTTATGATAAAATTAATGAGTCTGTTTGATAAGGAAGCTAAGGGAATGGTGCCTATAGTTGGTAACACTGTTAGCTCTAATAACACCGAGACAAGAGAAATTTTTGATTGGGAGCCAATTCCTTTTGAAAAAACAATCTTAGATTGTGCGAAATCTATTGAACACCTTCTTTAGTGATTTTTAACTTTCTATATCGAACTCAAAACTACGTCACTATGTAAAACTAGGTTTTAGTCATTATTTAAAGAATCGAAAAAATACATTCGCAATAGTGGATAAAATTGCACTCAATAACATCATACTCCCAATAGGAGCATAAAATCGTGTAGAATCACTTTTATAGCTAAAATCTAAAGGCAGATTACCAAACCATTTCCATCCGGTCTTTGAACTGGTTATAGAGTTGGATACCTCGGTTTTTACGGTCTTCCTGTTGCAGGATGCAGTCTAACCGTCGCAGCACCAGGAAAGGTAAGGTGATGTCACCGTATTCGTGTTGTTTGAACAGACCACGTAAGACGTCGTCTGCAACGTTCCAGACCAGATTAGATAATTGTTGGAAATTTCCCATCTTGTTTTTTTGTTTGTATTAGAGTTTAGAGATAAGGGGTTTTAGCATATTGGTTCGGTTTTGTAAATAGGGTGGTGATACTGAATGACCACCACCGGTTACGTTGATTACGTACGTTACGTATGCTTTTTCCAACTTGGGTTTTTTAAATTTAATAATCGTCTCCGAAATCCCAGTCATCACCCAAAGCACCATCTTCATAAGGGTCGACGTCTTGGGTTAAAAACTGCTCTTCAGGTCTTGGGGTCGGTGTAACTGATTGTTTGTCTGGTTCCACCTTTTTGTTGAATTGGGGTTGTACAAAATCTTCTGATTCAACGGAACGGATAGGTACCACTTTGTCTTCGGGTTGATATTCATTGCCCCATGCACCTTCTTCGTCACCACCGTGAATTTCATCCACCCAGATTTTGCGCATCTGGTCTATCCCCAGGAATTTCCAACCTGTTGTTCCATCTTTACCAGTTAACTTTTTGAATGTTTTTGGGTTGATCCTTTTTTTCTCAAAATGGATTTTACCCATCTTATGTAATTGACTTAACCGTTTACTTAGATCCCTTTCGTTACCTGCGTAACTTCTACTACTGGTGGTTTTCTTTAGGAAATCGACGTAATCCTCGTGCAAGTCTTTGGGTGCGAAGACATTGTCCTGTTGGGTATTAATTTGGTGTGAATTCAACCAACCTTTGGTTTCTAAAATTCCAACATCATTCCTTTGTTGGTGACCACCGTTTTGAAATAGTTGTTGCAACCAGGCACAGACAGAATCTGTATTCAGATATTCTGAAGATGACAGAAGGGAAACAGATGTTACTCGACGAATTCTCTCAGACCAAAAACCAAAACAAACCCTTTTGGAAATTTTGAGGTTAGTTGATCAATCAGGTTGTCTTTTTTGTTGCTTATCAACCTAGTAAAATATTCCTATTCCATAGAACCGACATAAGTAACACTACCAACATTAGTACCAGTATCATCCTGTGTCGTTTGTTGTATTTGTTCCTCGTTATTTGCGACCGGATCGTTTTCTTCATCCGTTTCCTTCCTTCGGGCAAATGTAGAAGATGTCATTAGTTAGTCGAATCTCTATTTTCTGACTCGTTTAATATGACATCTCGTCTTGATAGATAAAAAATAACCCAAATAACTATTGATATCCCCCAAGAAATTAAAAAAACACTCTTTCCCCTTTATTAAAAAGAAATTCCATACCAATAACCAAAACAAAATTTTTGTAGACCTTATGAAGAAATCTTCTTTTTTTATTCTTTCCGAGTAGTGGAGGAGACCAAAAACCTATGTCTTTATTTGGTTTATATTATTCTTGTTGTTTATTGTCATCCATATTAACTACCTGTATTAGTCAGTTGGATCTGGATATGTCTGCTTCAAAATCTCCAAAGTATCCATCTCTAACGCAGTTGCGATTCGGTTAATCTCCTCCAAAGTGATGATGGTATGACCATTAACCTTTTTGGATAGTAACCCTTTTCGCATGTCTACCTTGTCAGCAATCTCTGCTGACTTACCATAAATCATCTTCTTAATTTTCTTGGTATCTAATTCTAATAATTTATTCATCATGTTTTTCAACCAATTTAAAGGTGGATATAGTACTGTGGAACTAAAATCTCGAAATACGATATAAAAGATGCTTAAATACAGGAGAGGATAGAGATAATAAATTACAGGACTTTTTCTACGAGGTAAGAAATTGGATCAGTCAGTAAGAATCGATTAGTTGTTGGAATTCTGGTGTGTGCCGAATGTTGTCAAAATCAGGATCTCTTCTTGAATACTCAATAAAACTTTCATTCAGATCAATTGTTTTCTGCAGGAACTCAATTGCTTGTTTCGTTTCTTTTTTGAGGGAATATACACAGGAAACACTATAATATCCCCATCCATTATTGGGTTCGATTTCAATAACTTTCTTGAATTCAGCAAGGGCATCATCTAGTTTACCTTGTTCTTTATAAACTTCTCCCAAACCCGAGTATCCGTACACGATGTTAGGGCTGGTTTTAATTATTTTTTTATATTCAGAAACTACCTCATCATATTTATCCTGTTGAAAATTATTATACGTAATTTGTACTTCTTTGTTTAAAGCAAACAAAAAACACCCCAGACCAATAAAAATAATCAACACGACTATTTTTAAAACTTTCATTATCTAACTATAATCTATTTAGAATTAATCAATTTTTGGAATGCTGAAAATTGTCGGATATTATCCAAATCACTGTCTGTCTTAGACCATTCAATAAAACTTTTATCTAACTTAACTGCTTTTTGTAACCATTGTATTGACACTTCTTTTTCATTTTTAAGGGAATAAGCACGTGTAAGACCGTAGTATATCCCTGCATTGTTTGGTTGACCCTTAATTGCTTTTTGGTATTCGGTAATTGCATCATCTGGTTTACTTTGCGTGAGATGAATCATTGCTTGACTTATGTATACCCATGCCTGATTGGGGGCAACTGCAATTGCTTGTTGGAATCTATCAATCGCATCATCTAGTTTACCTTGCTTTTTGTAAATATCTCCCAGATTGAGATAACTGTATGCCGTCCAATTATTTCCGACCCCATCGTCAGCGGAAAGATCAATGACTTTTTGATACGTGTCAATTGCATCTTCATATTTACCTTGCATACTATAAATCAATCCCAGATTATAATTTGCTCTCACATGATTAGGTTCAACTTTAAGGACTTGTTGATATTTAGTGATCGCATCTTCATATTTGCCCTGAATAACAAATTCATATCCCTGACTCATGTGTCTATCTACTGTGTCGCAGGAAGATAGAAGATAACAGAGACCAATAAGGGTAACTAGAAATACGATGTTAAGAAATTTCACTTTTTAACCTTTATGCTTACTTAGAATTAATTAACTTTTGGAATTCTAATGTTTGTCGAATGTTATCTAACTCACTATCTCTTTTAGAAAACTCAATTAAATCTTGATCTAATTTAACTGCTTCCTGTAAGTATTTTATTGCTTGGTCTGGGTTATTTTGGATGGAATAGATACGGACAAGAATGTAATGTGCCACTGCGTTATTAGGTTGAATTTCAATTGCTTTTTGTAACTTATTAATTGCCTTTTCATCTGCATTGATACCTTTATAAAGATTTCCCAAGTTGTAATATGCCCATACATCGTTAGGATTAGCAGTAATCCTCTGTTTGTTTGCAATAACTTTCTGAAGAGTATCGAATGAAAAAGAATTATCCAATGGGTCAAGAAGGATTCCTTTTCGATTTTCACCAATACCATTTGATTCTTCTGAACTACAACCAGATAACAAATACCCCAAACCAATAAAAACAACCAAAAAGGTGATATTAAGAACTTTCATTATTTAACCCTTAATTACTAAATTCCGGACTACGATATAAAAAATGTTTAAATACGAGAAAGGACAATAGTAGTAACCAGTATATAGATCACTGATTTTTATTGACTAAGTAAGAAGTTAGAATAGAAAACTAACTTTATATTCTTTTGAAAAAATATATTCCGACCAATACAATCACTAATAATGTTAGGATTCCTACTAATCTACTGTCATACCATCTTACCTGTTTTTTATTTTCTTCCATATTGATTTGGTTTGTACTGCATGGACTGCCATCATAATAGTCGGTTTGTTTTTTGTCTTCTTGCATAAATCTAACTCTTTTTACCAAAATAATACCAAGATCATATTAGAAGTTAAAAACTCCTACTATGATCTGTAATATACGTTACGTACAATTTCGGACCAATTGGTTATCAAAAATATAAATCAAGGATAGTCAAAAGACAAGAATACTAATCTGTAATGAAATTACTGATGCCTGGTTTAAAGCAATGACCTTACCCCCTAACTGAACTCTGGTAATCGTTATATAACTGGTCTTGAAGAAAAGAGTCTAGTTGTTGGAGTATTATTTTGTCTGACATGAATTTTTCCGTACCATCGTCATTGAGGTGGGTTAGTTCTAGTTCCTCCATCGTGTTGATACTTTTATCACATTGGAGATAAGGGTTTTTAGCATATTGGGTTAAAAACTTCTCTTCAAGTCTTGGGGTCGGTGTAACTGATTGTTTGTCTGGTTCCACCTTTTTACAGTCTTTCTCCCTCTTATGTAAAAGTCACTGTCTAGTGAGTGTCATTTGGTCATCTGATTCTATTTCAAAACCAGTTGGTCTTTTTCCCATATACAAAGTAGGAGGAGTAGTTGTACTGTCATTAGAGGGTTCAAAAATTGTCCTAATTTGTATTTTGTTCTGACCTAAAAAACGAAGGATTAGGGGGAGAATTAGTCTTCGTTTCATCCCTGATCCTATTTGTCTTAAATACACCATACAATCAAGATGAACTGGATCTTGAGTATCATCAACTGCCCAAATCATATTCTCAACTATAATTCCTTCTTCCGGTGTAGGTAGGACAAAATCACCTATGGTAAATACCCATGAACTATCCTTATTGAGAATAATAGATCCATCCGTTCCTTGCCACTCACCAATTAGTTTTGTTTCGACTGAATCACCACAAGAAAATAGGAAGACAAAAATCAGTAAAATTGGAGGCATAAGACCCAAGTGCTTTGTATCCATAAATAGACCTATTTACCTAACTAAATAGTTGATTGTAGAAAATATGAAACTTTATGTGTGTAAGAGTAAGTCAGTTGGTCTCTAGGTCTAGTTCTTCTGTTCAATCTCATAGTCTATTTTAACCACACATTCATGGAGTAGAACTTCCAGTGGTTTTCTTCCAGCATAGACATCCATGGTCAAAGTTCCGTGTGAGTGCCCTACCAATTCTTTGATAAGGAGTTGATAAATTTGTTTGGAAGTCAGATGATTAACTACGGTATGTCGAAAACTATGGAAATTCTTCCCTTTCTTCTTGATATCAAGATGCTTCAGGTACCTAGCAAACCAACGACCCACCGCAGAACCGAATCCAGTGCTTGTTTCTGATTTTAAAGTGGGAAATAGTTTCACTACTCCTGAGTTCTTGACATCCTCCACATAATCTATCAGTCCAATTTCAACCAAATGAGGATGCAGTGGCACTATCCGATTACTGGATTGAGTCTTTAAACTTTTGTCTTCGGCATCATTCAGTAGACTCATCACCCAAATTTCATTCAGACGAGCACCCGAATATGCGGCAATTTGTGTTACCCAAAATCTCTCGGGTCTGTTTCTGTCAAAAGATTACTGCTCCAAATTATTACCCAGTATTTGTTTCAGTTCATCTCGAGTGAAGTCCTTCTCAATAAACTCTTGCTTGATTCGTCGGGTCATCTTACCTCGAAAGACGTTTCCCTTCGTATACCCCTGCTTAATTGCCCAATTGAATAGTGCAGATACCTTTTCATTGTGTTTGATAATTGTTCTATCACTCATTAAAGATACATTCTTCAGTTGAGTGATTGGGGTATTTCTTGTTTCTATTGGAGGGTAGTTTTCTAAGTACTTGAACTAATGTTCTACCGTGTTCGTGAGTTAAGGAATCAACTGGAATATCTCCTAAAACTTCAAGTAGCAATCGATGTGTGTCTTGATAATCTAGAATTGTTTTTTCTGCATATCCTCCACCGACTCTAGTTTCTAAGAACAATTTAGATAATTCGGATAATGTTAGAGAATTAGTAGTTGATTCTATTTGGATAGGAACTTGATTTATTATAGTTTGGATAGGTCGTTGAAGAGTAGAACCTGAATCTTGTCTTTGTTTTTCCTCCAACATAACTCGTTTCATTTCATGTCGGGTCAGTCGTAATTCAATTAATTCATCTCTTAAATGTTTAAACTCAACAGAATCAACTGCTACATTCGGAAAACCATGTTCTTCTAGAACTTCCCTTACTTTGGGTTTAAACTGCTTCAGTGTCTGCTGATAATCAGTTTTTAAATCTTGTAGAAACTTTTCTTCCTGTTCCTCATTTTTGGCAAGACTTTTGAATTTTTCTGCTTTACTAAATCGGTTGGTACCAAAATAGTAGTGTTCGGTATGTCGTTTAGATTTTTCTAATTCAAGATTGAGGATTTGCTTAATATCTTCAGTGGTTAGTTTCTTCATGTCATCATTTTCTCGGATGGAACTATAAATAGACTGAGTCGCCAAATAGAGATTGGAAGCAAAATCAATTGATTGGTGAGGAGAATTACTAAAAGTTAGTTCGAATATTATTGCTTGTCTCCACTCTCCATTCTGATCGGGCCTAGTTTCATTATGGTGTCCTAGGTACTTGAAATAACCAATAAATTGGAGAGGAGTCCCTTTTTTGATAGACTCAAATAAAAGTAATTCTTTCCCATCCTCTACATGATTTCTTATAGCTTTATTTCCTTTAGCAAAAGTCATGTCCCCGACTTTGCCTTCACCCGTATAGTGAAAGATGCCACTTTCATCAAAATGATCCTTATAGCCAAAATCTTCTCCTGAAGGGTATGAAAAAAGAAATATCAAGGGATGATTACTAGGGGTAGAAATACCACTTTGATGCTAGCCTCCCTAATTTTCATGTATATCATTTCTACGATTGTATCCTTGACCTATTTTGAAATTCATTTTTCTCTTTTCCTAAAAGCACTGAAATTTACAACTAAACTACTATGGATATATTTTGTTTTTGATGCTTAAAAACTCATACCCCTCAATTTCTGATTGATCATATAGAAGAGCTATAGAAAATGAATACGAATACTTAAGATGGGGGGGGGGGGGGGGGGGGGGGGGGGGGGGGGGGGGGGGGGGGGGGGTATTTTATTAATAGATATATAAGGTATAACTTGCCCGTAGGTGTTTTTTCTTTCGTTTTTATTTTTCTGTAACAGATTAGCATATATTTTTACAAAGTCTTTTTTAATTTTTTGTAATAATTTTTTTGCTGATTATTGAACTTAATATGTTTTTACTTTTCAGTTAAGGAAATTTTACTGATGAAGAAATTTGCTTGGTCCTTGTTGGTTTTGGTTTTGGTAGGTAATGGAATTTGGGCTGAAGTAGTGGAGATCCCTGATCCCAACTTAAGAAAAGCTGTGGAACAAGCTTTGTACGTGGAGGTCGGTGAAGATATTACTAAGGAAGTTTTGGCTAGGTTGACTGTTTTGGATGCAAATGGCAGGCAAATTAAAAATTTATCTGGGATTGAGAGCTGTATTAATCTGACTGAATTGAAGCTCAGTTTTAACCAACTAACAGACCTGACGAGTTTTAATGGGGCTAATTTGCCTAACCTGACTCAATTAGATCTCTATGGAAACCAACTAATAGACATTAGTGGATTAGCTTGGGCTAATTTACCTCATTTAAAAACGTTGAAGCTCGATCAAAACCAACTAACAGACCTGAGTGGCTTAGCTGGGGCTAATCTACCTAACTTGGCCGTCTTAGGATTCCATGGAAACCAACTAACAGACCTGAGTGGCTTAGCTGGGGCTAATTTACCTAGCTTAGCTGACTTGTTTCTCAATGAAAATCAAATAACAGACCTAAGTGGTCTAGCTCAGGCTAATTTGCCTAGCTTGGCCGTCTTAGGCCTCTACGGAAACCAACTAACAGACCTGACGGGTTTTAATGGGGCTAATCTACCTCATCTGAAAACGTTGAAGCTCGATCAAAATCAAATAACAGACCTGAGTGGTCTAGCCGGGGCTAATCTACCTAACTTGGCCGTCTTAGGCCTCTATGGGAACCAACTAACAAGCCTAAGTAGTCTGGCTGGGTCTAATTTGCCTAGATTAGCTGAATTGCTTCTCAATGAAAATCAAATAACAGACCTAAGTGGATTAGCTGAGGCTAGTTTGCCTAGCCTGAGACATGTCTATTTGACCAGCAATCCCTTGACTAAAGATATCTTTCTCACTCAAATCCCATCTTTAGAAAAGAAAAGGATTCTGGTCTATGCAGATTATCCAGAAGACTGGGATACAACATTTAAAAATGTTTGGGCTGAAGTAGTGGAGATCCCTGATTTTAACTTCAGAGCAGCCGTGGAACAAGCTTTGGGTATTGAAGTCGGTGAAAATATTACTAAGGAAGTTTTGGCTCAGCTGACTATTTTGGATGCAAGTGGTAGGCAAATTAAAAACTTATCTGGGATTGAGAGCTGTATTAGTCTGACTGAATTGAATCTCAGTGAGAACCAACTAACAGACCTGACGGGTTTTAATGGGGCTAATCTACCTCATTTGAAAACGTTGTATCTCAATAAAAATCAACTAACAGGTCTGAGTGATCTAGCTGG
>JACLAC010004172.1_pt1 | contig 10361 bp, 10 predicted proteins | sample 8027881 | NCBI WGS metagenome assembly JACLAC01 (sample SAMN15725517, study PRJNA655200) | protist metagenome | isolation source: fluorescence activated cell sorting (FACS) single amplified genomes of... | place: Spain: Blaines Bay Microbial Observatory, Mediterranean Sea | collected 2016-01-19 | reverse complement strand
CGGCTCAAAAGTGCGAACCGTATCTCCCCATAACCCTTTACCTGCTGTTCTAGCCAGGTTCCCATAGTGCTTGAACAACTCCATATGTTTGAAGGGAAACCGCGTATAAGCGTGTCCGTATCCTTGTCTGACAATCTCCAGGTTAACGAATAGGCCGTCCGGTACACGATACAGGTAAGCCAGTAACCTTCCATACCTGTCCTGCTTTTCCGTATCGAACCGCAGGGGTTCATTTACTTGGAAGGCATCTTATGACTTTCCAAGTAAGAGGTTGTTATTAAAACCTAGAAATCAAATTAATATTTTTTTAAATAAGCGAAAATACCAGATTCATTCGTATGTTTTTGATCTGTCCGGGAATGGAATTACTGTGGGCATAGAATTTGAAACGAAGTGAGAGGGTGTAAAGCTGTACAAAAGATAGAATGTTTAATACATATAGACTTAAGTCGCAGTAAGAATCCAGCTATATCTAGATGGTGTTGTGCATAAGCCTAGACTTTTATACATGTATTTAAGTTATGACTTTTGTAAAGGTAAGAGTAATTGTTGTTTTCGTGAAAAATGCCTGAGATCGTCGGGAAATGGGTTTAAAGTGTAGTTTATTCAGTTATAGTAAGGCTTTGGGTGTTCTTCCAGATTGAAAGGTATATTGAAAATAGGTCATTGTAGTAATTAGCTCAAAAATAGTCTTTAGTACAGTGGTATAAAGGGTTTGATCCTGTTATCGCTGACAGTGGTTTTCCGTCGATCTCAAAAAAACAGGCTATTTTTCTCTCTTGAGAAGGATGAAAAAAGGGTGAAAATGGCTGAAAAACCAGTCATAGCATGGTGCCGACGATCTCGGTATTTTTTGAAGTTTGGAGTGTATTTGGAGAAAAAAGGAGGTTATTTCAAGTTTTCCTAAAAATAAAGGTTGTAGTGTTGGTAAGGGTTTGTTATAGTAGGGTACCCTCAAATAGTGGCTAGGGGGTTCTAATCGAACCATAGTGGAATTGAAACTTAGGGTTATTTGTGAGTTTGTATTATAGATGTGTTATGTTCTAATCGAACCATAGTGGAATTGAAACCTCTTACTAATTGCTCCCTGTGACGGAGGATTTTTGAAAGTTCTAATCGAACCATAGTGGAATTGAAACTCTCCTAAGAAAGTTGTTAAACAGGCTAATAGGTTTGAGTTCTAATCGAACCATAGTGGAATTGAAACAGGCATATAGCAGAATTCATCTCCCAAGACAAAGTTCTAATCGAACCATAGTGGAATTGAAACTGTATAAAAAGAGGCAATTAGAGCATCTAGTTGAGTAGTTCTAATCGAACCATAGTGGAATTGAAACCTGTATGAACTGACGCCATGCAATCCTTCGCAAGCTTGTTCTAATCGAACCATAGTGGAATTGAAACCGTGCCTTCAAATCTTCTATCTCATCTTTCTCTGTCTGGTTCTAATCGAACCATAGTGGAATTGAAACTACTATAATCATCCATCATGTTTATAGCTTCTGTCTCGTTCTAATCGAACCATAGTGGAATTGAAACGAAACTCATTCAAATACTCCTTATTTGTGCTACATTTAAGAAGTTCTAATCGAACCATAGTGGAATTGAAACTCATTGTAGGAATATGTTAGATGGTAGTTTGTCATGTCTTGTTCTAATCGAACCATAGTGGAATTGAAACCCTCCAAAGTTTCTGCTGTATTCTTCTTTATATAGTTGTTCTAATCGAACCATAGTGGAATTGAAACGAGTTCATCCAACTCCAACCATATAGACCTGTGTTCGTTCTAATCGAACCATAGTGGAATTGAAACCTGCCACGTGGAAGTAGATGAGCTTGTCTTCATCTAGTTCTAATCGAACCATAGTGGAATTGAAGCTCCGTAGTAGAGTTATTGCTACGGGGCTTTTTTTGTTTCTGTAGTATTGGTCAGGGAATGACTAGGTTTGTCGATTTGTTTGTATGGGGAGGTGTTGTGAGATGGAGGTAGTCTATTCTGTATTTAAGTTAAGACTTTTGTACAATGGATGTTGATAAACGGAGTCTTCGGATTTCCGGTATAGTAGTTCAAAAATATAGAAAGGAGTATCAGTGAAATGAAGAAGCGTGAGAAGTTGTTGTATATGCTGGTTGGGTGCGGTCAGGTAATAGGTGAAATACTTTAATGCCAATATAAACTGTCAAGATAACAGCATATCTTATCCAACTTTATAAGTTTAACTATCAATTAACCTATCAAAGGATTTAGTTTACAGGAGCTTATCTAATGTTGAAAATTAAAGTTCGTGTTTTGTTGACCCTAATCTTCATAGTCAATAACCTGTTTTGGGCTGTTCAAGTAAGAAGTGATGATGGAGGTGCTGCTGCTGGTAAAAGTTCGAGTAAAGAAGTGAACTCGACAGTAGAGGTTGATTTTGAAAGCATAATTGGTGTAACGGGCGGAAAATTTAATTTTTATGGTTTTAAGTCAGGTATGAGCGAATCGCAACTCAGCACTCCTGCAAAACTAAATGGACTGCGTGACTATGCAACTTACGTAACCCAAGAGAAAGAAAGGTTAACCAAAAAACATAAAGATGAATTTGCGTCCAACAAACGGTTATATTCATTCTCATATGAAAGTAAAACTTGGGCAACTTCAGATGAGAGAGACGCAATGGAACTTGATTACCTGCTTATTACTTCTGAACAGAAGTTCTATAAGGACATATCTATGTATAAGAGAGGGTCTCGTTTTGCAAAGCTAAGGGGGATAGGATTTAGCTTTATCCCCTATTTTACTACCCAAAATAAACTTTGGCGTTTGGACGTTATGTTTCGAAAAAATAACGGAGATTTGCTAGAGCAAGTGGCACAGAGAGTTTCTATACAAGAAAAGTTTAATACAGATTTTCCCGGTATAGAAATGAAAAGAGATAGAGCGAATGCGAAAGAATTTTATCTGTTTCAGTTTGTCGATTATGATGTTGCTAATGCATCTATAGCACATCATAAATCGAGATTTGATTCTAACCTCAATCACTAGATGAGAAACAACATTATGGGCTGATTACAGGAAGAATATTCTGGCTTGAAGACCAGTTATTGTGCTGATGATGCTGGTGTCTTGGAATTATTAAATGGAGGTTGAAAATGTTGCAGAATAGATTAGCTAATACTTTTTTTGGGATTCTGGTTTCTCCATTATTTATTTCATGTGCTACTCCGATAACGCACATTCCCGGCCATACAACAGTTAGGTTTTTTGATTTAACGAAATATACGGAGCTTGGATTCTTGATAACGCCTGAAGAAACGTATACTGGAAAATATGATTCAATTGGTTCTTTAACCATTGAAAGGATGCCTGAAGCCCATAAGGTTACTGGAAAAAAAGGTTCCCTAAATGTAGGGGCTCAACCAGGAGGGCAGACAACTCAGTATGTCTATCTTCCGCTGCTATAGTTAATTTCAAGTTTGAGGAGATTAGACAGGAAAGAGCGGTAGATACTGACAAAATAATTGTTTTAGTTGGTGTTCGAGTGAGTGGTTTTGCAATTAAGAGACTTGATTAGCGGTATTTTTACTATGAATATGAACAACAGCATCTATCTTAGATTTCCCCAAACTCTTTCCTGATTTATAATAAGACAATATTGAGATAATAATCCTTCCATATTTGCGGTTTAAGCGGCTGTTTTTCTTCTTTAATGGTCTAGGTGGTATTTTCCTGAAACTCTTCAGTATGGGGCTGTTAGGCTTATTAAACGGGGTGGTGGTTTGTTGTTAACATCTGTTATTTTAGTGGTGTGGCAGATGGATGGTTTCGTACTAGCAGGCCTAACGTAAAAACAATATCTATCCGTACCGAATTAATGTTGATGTTAGAGTTGGCACTAAGGTTGCGTTCTATATAGTTCTAATATCTATGGTGCTGCTGCTGTTGATGTTATTGTTTTATGTTTGATCTTATACCCTTCCAAGTGATAGGTAGCTAAACTAGTTGACATAATTGTGTTTTTAGCCGTTTTTGTCTTAGGAATCTGTTTACCTTTTTAAGATGGTGGATATTGGATCTGTTTACCTTTTTAGGGGAGGGGTTTAAGAATGGCGGACGTGATAGTATGGGGATATTTGTTGGCAGGTAGGTTATTTATTATTTTTTTGTAGGCAGTATTAGGTTGTGGGTGATATGGGTTTGGAGAGATCTTTACCGTATTTCTTTTTAATTTCCTCTCTGTCTTCTGGTGATAACGTCTTTCGGACTTTTTCACGTATTCGGTTGAGCTGTTCTTCTTTGGTCTGAGATGGTTGTGGTTTAGCAATGGTAGTCTCTGTCGCTTTCGTAGGCATGATTATGCTTGGTTGTAGAGGAGCATCCTCTACTGGTTTTTCAGGTGCGATAGAAGATGCTGCTGTCTGTTTAGTTGGATTTGGTAGAGTCCGTTTGATTCGATACTTATAGCTGGCACTGTCTTTATCCAAGGGAATTCTATCTGTTTCAATTAATCCTATATGAGTAAGTTTCTGGCGGATCTTAGCTCCTTCACCAACTGTGCTGTTTATACCTTCTGCAATCTGTTGATCTTGTTGTGGAATGGACCAACCGTTTCTTTTCTTACTGTCGTATCGTGCGGCTATGAACAGGTAGAATTTTAACTGCGTGCCTGTTAGGTCCTGTTTGAATAGATCTTTAGGAATTTGACAGAAATGATCCAAGGGAGGAAGTTTATAACGGTATGAGGTCTTACTTTTATTGTCCTTATATTTCTTGGGGTGGTCTTCCTTATACTCAAGAAGGGCTAGTTTTTTCAGGGCGCGCCGCATCTTGCCGACTTGTAGAGTTGTGCTGCCAATCTTATCTGCAATTGTTTTGTCGTGATATTGAACTGTGTATCCTTTCCATGTATTTTTGGCATTACTATCCAAACTTTGATGTAACAGGATATAGAACTTAATCTGATTTTTAGTCAGGTTTTGTTCGTATAGATCCATAGGTACTTTACAGAATGGATGCTTTATGATATTCATAATTTTTAGTTTACAGGATTGTGTTAAATGTGGTTGATGATAATGGATGGATTAGTTGGTTTGAATGATCTTAGCGTTAATGGTATCGGTATTATTCAACAAACCTTGTTTCTGGTTATATAAAGCTTCAAACCTTTTTGGTGTCATGTTGGTTGTTCTGGCTAATGCCATCACTTCCTGATCAACTTCTTGAGGTGTCATAGGTTTGTCGTGATGATGGTTCAGGTTGACATTCAGGTTCCTACTATGGGTTACGCGTTTCTCGTCACCAAAGAATCTGCTGGCTAATTGGGCGAATGCTGGATTTTTTGATGTGATTGCTCGTTCAACCAGACTCTTTAGGAACTCCGGTCTACGATTCCACATATACCTTTCTGCCGAAGTATTAACGACGCTTGTACCTATTTCTGTCTTTCTCAACCTATGAATGATATCGTAGCTTAGGCCGCTTACATCAGCTAACTGTTTGGTTTGTAGATAGGGAAACATGGTTAGGTAGACTAGGCCTAGCTGCTGGTTGCTGGTTAGCGATTCGTACCTTGCGCCTAGACTTCGTCGTAATTCCATTTCCGTCTCATCTAAGGCTTCTTTGGTAACGGTTGTGCCTACCTCCTCTTCTATTGAAAGTTCAACCGGCTGTTCTTCACTATCAAGGTATCTTTCAATACATCTATCCACTAGGATACCCATAGTTACACTTTCCTTATCAGCCAATGCTGCCAGCTTGTTGTAGAGACTTATCTCAATACTGTAGGAATAGCGCTTTCTTTCTACTTTGTAGGGGCGAAACCGTTTGCCTGCTGTTGAATTCATGGAAATCCTAAAAAGAATGGGTCAGGTTCTAGTGTGTCTGCTAGAGAGATGGTCTGAACTGATTATATTGAATAATGTTTTGATGGGGGTTGCGAGTGTTAAATATTGTCTTGTTATCCTAAAGATCCTTAACTAATAATCCTTATTAAAATCCCTTATATTATACCCTTAATAGCTTTTGTTTAGCCAATTGGTGTCTGCATTTTGGTTGGTTAAGTTATATTGGTACTATGTCTGAATTCATTCAACCATATTGTCTATTCCGCTATCCAATTATATTGCCCATCCCTTCTAACCTGTTTCAACCATTTTCATTATGCCTATTTGTTGTTGGACCGCATCTTAGTTAATTGCTCATAATCTTGATTTCACTTCTATTTCCTATCTAAAAGACCACCACCATCATCAGCAACACCAAGACCAACAACATTTTTTCCTATCTTATTAAGACAACCCACAGTTCCACCATTTTTATCTATATGCATATAGACTTGCCTTTTATCAATCTTAGATTTTGATTGGAGTTGTAAAATCATTTCATTGGTTTTTTCATTCTCACCCAAATATGCAATTGGATAGTTTGAATCATCACCATACATTACCAGTCTTCCATTACCATTAGTATCCAACCCAAGAAGTGCCTTTGCCTCACCTTACATCCACATCCAAGATTGCCAGATTTCTACAAGCAACATCATCTGTAATAACAATATTTCCAAAAATAGCATCCTTACAATCAACAGTTTCAATTAAAGCATCCTCACATTCAATATTTTCAAATACAGCATCCTCCATATCCACTTGTGCATTTACATTACCACTAATAAGTGAGTTCAATACCATACCTAATACAACCAATCCAGCCCCAAATGACATATATAAAATCTTGTCTCGTAGTTTCATAATATCCTCTCCTTATTGAGTTGTATACCTGATTATACTCATACCTATCTTCAGATTAGCACAGCTTCATGCTTAGTACCATGTTCACTTGTCTCTGGTTTGATGTCACTTTACAAAGTGACGTTAGGAAGGCACCTTTGGAAACGTCAGTTTCAGCCTAGCCCTACAGTTTTGACCCCTGATTTCTTTATGCTGCTTCTGGAAAAGACATTAGACAAGTAAAATCAACTGTAACCCAACCCCCACCTGTCACGACAGTAACTCCAGCCCAATCACATTTCCTTAATTAATTGTTCCCATCTTTCTAAAGAAGAGCCGAAACACCTAGTGGTGTCGGGTATAGGATGGCTTCCTGTGCCCCTGATGAGGCCTTAGCCATGTCAGCCTACCTGTGTGTAACGCACAACCATATGGCACATCTATGTGCTGTAGATCCATTCCAGTACCCACCTGCAGTTACCATCAATAACCACACTTCAACCTACCTCAGAGTGGTGGTTTACTAACCCATAATTCTAATTGTTTTCAGGCAGATCTCTCTAAGCAGGGACTGCCCTTTTTTTTGCCTAAAATTAGGAGGAAACTGATGTTTAAATTTGGTTGCAGCACAGTCATAGAGCTGGAAGATGCTATAACCTTTGCCCGCATCTTTGGCTTGAAGACTGACAGGCCAACCTTACGCAGGATAGCTAGGGCATCAGCTATCTGTCACCACCACCTGGTTAAGTCTGAGGATGTCTGCACCTTCCTTGTCAGGTCTCAAAACCAGCCTGAGAAGAAGTATCAGGTGGCTTTAAGTAGGCAAGGTTGGAAGTGTAATTGTCCAGATCAGGAAATACCGTGTAAGCATATCATCGCCTGCCAATGGACCCTGCACTGCCATCAGACAGCATCTCCAGTGCTGATGCAGAAATCCCAACCTGCCTGATTACCTGTGATGGCGTGGCTTTTTGGCTGCGTCATCATCCTATCTAAACCTCAAACCATAGGGAGAATTCTATGTCTCAGTATGCCCGCTTTATCAAGGCTAAGAGCCTAGATAAGCGGATGGTAATGGACTATCTGCAAGGTCTGGATCCGCGTAAGGTCTACCCACTTTACCATGCACCTTTGGTACCTACCTTTGCTGGTGCGCTTGACATCTTCCAGCTTAGGAAACTGGAGAAGATCAAGGTGGAGACCAAGCAGCTCCGTAGTGGTAACTTCACTTCTATTGTGCAGCTGTATGACAGGAGAAGGAATATCAGTCGTGCGGGTGCCAGTCAGGATCGGGATCAGATGGTAGCTGAATGGCTGGCCTTCAGTAATGCTGTCCGGCAAATCACTTTCTGAATTAGTCAATCGCCTCGGCTGTAATGGTCGAGGCTTTTTTTATTTGATCAAAGGGCAGTAAGTTCAGGAAGAACATAGCTGTCAATGCACATGGAGTGCAATACAAAGTTAATCGCTATAAAGAGTCTAGGACACAACTGGAACTGCCTGTCGTGTAGTACAGCAACAGTTTGCTGTTTATGGGTAGGGTGTATGATTGTGTAATGTAAAGCAATAAACGCTCACCTGTAAAATGCAAGATTTTACACGTTCACGTTTAGGTGCTAGATGGAATGAAGACTTCTCGAATACGGGCGAATATAGAACGATTACGGCGCATGTCTTCGATTTGCAGTTGCTGACGATCGATCTGCTGTGATAGTTGCATGAGAATGGTATCGGCCCGCTGGCGAGCTTGGTTTGATTCTTCAAGTTGGCTCTTTAGAAACTCAATTTGCTTATCCTTTTCCTGTAGGAGTTCGATATAATTCTTATTGTCATTGGTACTAGTATTGGTACTAGTGTTGGTACCATAGTTGGTATCAGTATTGGTACACGTTATAAACCATTGGTTATCTTTCTTAGTGGCATTTACTTTTTTCTGTTTTATCCAGTTCCGTATAGTATTTACCGAAACATTTTTGTAGGTTGCATATTGCTGGATAGTATAAGTATTGGTATTCATCTGATACTGCCTATCATCTGTTATTAGTACTAGCTTGGTATCAGGTTAGTACTAGTTTGGTGTCAATGTGGTACTAGTTTGGTATCAATGTGGTACTAATATTAACGGTTCTATTGATGATCTGGTAACAGACATTTGTTCCTACTTAAGAATTAGGGGCTGATGCCAAACGCCCGACTAGGCAGAAAAGAAAGTTCTTGATCTAAATGACGGGATGGTATAGAATGGAAGGACAATAAAAAAAGCCCCCACATGAGTAGGGGCAAGTCGAGACTTTTGATCTCTATAATAACGCTCTGGATAAGTGTTATTATAATGGATTGAGAGTCTCCTATCAACAACTTTTTTTGATTAGGAGATTTTTTTTATGCCTGCTGATACCCAAAATGTAAGTGTAGCCTACCCATTCACCCTCTCCCAAACCGATCAGATCCCATTCTTCTTTTGCGCTATCCCGTATCACTTAATTGATAATGATGTCTTTCCGCAACTCAAAGGTAACCATATCAAGCTGCTGCTGGTGATTGACAGATACCGCAACCTGAAACTCAAGCAGAAGAAGTTTGACCACCTGTTACTCTCTGGCTGGACCATCCCTGTATCTCAACAAGTTCTGGCTGATAGATGTGGTGTCAAGAGACCTACCATCAATAATCTGGTGGAAGAACTGATAGGGTTCGGTTTACTGGAGAAACAACTCGACGATAAGTCCGGTAGGTACCGTTATAGACTGACTGCCTACAAGGTTACTTCAGAAGAAGTTAAGAAGATGCGTTATCAGCACGAGATGGACACTGAAGAGACTATGGATTCTTCCGAGATCAAGCACCTTCAGCAGGAAGTAGAAGCCCTTAAAGAGCGTATTGAGGCTGATATACAACCACCAGAAAATGAGGAACTTATTGAGGTAACTCCTGCATGTCAAGGGATCGAACAAGGGGGTGTCAAATCATCTGACATATTAAAAGATAAATTAAAAGATATTAATATTACTTCTTCTTCTTCTTTAGCTGATATGCCTCAAATACAACAACAACTGGAGTTTAATCAGGCAGCTTCAGGTTCTCCTGTAACTCACCAGAAAGCTTCTTATGGCGACGATATTAGGGAAATCACAGAATACTGGTATTTACATAAAAAGGCTCGTAGTTACGGTACTCATCATCAGTACAGGCTTCAGAATTTCAAGGGGTGCGTCGACGCTCTCGTTAGCGACTATAAGCTCAGCAGACAACAGGCTGTCGACGTCCTCAAGGTCTGCATCCAGCTGCACATAGATACTCCCGATACTCCTAACTGGTACATCAAGCATCATCAGGGTTTGGAGTATCTCAACATGGCTATGGCTCAAGTTACTGATAATCCCGCTATGGCTGATGGGTCTTCCCTTCATCAGGAGGCTAAACAACAGCTCCATAGCTATCTACGTTCAAACATTCAGCCTCTCATTCGGGCAGGGAAACAGGTTACTGTGTGGGATATTATTGGCCATGTTACCATCAGAAGGCCTAAGCTGGTTCAGAAAATCGGTACTCAACAGCTTACCAACATGGTGCAAGATCTTCTTGAGTTAACATAAGTTGAGTACAGTATGGGATACAATCTTCAGTGGGGGGATGAATTTATTGTGGTGGTTTA
>JACLAC010024125.1_pt1 | contig 10362 bp, 6 predicted proteins | sample 8027881 | NCBI WGS metagenome assembly JACLAC01 (sample SAMN15725517, study PRJNA655200) | protist metagenome | isolation source: fluorescence activated cell sorting (FACS) single amplified genomes of... | place: Spain: Blaines Bay Microbial Observatory, Mediterranean Sea | collected 2016-01-19 | reverse complement strand
GCAAAAGGGAGAGGAGTCATGTTGATATCAACATTAATTTTTGCGCTAATAGCAATAGTTCTGCAACCAATTGCATCTGGGGTGGTACAGGAGCAGCACGTAAGTTACTTGCAGAACATTCGGGGGAGTCTTTACTTGAACGAAATATCTGCAACTACTCTTGGATCGTTGGCGTCGTCTTCGTCTTTCAACAACTATCAGATCAAGAGAGTATCGTACAACTATCTTGTAATAAGGGCAATTTTTGATGAACCTATGTACCTGCATACTGATCGTGGTGCTGGAGACTCAAATTTAGACCAACCTACACCCCTAGGAAAACATAAGGACGGAGATTTGCAAAACGCAGTGCAAATACGTTGTGGTAGCGTGTACAGATCTAACGTTTACTTTTCCACCACAAGTAGAATTCATTTGTGCAGCAAGACTTTGTTTGACAAAAGTTTATCAGCGTCACAAAACACCAACTTTTCTGGTTGTATGTTTGACTTAAGTTCGCCAAATCGGGACGACTCTTTAAAGGCATCAAAAATTAACTTAGTCTATGATAGTCTGTCGGAAGAATATTGCGACGGCCATGCCCCCAATATTTTATGTCTCCTGCTTAAGGATGACAGTAGTATTGTGGATTACAATAAATGTAGGGTCATCTTTACTGCTGATGCAAATGGGACGAGAGCTGGTCATGGTCACCTTGGTACTTTCCGAGGCGCGCCAGCGGCAGCCGGAAGTGCAACGTTTCCAATCCTGGCTGAAGACGATACACACGTCGTGCATAACAAACCGTTGATAGCTTTCGCTGGTATGGATACTATCGCTTTTCACAAATTTTTGGACGAGCCTTTCTATAGGCAAAATAGTGGCAACTACAACTTACCGAATGTAACTAGCGGGGTTGTAGAAAATGCCGAAAAAGAACTGAACAAGTTAAAAAGGGGACAGTGCAAAATAATTGAAAAGTTCTTGAATAATGAGACGAAGGACGCAAAGGAGGCTCTTCTCTATGGCGCCGAGCTTAACGATGGTTCTGTGATGTCGGCAGTTGAATTACACCAGACGTTGCATACGTTATTACAAGATTCCGCCGAAGGTGGCTCATCGGAATCAGAGGGTGAGGACCCGGAGGATGGTTTTGGTGAAATCTGGGAAATATTGTTGGGCGCGATACCTTCTTTGATTCAGAAACTTTTCTCTGCGGAGGATCCACGCGAAAAAGAAGAAATGGTTCATCAGATGAACGAGCTATTGCCCGAAGCCCTTGGCGCAGAAGTTCCTCATATTGTTGCGGAAATGCTTCAGCATGCTCTCACGTACAACTTGACAAATATTATAACTGATTCTGTAACAGCAGCTGTTGTTCCACGGATATCCAGCGCTGTGTTCGAGGGCGTTGCAGAGACGATCCAACTTACCATCTATCACCAAACGACCAATCGAGTTCCAGTTGCTGTATCAAAAACGTTGATCCCTACGCTAACGGAGCGCCTTAACCGTGCTTTGCCGAGGTTTCTTGAACGTGCTCTGGCATGTCGTTTGGTCTGGACACTGACACGTAGTATATCTCATGCCGTGGTACCCGTGCTGTCCAAGTCCCTCACACACGACAAACACCAGGAATATTATTGCTATTTATGCTACCACCATCAGGTGCACTGCCGACTTTGTCACAATAGCCCCCAGACATCCTATTATAACAATTACTACGGCGCATACTACACGGACTATTACAGCAAGTACTACAGCGATTACTACACGGAAAGCTGTTCCAAGAAGGAGTTGGAATGGCCGGACGCCGCACCGCCACCAACACCCGCACAACCACCACCCCCCCAAAAGCCAGAAAAACCCAAATCAGAGACAGAATGCAAAGCCTACTTGTCGGAACATCAAGGGGGTAAATTTTACGATTGTAATGACAACGGCCGAGCTAGAGATGCTGGAAATCAACAGAAATGCATAGATAATGTTCTGGGAAAGCCCGACCCCTTCGGTGACGGGAGGGAAGTTAAAGTCGTACACAATTGGGGGAGTGACGGTAAATGTAAATGAAATTCTGGCGATGGTTTCTCTTGGGCTATGCGATATTTATTAGCTTACTATTTTAAATGGTTACCTGTAAGTATATTAATTTTCGAAGAGCTCCACGGCGTGGACTTTTCACTTTTGCCAGTGTTACTACGTAGTACGCATCTTATGCAGTATTCAGTTGTTAGGGCTAGAATATTAATAATAAATACGCCGCTGACGACTTCGTACACAGCATGTGTACTTCTCGTAGTACACAACACACCATCACAGCAAATAATATGAAATACCGTAATAATATAAAAAATAATACGTATGTAAAATGTTGTTGTGTTAATAATAATATAAAAAGAATTAATCATCTACTCCACCAAAAGGCATACGAGGTAGGTAGTAGAGGGTAGTAGTAGTAGTAGTAGTATTCTCACCATTTTTGCTTTTCCTGCTTCCCTATTTAAACAATTTCCAAATAAGTCCAAAATAAATTGGTGGGAGGCGAGGTGGAATCTTATGTTTCAGTGATATATCCTTACCTGTTGTTATGTTGCAATTTTTGTTAGTACATTCTACCAGATTGCTTGTGAGTAAGGATTTCACAGATTTTTGGTATTTATATGAATGTACTGTATTTATTTGAGCCTCTACTATATTAATATACAATATTTGAGACACTGCTCTCAGAGTACTGGTTCGAAAATACCTCTACCTCTTGGTAGAGTAGAATTAATCATCCTCTTTCATCACATCATCACATTATTCTTCAAGCACCAAACAAGTCAAAGTCTACGCAATTCATCGCATAGACTGGGTTGAAGTTCGCCAGCCAACAACTACTCGATCGTTTGAGGCTAATCCCAATCTGGGCGAGCAGTATGAAAACACCGGAGAGCACCAGGAATACAACTGCGGATGTCGTCAAGCGCTTAAGCAGAAACGGTACTTTTTTGGGTGGGCCCTTGAAGTCTTTCGAAGTAGCCGGAAACTGTCAACTCGGAATTTTGCTTCACTTTGGTTTGACGCCGGAGTCAAAGGTTCTGGACGTTGGTTGTGGCTGTCTACGTGGCGGCAGGAAAATCATACCTGAGCTTAATGAAGCTTGCTACTTTGGTATCGAGCCAAACAAAAGCATGCTGAAGGATGGCATAGAAATATCTCTAGATCCAGATGTTTTGCTAGCCAAAAAGCCAAGGTTTGATACCAACGCGGAGTGGAATTTCGGGGTGTTTAATACGACGTTTGATTTCGTAATAGCGAGATCAATCTGGAGCCATGCATCAAAAAGAGATATCACAAAAATGCTGGAAGAATTTTCAAAGTGGAAGAAGCCCGGGGCGAAGTTCATAACTTCTTATCACAGGGCAGCAATTCCAATTTTTGGCGATTATCATGGAAATGTATGGGTGGGAAAAAGCCACGTCTCCGACAAGAGTGGTGCAGTTAGGCATAGCTTGTTGTGGATTCAGATGTTATGCGAAGAGCGAGGACTGACGGTTCGAGAAGTATCTAGTAATAAATACGATTTTGGCACACAAAAATGGCTGGTAATCGAACAGCAAAATGGTAGAAAGTATTTTTCATATGGCAACATAGCAAGGTTTCTATTTTTTCTTTTAACGATCTACATATGGATTTTGTAAATTAGAAGAGCCAAATCAGACCTAGCGCAATACATAATTTTTCAGCGTGTTATATGCTGCTATCATACATACTACTTCGTATATATTTAAGATATATTAAAAATCTTTTTTTTAAACAAACATCTTGTACATTTAACTGTAATTTAAAATATTTTTAAGGTTACTAAGACTCACAGCTGATCTATCAAATGAACCTGAAAGGTACTACACACAAGTCTTTTTATCTACGATAAAAATCCTTCACCGGCGACGATGCAAGAGATCTTGCACCATCAACCGGCGGCTGGAATGTAGGTAAGTAGGTGAATATTAAAATGGTTTTAACGGTGTAATTTGTAAAAATAATTTTAAAGGTTACTAAGACTCACAGCTGATCCATCAACAAATGAACCTAAAGAGTACTATAAAATACCCTGTATTGTATTTATTTATATGCTACATTACGTTATACGTACTTGTAAAATATTTCTATTTTTTTACGCGCGCACATCTAATCAGATTAGAAATCAAGTTAAGAAAAGATTGTTTTGGTGGTTTCGTGTGACTTTTTTATAAGTATCAAAGATTAACGGTGTAAGTTATATTTCATTTTGTGTGACTTTCAAATATTATTCATTTTGGTTTTACTTTAGTGTACACTGTTGCCACCGGTATTGCCTACAATTATGCAGTGCTCTTAGAACGCATTTCGAGCGACTCTGCATTTTTCAACTTGTTCAAAGGATTACTTATGCATAAACTTCCGCGCATTTCACTTCCGTCATTAATATTCTCTGTGTCGCCATCAAGTGGTACATTCGGACCTTGACTTGTCGCTTTGCCACCAATATCCAAGCTGGATGCGCCAAAAAATGTTCTTACATTGGACAGCGCCTTTCCAGCGAAAGTTTCCCTACTAGTACTGCGAATCAAGTCGGGGTTGTAGTTGAAATTTTGATCCTCGACAGATTCGCCCTTTTTGTGTATTTCACAACATCGGAACCACCAAAAAAATCGGCTACGAATGGTAGCCTCAAAAATCCGCCCTGCAATTTGTATTAGCCACAGAGGAAACAGGTGGTACAAAATATGGAAAAGACAATGATGACCTGCAGTATACGGGTCATACAGACGACGGGTACGAAGGGCAACCACTACGATAGCATACACAATTGCCATGCCGGCTGATTTCGTAGCGTAAAACTTCAGTACTGTATACAATTCATAAATTTTTCGTTTTCGTCTCATTTGGCTTGTAATGACTTTTTCTACACCAAAATTACTGAGTTCTTTATCCTGTTCTTTCATATGTCTTACCGCATCATCTTCGAAAAGCCAAGAAAGCAGCGACGATGAAATAGTGATGGGTTAGCCGCATTGAGATGTAAAAAAATAGCCTATTGGCTCAGTTTACGGTGCTTTACTTACAACCGAAATATACTACTGCAACTCCAATAAGGATTATAAATACTGCAATAATATATTGTGTGAACACTAATCTATACACCTCTGGAATATTCTTATCAAAAATGGTAACGTTAGCAAGCACCACACATGCAAGTATTACTGCGTAATATATTCGTCCTAAAACTTTCACACTAGGAGTATTCCCAAGCGTAATGGCTCGACAGCCTCCCTTGTGCCGTTGGGTTTTCTTACCTATCATTTTCGAAGTTAGTCTTGCAAACTGAACAAACATATTGACGGACGCTAAACACATCAGATACCTATGTGTATCCAAGCTCTGCTCCCAACGGATTGGTATGAAAAACATGAGGCACTCGAGTACAAGTTTCATAATAGCATACAAAATCACTATGTTTAGGGAGCGAATGACGTAGTTTCCATATAAGCACACGCGTAACTTTTCCGGACAGGTAACGTCATGTTTGTTCCTGTTTTTGTTGATCTTTTTCCGTATGTGCTGACTCACCTTATATTGATTTAGCCGAACTAATGCGACAATGTACAGCAGCAGCGTCGGGACAACAACAGCATAATGAACAACATACGGCCAAATTAAGTTGGTGTAGACGTGAACACATTTTGTTTGACTGCTATCTTCAAAGTAATAGCCGTAAACACAGAAGCACTCTCGCGTCGCTTCTTCACATACAGCTAAAACAGAGTCAGTAGCCAGGTCCAGGCCAGTCGGGCATTCAGTTGCACAATCGGTCACATTATACTTAGTGTATGACCAGTCATTCAGACCGTTACTTTCCATTTTTTGTAGAGACAACGACTACCAAAGCGCTCGAAGTGCGACCGATTCGACAGTCTGTCCCCATCTACCTCGTGCCATTTGCGCGTGGGCAGCGTTGCGTACAAATCTCTACTACATTTTATTATTATTATTTTATTTATTATTATTTATTAAAATAATAAAAAAAAAATAATTAATATATAACTATACAATAATAAAATTATTACTAGAGCTAGTGCTAGCTACTATGGTATTATTTTTTATTTTTTAGATCATTATTCATCTCTCCGTTATAATAGTTAGTAATAATAAAAATAACAAATAAAGTTAGAACGAAAAAGAAGAGAGAGAAAAAAAATAGAAACTACTCTGCTGTATTAATGTTTTAGCAGAGAGAAAGAAAAACGAGGGATGATGATTGCTGTAGTTTTTACAAATGTGATCAAAACAGAGCTTTCATCGTCACTGCTCCATTTTGCCTACTTTGTTGAAGGCATTCGGAAAGGCATTGAAAGTGAACACCTCGTTGACTAAGATTCGTTTATGTAGTAATAATAATATTGGTGATGAAGGAGCTTTTATTTTCGTTCGTGAATCTCTCTTCTTATTCTCTTTCCTCATCAACAATACTTCGTACTATTTAATATCTACAGTAAACTGTTAATATGATGAAAAAATTTTGTGAGACGCTTGCCCAGCAGCTTTCAGCTTGGAAGCTGGCTAGCTAGCTAGTATTATTCTAGCAGGAATTAGGATGAACAGAAACAGCAAGATCCTAGCAGAAAGAAAATCCCAATTTTAATTTTTTTTTTTATCAGCATAGCTGTGCTAATGATTGTCCGACGAGAATGAAGAAATGAATCTATCTCCTCGTCGTTTAATCGATTTCTACTAAAATTGCACTAGCTTGTAGGCTAGTCGTCTACGAGGAGTTCGTAGCTTTATCATATCTTCTTATTTTCTCATAGTAGCACTACCGTATTTTTTAGAAGAAGATAATACCAGCTTAATAAACAAATATTATAGTTAATAAGTATTTAAATAATTCTTATCTTATTAACTATATTTGTTTGAAAAAAAAAAATACCAGCTTCAACGTAATAAATTAATAGCTATTTCATCATCGCGGCTGGTAGCTGGCAGGCTTCGGTATCCAGAGGTCAACAAAATTTGGGCCCAGCAAAAAGCCCCGCCAGCACCAATACCGTAAGATCATTTTTAGCAAAGCACGAGTGCAGACCATTTTGCCCTAAAGGATGAGACTGGTAATTCACGATGACGACGACAACGTGGCCGTTTACGTAGCAAACTATGTGCGGAAAAGGATACTCGAGTTCGGTCCCTCAGAGGATAAACCGTTTGTGCTCGGACTACCCACTGGAAGCACGCCAATCAAGACTTACGAGAAGTTGGTGGAGTACTACGAGCGCGATCAGCTCAGTTTTGAATTTGTAGTAACCTTCAATATGGACGAATACTGCGGTATTCCTAAAGACCACCCGGAGTCATACCACAGTTTCATGTGGAAGCACTTATTTTCAAAGGTCAACGTAAAACCTTCCAACGTCAATATTTTGGATGGCAACGCAGAAGACTTGCTCTCAGAGTGTCTTCGATTCGAAGATAAAATTGCAAGCTATGGCGGAATTGAGCTTTTTTTGGGTGGAATTGGTCCTGATGGTCATGTTGCGTTCAACGAGCCTGGGAGTAGCATGACAAGCAGAACCCGAGTGAAGACACTTGCGTACGATACGATTCTCGCGAACGCTCGTTTCTTCGGTGGTGACATCACAAAAGTGCCCAAGATGGCCCTTACCGTTGGCGTTGGTACCGTAATGGATGCCCGGGAGGTTCTTATCATCATAACTGGAGCGAAAAAAGCATTGGCATTGAGCAAATGTATAGAAGAAGGAATTAATCACATGTGGACAGTCTCCGCTATCCAAATGCACCCTCGCGCAATGATCGTATGTGATGAAGATGCCACACTTGAATTACGCGTAAAAACAGTAAAATACTTCAAAGGTTTACAGGAAACAAACAAAAGGTTAAAAATGCCAATGATTGGCGATGCTGGATCTGCGATGCGCTCCAATACACCACAAATCGGTAGCCCCCGTGTATTGTCGCCAAGTGGCATTAAACGCAAGAGGGAAAGCTCTCAACAATGATTGCACCACTAAGCTAAACCAATAAGTATAGTCTCTCTCGTTTTATATTATGAAAACACCACACACACACAGACCTTTATATCAACATCTCGACGAATTTTAAATTTAAAATTTTGAAATTGAAAATTTTTATTTGAAAAATAATTGTAAACAATTAAAGGTTATGTCGTTGGCGTCTCAGCGGCACCTGTGTAGGCACGATCACTCCTTTTCTCGTTGACGTCATACACCTTTTTTCCATCGACATAAGTTGACACGATCGAGTAGTCCAATGGATCTATGAGAAGAAAGTCTGCATCCGCTCCAAAGCACAAGTGCCCCTTGCGCGCTTGGACATTAATTGCCTCTGCCGGGGAGAACGTCGCAGCATACAAAGCCTCCTCTAAATTACATTTGGTGAATGTTTTGAAGTTCAACACACCCTCAATCATAGAAACCACGGATCCCGCAAGCGTTTCCGGGTTTCCTGAGATGCAGGCTCTTTTCCCTTTACGGCCTTCCAAGGTGGTGCATTCTGTTATGGTAACCTCATTTGTCCCGAGCCTGTGGCTGCCCACGCCTAATCCCATTGCACACATAGCGTCAGTGACTATAATTGCACCAGAAGGATGAGCATCGTATGCTATTTTAACGCTACTTGGATGGGCATGAAAACCATCTGGAATAATGCCGTAGTGAATTGCTCCCTTCTGACTTTCAAGCCCCAATAACCCTACTATGCCAGGGTCACGATGATGAAATGTGTTCATCGCGTTGAAGAGATGTGTGATTTTGCTGGCGCCATTCCTGCAGGCACACATGCCTTGCTCAATGCTACTCAAAGTGTGACCAATAGAGGTAACCACTCCATCATGCTTTAATTTTTTTATGGCTTCCATGGCCCCTGGAATCTCAGGTGCTATTGTTACCAGTTTGACGTCTGGCATATTCTCTTCCCCGTAGACCTGTATCAAATTCTTGGCAGAGGGCTGTATAAATTTGGCATCGTGAGCGCCCTTTTTACCAGGATTTATAAAAGGACCTTCCAAATGAATACCTAATATTCTGGCGCCTTTCGGTAAGCGGCTAAAATCTTCTACTTCTTGGCTATGCTTTACTGACCGCAGGGTTGGCAGGACGCTGCGATATGTGGACGGCGGCGAAGTAATGACTGTTGGAAGAAATGAAGTAACACCATGAGCGAGGATACCCGTACATACTTTTTCTACATCAATTTTATCGAGAGACGTATTCGTAAAGTCAACACCAAATGCTCCATTTAGTTGTAGGTCTACAAAACCGGCACAACAAATGCAACCCCGACCATCAATTACAATGTCAGCCGCAAAATCTTGATTTTCTTCCGACGCTTTCCAAAAATGTTTTTGCGCGTCAATTACTTCTGATTTACGCCCTTGTCTATCGAATATATCGTACACGTGAAACCACAAATCCTCTTTTTTAAGAAGTTTTTTTTTCCTTAGCAGCTGTATATTGGTTATTCGAATCGTCGTTGGAAGCTTTTTGCCAATAGCTCGTTTCACCCTTTTGCTAGGACGTGTCATTGTTTGCAAGGTGGGAATGTGTACGTTGGACATATCAGAGTAAAATGTTGCTATGGATGAGGATTCCCAGCATCCCTTCTTCTTGTGGTATCGTGCAGCCGGAAACACATACCATTGCAAAGGGGCTCGATGGCCACGTTCATACTCCTCTTTGACACAGTTTCCACCCCCAAATACCACGACGCAAGTAGAACCAGTGCAGTTCAGCGCAAGTTGACCTAGCAAAGCAAACGGGTCCCCAGCCTCGTACCCACCAAAGTTTTGTGTTAAATACAACCTAATAGGCAACAATTTTCCTTGTACTTTACAGCCCCAAGTTCTAAGAAAATCATCTAGAGTATCATACTTGTCTTCACGTTGCACAAATGCTACGAGAAAAGTCTTTCGGGGCAGTAAAGAATCGAATATTTTGGGTATTAAGGATGTGAAGCTATGTTTGTCGTAAGGGTCACCATCCCATACTAACGTCAGAGTTGAAGTACTCTTCGCTAACCTCTCAGACACGAATTTGATTAGAAGATTTCCCAAATTTTTTGTGTCCTGGTGATTTTCAAAGTCTAAATAACTGGCAAAACCTTTCAGGTGTATAACTACATTATTTTTTGAATCGGCATTTGGCAAACGAAAATCTGTTCTAGCATCTTTGTGTATGCTAATGTTTGGGTATGATTTTCGAAGGCTTGGTCTGCTGGCAGATGCTATGGATGCCATTCAACGATCCCCTCTGGAAAAAGGACTAATAATTATCTATACAATGTAACTTTTATCATTAAAACATATATTCTACGATACGTTTCTAAAAA
>JACLAC010016211.1_pt1 | contig 10364 bp, 8 predicted proteins | sample 8027881 | NCBI WGS metagenome assembly JACLAC01 (sample SAMN15725517, study PRJNA655200) | protist metagenome | isolation source: fluorescence activated cell sorting (FACS) single amplified genomes of... | place: Spain: Blaines Bay Microbial Observatory, Mediterranean Sea | collected 2016-01-19 | reverse complement strand
GAACGATTCCTTTTGAATCAAAATGTATTTTATCGGAAGAAGGAAAAGATTGTTCAATATTTGGCGACACTTTGCATTACAAGAAAATTAAAAATACAAAATTTTGTTTTGATTGCAGCGTAGAATTCAAATCGCCCAAAAAAAGAATCACGTGTGATGGCGTGACCGAAAAGCATTCATCTATCTTAGAAACTACTAGAGAAATTTGCAAACCCGCACCAACAGAGCCTCCAACACAGCCAACATACTTAGAAATGTTTAAATCTGCATGTAAAAATGCCGACGACTGTAGGCAAGTACGATTTTCTCAAAAACATAAGAAACTCGTTCATGGTAGAGGCATTCCTGTTTGTAAGCAAAAAGGCAAAGATACTTGCGTCATGATTAAGAAAGCTAAAAAGATTGCTATTAAATTAGATAAAAAAAAATAATTATTCAATTTTTTGTCTCTTAAATTTAAAATCTCCATAATTTTTGTTGTTATCAACAACAATGTTTGTTATATTTTTTTTGCGATTTAATGTACCAAAAACTTGAACATCGAGCGTGTTTTTCCCACAAAGATAAGTGTACGTAATATTTTTTGCGCCACCAATTCTATCGATACGTTTTTCAGCTTGACTTATTTCTGCTATGCTCCAGTTTAACTCTGCAAAATACATTTTGGCTATTGGAACCATATTATGTCCCGTTGAAAGTGCGAAACTACAAACAAGCATTTGTGTATCGCCGTTTAATAACTGGTCAATAATTTTGGTTCTTTTTTTCATTGAAGTTTCTCCGTCCACGTATTGGTATTTAATATTATTTTTATCAAGTCCGTCTGTTATAGCTTGTCCAGTGTACTTGTGAAAAAAGAAGACAATCGCCTTTTCGTCCAAATCAAGCCATTCAAAGTATTCGGTCAACACAGGTGCTTTCATCACGGCAGTTTCTCGAAATAATTCGCTTATCATAAAGCTTGATTGCTTGTCATCTTCAGAATTGTCAAGCCTTTCTTGAATTTCTGTGTATTCTTCCGTAATTTCGACATCTAAATCTTCTTTAACTCTTGTTACAGTTGGTAAATCTTTTTGAAAATCCTCAAGTCTCAGCCTGATCGCAGCCTTATTAAATATTAATGATAATTCAGGCAAATTACTCGAACCACGATCATCAGTATATCCTGTAAATGTATCGATCTTTAAATCGCAGTAACGTTTCTGATACATTTCGTAATATGTAAAAACATCTGGATATAAAAGTTTTAGCTGTGGAAACAACTCAGCAGGGCGAGCTGGACACGGCGTGCCACTTAGCAGCATAATGTTTTGCGCTTTTCTGATCATTGGACTCAGCATCTTGTATCGTTTAGTGCTTAAAGTTTTTAAGTTGTGACTTTCATCAACAATTATTGTATTAAAATAAGCCCGGTTTCTTGCGTTTCTGCTAAGTTTTTCAAAGATGTTGCTAATAATTTCATAACCCGCAATTTTTAAACCCGGCTTAAATAAAAGCTCTTTAGTAACACTTGGATAATTTTCCTTCGCTCCAACTTTAGAAATAAGAGTCACATCAATATCAATTTCCCACTTCTCAAGTTCATTTTTCCAATTGCTTTTCAAGCTACTTGGGCAAATAATAAGATAACTTGTTCTCTTAACACCGTTTTGTTTTATAAAATAAGAAAGCGCAGCTAAACTCATTAACGATTTTCCTAAACCCATGTTTGATGCGTTTATAATTCTTTTTTGATTAATCGTTCTGCGAACAGCCTTTTTCTGAAAATCAAAAAGCGATTCTTGAAGCTTTTTTGATAAAAAAGGTTCAATATCAGAAAATAAAATCGGTTGCTCATTTTTCGAAGTTATAAAGCGAAAATATTCTAAAGGAATACGCTTGTGTTTCGGAATTTCGTGCAAAAGCGTTTCATATTCATCGCAATTTAATTCCAAATTATCTTCTTCGTCGAATATTTTATTTTTTTCAATAAAAAACATTTTCATTTACAATTCTTTTAATTCTATTTAGCTTAATTATGATGTTTAACCACATACTCCGGATCTCGCATATTGCGATCTAATATTAAGTCTGGCATTTTTTTACTTTCTTCATACGCTTGTTCGTGTAAAATTTGATTGTAAAGCGGTGTAGCGTCGACTGTGTGTAGTGATGATTCGCCAAGTTTAACGCCAAGCATGTTATTTCGTAAGCTTAAATCATCCATCTGCGTTTCTAAATCAATTTCATATGCTAAAGAGAATGGTTCTGCAGTTTCTTTAATAAGTTTTGATAAAGAATCTGTCGTTTTGCCCGTCTCAATCACAGATTTGCAGATGTCTAAAACTAATTCAATCTCCATTGATTTCTGTAAAGCGCGTTTGCTCAAGTCTTGATACTTCATGGACTGGCAACAATGCATTTTTGCTGCCTCGTGTTTTTTAGTAGCAACAAGCTTTCTCGCGGATTCTAAATGAGAATCAGCCTTTAATGACATTTTTTTTGCTTTCCTCTGAGTCACTCTCGTTGCAATTTGTAAATCTAGAATTTGATCCATTTGCTTATCAGTTAAACCGTCCATTTGTTTTTAAAAAATGAATAATATTTTACTTTATATTTCATATCAAAAGTTTTCCTTTTTTGTTGGAAGCTGTTTTTCTAAAACCTCAATTTTTTTCCTGTACTCAAAAATTGCTGCGTAATAAAAAAATATTGGAACAATTAACGCATATGAAATTATAATAACGAGGTACATGCTGTTTGCATTTTTACTAAAATATACCGATAGATTAATTGCAGCATAAAATAGTACAACGTAAACTGTCTGAGAGCTTAAAATCTCTTTTTCATGACGCCAACATAAAAAAATATAAACCCAAGTCAATGCCACAAAAAGAAAGGCTTTATTGGGATCATCTTCATAAATATCTCTTTCAAAAAAATACTTTGGATTAAAAATCAAGCTCGTCAAAATTATTAAAATAATTTCGCAAATTGATTTATAATTCTCAAGTTTTGTATTTTCTTTATAAAAAAGGTGATTGTTTATTTTTTGCCCACCTTTCCAAATTATAACAGCGCCAAAAATCAAGCTTGTAATTGTAACAAATGGATCTGCAATAAGCATGTCTTGAGCATTTTCGTAAGTATAATCGTTCTGACCGCATTGGATGAAAGCTTTTAAACTTTGCCAAAGATAAAGTAAAATTAAAACGTAATACCATTTCAATCCATATACTAATAAGGTGAAAGGAATCAATGTTGTTGGAATAACCCATGGGTTGTAAACATTTTTGTCCCATGCTGATAATTGTTTACAAAAACCAATGGGTGCAATCGTCGGTGTTGTAGGTGCTTTTGAAGGACTTGATGTCGGTGTTGATTGAATTCCCGTGCCTTCGGTCGGTGCTTCAGTTGGACTTAATGACGGTGAAGCGCTTGGGCTTTCGCTTGGGCTTTTGCTTGGGCTTTTGCTTGGGCTTAAAGTCGGTGAAGCGCTAGGACTTTCGCTTGGTGCTGAAGTTGGAGCAACACCAGCAATTAAAGAATATAATTGGCCGTTACCATTATTGCATTGTGGGCAAGCAGTAATAATTGTTGCGCCAGTATGATCAATATCCACATCTTTACCGAAATAAGTTGCATTATTTGGTTCTGGGTTTGTCCTCGTTTGAAGTAAAGTAATTCCTGATGACTCTGATGAGTAGTGCAAAATATCATTCAATTGCTGCCCTCTTAAGCTAGGATCAATAATAAAAATTTGAATCGTGCCGTCTGTGCCTTCTGAACCGCCATCAGTTTCGCAATCAGGATTACTAGCTCCAGCACCTGAAGAAAATGCATCTCCTAATTCGTAAGATCCAACAACTACAATTCCGTTTTCCGAAACTGCAATATTTCCGTTTCCAAAGCATTTGTCGTTATTAACTACGAAAGAATTATTGTAAATCCATAAGTGATCTCCGGATCTTTTAAAAGCATCAAATCCGTTTCTAGTATCACCTTGGTGACTGGAGCCTTTAGCGACTACTAGCCAAGTACCACCGGGCGAAACAGCCATTCGTGCTCCGTAATCGTATGCAAAGGTTGGATTCAGGTTTGTTTGTACCTGTTTTAATCTCTCGTTATCATTTTCATCTATTTTGTAAATAAGAATACCGCTTTCCAATGTTAATATGAAAACGTGTAGCGAGTACTGATCAATTTGCAAAGAAACAGCACGATCTGTTGAAGAACTTAAATAGTCTGATATAAAAGTAGTTTGTTTAGATCCAGCCCAGAATTGTAAAGCTCTTTCATTTGGAGGAGTGTTTACTCGATCATATATTTCGGCCGCATGGTATTTTAAATCAGCATTGTTACCATATTTTATATTCTCTACCTGAATCGCATACATAGATGAACCTCGATTGCCGTTGATATAAGTTTGCGGTGATGCAACATTTATCTCACTCGTAGCTCCATTAACTGCGTTTTGATTTGTCAACCAAAGCACGTTCGAGCATTCGAAAGTATCGATAGACCCGTGTCCAGTAAATAAAAAGTTGCTAGTTGCTGAAATATCTCCTTTTTTCGAATAATAAAGATGATATTTTTCACTTTGAGGTCCAACGCCGTAAATTTGGATAGCACTATCTGCATCTGAACAGGTAGGGCTGTTACTGTCATAATTGGCAAGTATACACTTGCCGTCGTCACTTAAATCAAAAATACTGTTTCCAAAAGCACAGCCATTAGGACCACCATTTTCATCAGCATCAATTATAAAATTATAATCCCATTCAATATTTTTTGGTAAGAGTGACGTTGGAGATTTTGTTGGACGTGAAGTTGGACTGAATGTAGGAGCGTCGGTAGGGGTTACAGTAGGAGAACTTGTTGTTGGACTTTTAGTAGGAGAACTTGTTGTTGGACTTTCAGTTGGCTTTATCGTTGGTGAATCTGTTGGCTTTTTAGTTGGTGAATTTGTTGGCTTTTTAGTTGGATTTTTTGTAGGGCTTTTAGTAGGAAAAGGTGACGGTTGTAAAGTTGGAAATTTAGTCGGACCACCAGTTGTTATAGCTAAATTTGCATCATACAAAAGTAGTTCACCGTCTTGGCTTCTACAGCGAGGACATGCGACTAATATTCTTTCTCCAGAAACATCAATATCAACCTTTTCGCCAAAATATTTCGCACCGCCTTCGGGTGAATTAAGTGTGTCCTTTATTACTATTGCGCCGCCTTGAATAACATATATTTCTACTACGCCGTTATTACCGGTAATTTTAGTAGGCTGGCCACAATCCGACGGGATTGCGTCGGATCTATCATAAGAACCCATAGCTATAGCCCCTGAAGCAGAAATCGCAATACCTCCGTTTCCAAGACAAAAATTATTATTGATGTAATAACTGTTAAAATATGACCATGAATGATCACCATCTCTCAACCAAACATCAAAACCATTAATGTCATCACCTTGGTTACTAGCTCCTTTGGCAAAAACAAGATATTTCCCGTCAGGCGATACAGCCATATGTGCACCTTCGTCGTATTGCATAGTTGGTATGAGCAATTCTTTAAATACCAAATTTCCGTCATCTTCAATCCAATAAACATAGAGACCGTTTATCAGTGTTAGTATAAAAACATGCCTTGAATATTGATCAACTTGTATAGAAATCGCTCTATTTGCACTACTAGGTCCTAAATATGACAAAAGTTCACTTACAGCCTTTATGGTGCCTCCGCTTGTGTCGTAAACCTGTAAATTACGCGGATTATTATCAGGGTCTCCTTTATTATATCGTTCTATTACTACATAACGATTATCTCCGTTATTACCGTAGTTAACACCGTCAATTGAATAAGCATCCGCGTTACTACCTTGAGCTTTCGAATTAAACGTATTTGGTAACGACATACTAAGGAATGAACCACTATAAATAGTATCCCCGCCACCGTTTTTTCTATTTGATAAGTAAGTAAAGTCTGCACAATCAGGGGAATTCAGACCCATGAATGCATAACCCAAATACATATCATATTGAGCGCCGGCTATTTGTCCTTGTTCTGAATAATACTCGAAGACAGTTGTATCGGACCCCGAATTCAACGAATATGTAATAACAGCATTTTGTTGTTCAGTGCAATCAGGAGCATTGGAATCGTATGAAGCTATTAGACATTTCCCGTCGTCTGTTAAATCAAAAAATTGGTTTCCAAACCAGCATTTGGGTGAACCTCCATTCACAGTTGCAAGAATCGAAGCTTTGAGGTCCCAATCTATATTTTGGGGCAAATCCAAAAAAGTAGGTAAACTTGGTACTCCTTCTGATATTGTCAAAAGAATAAAAATTGTTAATATTTTAAGAACATTTATTGCCATTGTTTGTTAATGTATCACACTTCAAAATGTATATAAAAGGAAAATAGAAAATAATTTATGTCACGAATGCAATACATTTGTAGGAAAAAAGAAGAAGAGTTCCTAGCGAATTGCGATAATTCTTGCGCAAATCCAGATTGTGTGTGTAAATTAGAAATTGGCACATCCTTGAGAGGGAAAGCTATTGGAAAAAGTAATCATTGCGTGTTATGTCTGCGAAAGTTTGGTAAAGTAGATTATACAAATTTAGTTCAAGAATATCCGAAAGAAGCGTTTCATAGTGAATATCCTTTCATAAAATATGATAAGAGCGATTATAGTAAACTTAGTTCAACGACAATTGTCCAAATTTTTAAACCTGGAAATTATGAGATTCACCAGGTTTTAGATCTTGAAGATGTTAAAATTCCATTTGATAATGACTGGAATCTTATTTATTGCAATAAAGACGGAATATTAAGTTTTACTGAGAGCCAATATAGTATCGGCTCAGGTGAAGTTATTTATAATTTTAAAAATAGAACTCTGAATTGTAAAAAATGTAAAGAACCTGTCCGACGGCTGCATCCAGACATAAATAACATTATAGATTTTCGAGGAACTCAATATACGTCCTGCATGATTTGCGAATCAATAACAAATTTTAATGTTTGGGATACGCCTCAGCTTTGTAGACCTTGTAAAAATCAAATCAGAGAAATAATAGAAGAAAGCAAACGTATTTGCGACGTGTGCAATAAAAAAGGAATCATAACCGTCGCTGAAAATGGCATGCTTTTGTGTAAAGTCCATAGACGATCGCTTACAAGAAGTAAAAAAAATTAAATTAAATTTTCGTCATATCCAGAATTATTTTAATCGTTTTTTCAACAACTTCTTTACTAGAACAACCTGTTATGACTACTTTACCAGAAGCAAACACATTTGCCTTAATATTACTATTAGGGACGTTCAAAGTAACACAAGGAAAGATTGACGCGTCATAAGATGCACGTGTTTTGTTTTTGTTATAAATTTTTGGTAATGCTACATTTTGATGTTTTGAAATATCAATTGTTGTTACCACATTCGTCAATTTTATGTGTGTGTAACGAAGTTTTAACTTATTTTTTAACATTAATAAAATTCGCAGTGCACCAAATTTGGTTGTGCTGCCCATGGATGTAGTGTTTCCTGTTGAGAAGAGAATAATCGTTGCTTTTGGATTAGAGAATCTTTGTGTGACAGCGCTGTAAGTTCGAGGCTTAAAACGACCGAACCCGAGTGTTGACTGAACTCGTCTCAGGTTTTTTTTCGAGCAAGTTTGAGCTAAAAAAACATGATTTGTCTGCACATAGTTTACCTGAATGACCATAATTTTTTATAAAGTTGATTTATCTTAACGCTTATATCGCTGAACCTTAATTATATACATTTTACTTTTTATATTTCCAAAAGACAAAATGCAAGAAAATTCTATATTTAAAAAAGCTAAATATTTAATGCCTCAATCAATTGATGGCGCTTTACGTAGTAACACTTATGCTTTTACTTCTGTAAATAATGACGGCGAATCACTTTTAAAAGTATTGATTAGATACGGAAATTTTGATGCTTTTAAACATTTAATAAAAATTGGTCATCCAATAAATTCACAAGATAAATTTGGAAAATCAGCTTTACATAGCGCGATCTTGAATGATGAGCCAAAATTTGTCAAAGAACTTGTTGAAAATAAAGCCGACTTAAATTCTGTTGATGATTACGGAAACACGCCATTTTTTTATTTGGGTAAATATTTTGGAACTAAAAGCTCCGACGTTCTTAAAACCGTACACGAAAAAATTAATAAAAAACATTTAAACTATGATGGAGAAAGCGTTATGCACACTGGCATAAAAAATGGTAATTTAGATCTTGTAAAAAAATTTATTGAGAGTCTTGGTGTTGATGTAAATATGAGAAGTGCACAAGGTTTTCCACAATTTTTTTATTCTTCTTCAACTGAAATGCTTCAGTTTCTTTTTGACAAAGGTGCTGATAAAATGTTGAAAATTAAAGGCTCAAATTTTTTACATATCTCTACAAGAAACAATAATCATGAAACTGTTGAGTTTTTATTAAAAAACAAACATTTCGATGTTGACGAAAAAGACGGAAATGGTAAATCACCGCTTCATATAGCATCATTATTAGGATTTGATAAAATTGTGAAGATTTTATACAAATATGGAGCGGATGTTACAGCTCTGAATAAAAACCACGAAACTGCTTTTGGTTTGGCCAAGAAAAAAAAATATTACGAAATTGCGAGTTTTTTAAAAGAAAAAGGCGGCGACGTTTCTCCAGATTTTGTTTCAAATATTAACTTTCCTGAGGAAAAAGAGTATTATGAAGTTGATACTGACGAAGAAGATACAGACGAAACATCTGAATTAACAGACGAACAAAAAAATACTGAACGTGAAAATCTTGCAATTATCGAAGACCAACTCGAAATGGAAATTAATAATTATAGAAAACCAAAACCAGACTTTGTTCAATAATATACTTTTATTTTTTTTTTTAATAAAATTATGGCCGATCGAAATACAGAAACGACTTGTGAATTGTTAACGATATGGAATGACGATCCAAACGTAATTGATTACTGGACATTTTCTCATCAATTTGTTCCTTTTTTTGTTACAATTTATGGCGTTGATTATAGATGGATAATTATTTTTGTTTACTTTTACGAAACAATAGAAAACGCCGTTTGGTGCGTGCAGAAAGAATACCAAGAAGATTTCGCAAACTCTACGATCGCCGATCCGTTGCAAGGAATTTTAGGAATTGTCGTTGGCTTGGCATATTTGAAATTAATAAAAAGCAAAGGAATTAATAACGACAAAGACTATTTTAACCGTTATCGACATAATGTAATTTTACCACGTTTTGATTTCATTGTTGATTTAGTAATTATTTGTGTTCCTTCTTTAATATTTGCTTACACTGGCAGCGAATTTGTGTACTTTTTATATCTATTATTGTTCCCACTTAGCTATTGGTTAATTTCTTATTTGAATCACAAAAGAGAAAGTTTGGAAAATCACAACAAGGTGTTTTACAGATTTAATATTGTTTTTTTTTACATGACTTTTTTGCTATTTTTTAATATTGTGCATCCGTTTGAAATAAATTCTTTTTATGCTGAATTTATTATCGGTATTCTTTTTGGTGCAACTTTTTTCGGATTAGCAATTTTTAATGAAAAGCGTGATGAATTTGAGCAAGTCGCAGAATTTGATAATATAAAAATATAATAAAAAATTTATTTTTTTTTAATAAACATGGAATGGTATTTTTGGGTTCTTATTGTTGTTGGGATTTTATTGTTGAAATTTATTAACGATAAAATAGAAGAGCGTCATCAAGATAAATTAAAAGATGAAGCACAAAAAAGCTGGGATCTAGGCGGTGCTGTTCAATTCATTAGAACTGATATTTTACATTCGGATGCTTAAAAAAATGAATCTTTTAATAAAAAACTAGATTCGATTCATTAAAAACATTAATCTTTTAATAAAAAAACTTTATTTTTGAATTGTATTCTTTTCTGAAATGACGCGTGGCTTTTTCGTTACAAATCGTCATCGATTTGTAACGAAAAAAGCTAGAATGTTTAAAAATTGTAGTGTGGAAACTTGTGGGGTCTCAGAACTTTCATCAGAACCCGATCGGTGATCGGTGACGCGCTCATGATTTATTACTTTCTCAACGCGCAAGTTACGTTTTATTGTGACGTATTTGTTTTATTAAAATCTAATAAATTATTTACGTCTGAAGAAGCATGTGTGACAGATGCGATGTTTCAAATGGCTGAAAATATTTTATGGGAAGATATCTTGAAAGTTTATGGCAAAGTTTTTCCATTCCTGAAAGAAGAAGAAATAATTGAAAAAAAAGAATGGAGCACGAAATTCAAGTTCTTTCAAGAAATGTTTCATGCCGCAAACATTACAGACTTTTTGGACCTGGAATTATTTTTGGAACG
>JACLAC010008654.1_pt1 | contig 10371 bp, 8 predicted proteins | sample 8027881 | NCBI WGS metagenome assembly JACLAC01 (sample SAMN15725517, study PRJNA655200) | protist metagenome | isolation source: fluorescence activated cell sorting (FACS) single amplified genomes of... | place: Spain: Blaines Bay Microbial Observatory, Mediterranean Sea | collected 2016-01-19 | reverse complement strand
GCCTTGCAAGGCCGGGTCCTTGTAAGCGCCGGTCAAGAGCACGACCAGTGCGGTCATAGTACATATGACGATGGTGTCTATGAACGGGCCGATCATCGCGACGATGCCTTCGCGTGCCGCTTCCTCGGTCTTCGCTGCCGAATGGGCGATAGCCGCCGAGCCTATGCCTGCCTCGTTGGAAAAGGCGGCGCGTGTAATGCCGATGATCGCTATGCCGAGGACACCGCCCTCAACGGCTTGGCCGGAAAAGGCCTCGCTGAAAATGAGGACGAACATCGCGGGGACTTCGCCGATATTGCCAATAATGATAAAGAGGGCGCTGGCCACGTAGAGTATGCACATGGTGGGGACCAGCCTAGAGGTCACACTGGCAATGCGCTGGATTCCGCCGATGATTACGGCTCCTACCAACGCGGCGAGAATCAGTCCAAAGAGCCAGTTGTAGGTTTTAAAGACGGGGCTTACGACTCCGAGGGCTTCCACGGTTTGGTTCGACTGAAACATATTGCCGCCGCCGAGTGCGCCACCGATACACAGAACGGCGAAGAGCATGGCGAGGGTGCGACCGAGCGGCTTAAGTCCTCGCAGCTCGAGGCCCTTTTCCAGATAATACATCGGACCACCGTTAACGCGTCCATCGGGATCGATATTGCGATAGATGATCGCCAGGGTGCAGGAGGCGAGCTTGGAGGACATGCCGAAAATCGCAGTGACGATCATCCAGAGTAGCGCGCCGGGGCCGCCGGTGCCAATGGCGACGGCGACGCCGGCTATATTGCCGAGGCCAATAGTGGCCGAAAGCGCGCTGGTCAGCGCTTTGAAATGAGAAATCTCGCCGGGGTCCTGCGGGTCGTCGTAGATTCCGCGCACCACGTCGATGGCGTGACTGAAGGCGCGAATCGAAAACCAGCCAAGGAAAAAACTGTAGTATATACCGCCAAAGAGCAGGACGCCGACGATCAGCGGCAGGCCGGTGCCGAAGTCGAAGAGCAGGATGGTTGCCAGTAGGTTTACGATCTCGCCCATCAGCGAGTCGAGACCGGCCAAGCGATCTTGGATCCAACTCGATTCGCTTTCTTGGGCTAGGGCCGGAGTAGCGAGTCCCAAAATCAGTGCGGCTGTATGAAGAGGGCGCATCTGCAGATTCTCCTCTGGAAGGATCAATTTTTCTTGCCGTTACCTTTGAGCAACGCGTCTAATTGAGCGCGTTTATCGGGGTCCATATGGGCGACATTATCGGCTGTGGGGAACAGACCCTCGTCGACTTCGCGACGATAGGTGCTGAAGATGTCCAACCAGTCTTGGCGCGTCTGGCCGTAGTTCTTGGCCAATACCAGATTTTCCTCGTTGAGGCCTACCAAGTCGTGCACAATAAGGACTTGGCCATCGCAATAACGACCAGCGCCAATGCCGATGACCGGGATCGAGAGGCGTTCGCTGACGGCTTGTGCGGCTTCTTCGGTCACTAGCTCGAGTACCAGGGCGAAAATGCCAGCGTCCTCCAGCTGCAGGGCTTCTTCGACAAGAGCTTTGGCGCCCTTGGGTCCCTTGCCCTGAAATTTGGGCACGGTGCCGCGATGGTCGCTGAAAAGATAGAACTCGCGGGCTTGGGACTGGGGGGTAAAACCGAGATGCCCGACTACGGGGATGCCAGCTTCTCCGATGGCCTTGATTTGGGATAGAACGGGCAAACCGCCCTCTAACTTGACGCCCTCCGCGCCGCCTTCCTGTACTAGGCGGCCGGCGTTCTTGACCGCAGTTTTCACCGAGGCTTGATACGACATAAAGGGCAAGTCGGCGAGCAGGAAAGCACGGCGAACCGCGCGCCGCACTGCGCGCAGGTGATGTAGGATATCTTCCATCGTGACTTGTTGCGTGCTGCGATAGCCGAGCACATTGGTGCCGACCGAATCGCCGACAAAAATCACGTCGATACCCGCTTCGTCCTGTAGCAGGGCCGTGGGATAGTCGTAGGCGGTTAGCATACTGATTTTTTGGCCCCGCTCCTTTTGTGACTGGAGGGAAGAAGCGGTTGTTTTTTCGGGGGTAATCGGCATCGGGCGCAGTCTCACAATGTAGTTAATTTGCAAGTATCAAAGTATAATAGAGCGGCTTGGCTTCGGGGGCAAGCCGTATCTGCGAACGGAGTCAGGCTAAGCGGTGTCTATCTTGCTGCCACGGGGTATTTATTAGATCTTAACTCTTACCGTTATGGGATCTAAATTCGATTTTATCGATATCGAGCTGGCGCGTCGTCGCCAAATGGGGCAGCTGCGCACACTGCGCACAACGCACCCGTGTGGGGGGACGGAAGTCATCGTAGATGGCCGCAGATTAATCAATTTTAGTAGCAACGACTACTTGGGGCTGGCGTCTCATCCGCTATTGCGACAGCGGGCAGCTGAATTCGCCGAGCGATATGGCGCTGGGGCCACCGCATCGCGTCTGATGGCCGGCTCCCATCCCGGGTTTTCGGTGGTCGAGCAGAAATTGGCCGAGCTAAAACAGACGGATAGAGCGTTGGTGTTCAATTCTGGCTATCAGGCCAATATCTCATTGCTGCCCGCTCTGGCGGATCGGCACTCTCTGATGCTGCTCGATCGGCGTTGTCACAATAGCTTGTTACAAGGCGCGACATTGAGTCGCGGTAAGTCGATACGTTATCGTCAGGGCGACTTGACTCATTTGAGGGAGTTGTTGGCGGAAAGTACGGCGGGTGGTTATTCGCGCCGATTGATTGTCACGGAGTCGGTTTTCAGCATGGACGGTGATATTAGCGATATCGACGCGCTGGTCGACTTGGCAACCGAATTCGATGCTTTATTGATTGTCGACGAGGCCCATGCCGCGGGCGTGATGGGCGAGCGGGGCATGGGCCTGACCTGCGGCAAGGGAGTCGATTTATGCGTCGGTACCTTAGGTAAGGCGCTGGGCTCTTTTGGCGCATATATTGCTTGCGGTGAACAGTTGTGGGAATACCTGCTCAATGTGAGTGCGGGATTTATCTATAGCACGGCGTTGCCACCGGGGACGTTGGGGGCGATCGATGCAGCGCTTGAATTGGCGCCCGATATGGACGTACCACGACGGACCTTGTCGGACAACGCCGAATACTTGCGCGCGACGCTGAGGGAACGGAGATGGGATGTCGGTTTGTCGAAGTCACAGATTGTGCCGGTGATTGTAGGGGCGGAGGAAAAAGCACTGGCGCTCAATCGCCATCTCGAAGATTGCGGTTATCTGGCAGTGGCGATTCGACCGCCTACGGTGGAGCCTGGTAGGTCGAGAATTAGGCTGGCGTTGAATGTCTTGCACGAGCGAGCCGATTTAGACTCGTTGGTGCAAGATATGGACCGGTGGCGCGATGGCAGAGGTTAATATCCTGGCCCAGCACGGTTGGGGTTTTGGCGCTGATTGCTGGGATGATTGGCGGGATGTTTTGCCGGCGAATTTTACCTTGCACTGCTCAGATCGCGGCTATTTCGGTCCCGTTGTCGCCACTGTGCCCCCGCGATTCCAAATCCTGATAACCCACTCGTTTGGGTTGCACATGGTTGTGCCGGAGTTCGTCGCGGCTGCAGAACTAGTCGTAGTGATCAGCGGCTTTCGCCATTTTCACGCCGAGCGTCCGAGTTCGGCTCGGCGTTCGCGCCGTACGGTGGAACAGATGCTCGTGCGCTTGCAGGACGAACCGGAGGCTTTGCTCGTGGATTTTCACGCCCGTTGTGGAACTGGTGTAACTGGTGGAATAGACCGAACAGACGGAACAGAGGATTTCGGTGGGCAATCGCGAGTTGTTGATCGGCGTCGTTTGTACGGGGACTTGCAATTTCTGCAGGACAGCTTTTTAGACCTAGATTCTTTGTCTGGAGTCGGACGGGTACTGCTACTGCATGGCGATGACGACCGTATCGTTCCAGCGGAGCGGGCAACAGACCTACACCGGGCCTTGCGCAATAGCGAATTGAGGGTTGTTGCCGCCGCCGGCCATGCTCTGCCGATGACCCACGCCCGCGGATGTTGGCAAGAAATCGAACGAGTCTGGAACATGCGGTGTGCTCGACGATGAGCACGCGGCAACTCAAAGAACGGGTGGCGCATAATTTTTCGCGTGGTGCTGCGGTCTATGACGACCATGCCGAAGAGCAACGTGTCGCAGCTCTGATTTTGGCACAATGTATCGCGGAGAAAGTCGATTATTTGCTTGCGGGTCCCATACTCGAAATTGGCTGTGGCACGGGCCTACTCAGCGCCGAGTTGTTCAAGCTGTTGCCAGACCGCGACCTAGAATTTACCGATCTCTCGCCCGGAATGATCGCGAGTTGTCGTAAGAAAATCTCTTCCTCCGGCGCGGTCCGGGCAAACATTCGCTATGGCGTCCGCGATGGTGAACATCTGGTGCACGAGCGACATTACGCGATGATATGCGCGAATTTTTCGGTGCATTGGTTTGCCGATCTGGCGCAGGGCCTGCGCGGTATGGTGCGTGCGCTCAAACCCGGCGGAACACTGCTCTGTTCATATCCTGGTGCTGGTTCGTATCGCGAATGGCATCAGCAGTGTGAGCTACTTGGTGTGCCGTGCAGTGCCAATCCCCTGCCCGATCGATCGTCCATAACCCAAATCATGGCGCGCGAATCGGCTACTGTGCAACAATGGGAGCGGAAGTTGCGATTGCGATTCCCCACCGCCCACTCCTTTTTACGCCATGTCAAACGCACCGGAGCCGGCACGCCGACCCGACCGGGCATAGGGCCGCTCGGTCCGCTGCAAATGCGCAAGCTTCTGCGCGGGTGGGATCGTTGCGCTCCCAATGGCGTCGAGATTACCTGTGAGATTCATTTTTTGTCGGTTGAAAGGACTGGGTAAACCTGTGGTGATCGATTTTCCACCCCGACTTTTTGTCACCGGTACCGATACCGGCGTTGGCAAGTCTTATGTCGCCGCATTGCTCGCGGTAGGGCTAGCTGCGACGTATTGGAAGCCGGTGCAGAGCGGAACCGAGACCGATAGCGTTTGGCTGCGCAAAGCTACCGGCCTGCCAGCTGAGCGCGTGTGGCCCGAGACCTATTTGTTGCACGCGCCGCTCTCGCCGCACGAGGCCGCAAGGCGCGAAGGGGTGCAGATTGAAATGGGCCGCTTTGCACTGCCCGAGCAGGAGCGGCTGGTGGTCGAAGGGGCCGGCGGGGTGATGGTGCCGCTCGACGATGAGAACCTGATGATCGATCTGATGGTAGACCTAAAATTGCCGGTGTTGGTGGTGGCGCGCAGCGAACTGGGCACAATCAACCATACCTTGCTGACATTACAAGAACTGCGTCGGCGCGGTTGCCGGCTCTTGGGCGTGGTGGTCAATGGCCCGTCGAACGAGGCCAATTGCCGTGCAATCGCCCATTATGGCCGGGTGCCGATATTGGCGGCGATCGATCGGCGGGTGGAGTTATCGCCGGCGAACGTAACTACAGTATTTGATCGCTATTTTGGCGTCGATGGCTGAGCGTCCTGGATCCCGCGTTTGGTCGCCTTTCACTCAGATGAAAATGGCGACGCCGACCTTAGCTGTGCGCTCGGGCGTCGGGGCAATTCTTGAACTGGAGGATGGTCGGCGCTTGCTCGATTGCATTTCGAGTTGGTGGGTGACCTTACACGGCCATGGCCAAGCGGAGATCGTCGCGGCGATAGCCGCCCAAGCGCAAAAACTCGAACAGGTCTTGGCGGCCGGTTTTACACATCGACCGGCGGAGGAATTGGCCCGCCGCCTGACGGGGCAGCTGCCCGGCCCGCTGCAATGGGTCTTTTATTCGGACGACGGCTCGACGGCGGTGGAAGTCGCGCTGAAATTAGCGTATCAGTTTTGGCGCAATAAGGGCGAGGTAGGACGGCGGCGATTTCTTCGTTTGGAAGGCGCTTATCACGGCGATACGCTAGGGGCGATGTCGGTGGGCGAGCGCTCACTCTTTACGCGGGCTTTCGCCGATTTGCTCTTTCCGGCGAAAGCCGTACCGTTTCCCGCGACTTGGGAGGGGGACGGCGAAGTCGAGGCTAAGGAGGCGAAAGCCCTCGCGACGTTGCAGGAGGTTCTGGCGCAACACCCGGGCGAGTACGCGGCGATGATTATCGAACCGTTGGTGCAGGGGGCGGGCGGGATGCGGATGTGTCGGCCGCAGTTCCTCGCGGCGCTGCACCGCTTATTGCGCAAGAACGACGTCTTGGCGATCTACGACGAAGTACTGACCGGCTTTGGCCGCACCGGGTCTTTTTTTGCTTGCGAAAAAGCGGTGACGGAACCGGATATTGTTTGCCTGGCTAAGGGGTTGACGGGCGGGTTTTTGCCGTTGGCCGCTACCGTCTGCAACGATAGGGTTTTTGATGCCTTCTATTGCGACGAACCAGACAAGGCCTTCTACCACGGACATTCCTACACTGCCAATCCGCTGGGGTGCGCAGCAGCTCTGGCTTCCTGGGAACTCTTAGCGGCCGAACCTTTTCGTCGCTTGGCGGACTTGCAGCAGGAGCAAGCCGTGCGATTGCTGGGGCATGAGCGTCTTGCACGGGTCAGAGTTTGTGGAACCATTGTGGCGGTCGATGTGAGGGTGGACGGTGAAGAGGGTTATTTACACCGCATTGGGCCGTTGCTGCGCGAGCGCTTTTTGGCTCGGGGTTTCCTGCTGCGGCCGCTGGGCAATACCATATACGTGTTGCCACCCTATTGTATTGATCGCATTCAGTTACGCTCCATTTACGACGCTCTGTTCGAGTTGGTCGACGAGCTCTGAGTCGTCGTGGTTCGCCGGTCTGGCTTCCAAATCGAGCAGATCAAAGAGGGCCTGGTCGGCGTCGGCACCGGGGTGCGGCGTGGTGAGCAGTTTATCGCCGGAGAAGATTGAGTTGGCTCCGGCGAGGAAACACAGGGCCTGCGCGGTAGCGGAGAGTCCGTCGCGGCCAGCGGACAGGCGCACCATGGCCTCGGGAAAGACGATGCGGGCGCAGGCAATCATGCGGACCTGGTCCCATATCGATGCCCGTTTGCTCTCGCCCAAGGGTGTGCCGGCGATGGGGACAAGGGAGTTTACCGGAATCGATTCCGGCGGGGTCGGCAGTTGCGAGAGTGCATATAACAAGTCGATGCGGTCCTCGTCGCTTTCGCCCAAGCCGAGTATGCCGCCGCAGCAGACCGATATTCCAGCGCGACCGATGTGCTCTATCGTCTCGATGCGGTCCTGGTAAGTGCGGGTGGTGACCACCTCGGAATAGTAGTTTTCCCCAGTATCCAAATTGTGGTTGTAGGCAGTGAGCCCGGCGTCCTTGAGCTTTTGAGCCTGTTCGCCGTTGAGCATGCCGAGAGTACAACATACTTCCATGCCGGTGGCGGCGACGGTGCTGACCATCTCGAGCACGCGGTCGAATTCCTCGCCATCGCGAACCTGACGCCAGGCAGCGCCCATACAGAAGCGCGTACTGCCGCTCTCCGCCGCTTTTTCGGCGGCTTCGCCGACGGCCTCGACCGAGAGCAATTCCTCTCGTTCGAGGCCAGAGTCGAAGTGGGCCGATTGAGAGCAATAACCGCAATCTTCGGGACATCCTCCGGTCTTAATCGAAAGCAGGGTGCAAACCTGCACTTGTCGTGGGTTGTGGTGTTGTCGGTGCGTGGTGGCGGCGCGGTAAACTAGGTCGAGAACCGGGTTGTTGAACAGGTCGGCGATTTCGTCGCGGCTGATGGAATTAGTTTGCTTCATATGACCTCTGATTTTGTCCCCGCTTTGTCGTGCTATGCAGGGACTGTGGCATGGTAGATACAAGGTCTAAAATCCGAGATTTTGCCTCGAATTGCAAGTTGTGCCGCGAGAAAAGGGCGACGAGAACGAATCCCGGAAGAGGTCGCTTACCCCTGCGCTTGCTCCATTGGGGCCCGTGCCTTTTATTTGAGGGCGGGGAGTACGTTAAGACAGGGAGGCGCGTCACGGCGCTTTTGCGTCCGGGCTTTCGAATTAAGACACCTGAAATCAGACAATCCTTACTAAAGTGCTCTGCCGCCTATGGCGGCTACCAACCTTTGACATAGTTTTTGCAATCGTTGTTCGGCCACGGTTCGTGGCACCGTTATTGTGTGCGGTGTTTTTTCTTGACAGGCGGAGCAGGCTGACTTAAACTAGCATTTTTTTTGATAGAAAAAATCGCATTGTATTTGCCCAGATCGCAGTCGGTGGAGCCTTTATAACAGGGGGATCGCGAAGCGCGCATATGGCCAGTAGCAGAATTAGCATAAAAAAGGGGCTGGACCTGCCGATTACCGGCGCTCCGGCGCAAGAAATAGAAGATAGCCTAGCCGTCCGGCATGTGGCCGTTATGGGCCCAGACTATATCGGGATGCGGCCAACGATGGCGGTCAACGAGGGCGATGAGGTCAAAAAAGGCCAACTGCTCTTTGAAGACAAAAAGACGGCCGGGGTACTTTATACCGCACCGGTAAGCGGTAAGGTGGTAGCGGTCAACCGAGGCGATAAACGCGTTCTGTTGTCAGTAGTCATTGAGGTGGCAGGAGACGACGAGATTCGTTTCGACGAACACATCAATACCGCACCGGATCAGCTTAGCCGAGGCCAGATCTGCGGAACGCTGGTGGCTGCTGGTCTGTGGCCCGCGATGCGTACCCGGCCCTACAGTAAGGTTCCGGCGCCAGAGAGCGTGCCGCATTCGATCTTCGTCACCGCGATGGACACCAATCCATTGGCGGCGGATCCCGAGGTCGTCTTAAAAGGCCTTGAAGAGGATTTCAGCCGGGGGTTGATGCTTTTGCGTAAACTCACCGAGGGGTCGGTCTACGTCTGTAAATCGCCCGGTTCGAGCATTCCCGACGGTGGTGCTGACGTCGTCGAGTTCGCCGGGCCACATCCAGCGGGGTTGCCCGGCACTCATATTCATTTCCTCGATGCCGTCGGTGCGGCCAAGGTCGTCTGGTACATAGGCTACCAAGATGTCGTTGCTTTTGGCAAGCTCTTTGCCACGGGGTCGCTGTGGACCGAACGTGTTATCGCCTTGGCGGGGCCACAGGTGGAGCAGCCACGATTGCTGCGCACGACATTGGGCGCTTGCCTCAGCGAACTGACGGCGGGGCAGTTGAAAGAGGGTGAGAATAGGGTCATTTCGGGATCGATACTATCGGGGCGCGCTGAGACGGGCCCCTTGGACTTTCTCGGCCGCTATCACAACCAGGTGTCAGTGATCGCAGAAGGTCGTGAGCGCGAGTTTTTGGGATGGCAGAAACCGGGTTTCGATAAGTTCTCGGTCAAGAATGTTTTCGCTTCCAAGCTCAAACCCGGCCAACTCTTCGATTTGACTAGTTCTACTGGGGGCAGCGATAGGGCGATGGTTCCGATCGGTTCTTACGAGAGAGTCATGCCTCTGGATATTATTCCTACCTTTCTCTTGCGAGCACTGATTGTCGAAGATACCGACCGGGCCCAGGCGTTGGGTTGTATGGAACTGGACGAGGAGGATTTGAGTTTGTGTACCTTCGTCTGCCCCGGCAAATATGAATATGGACCGATGTTACGGCAGAATTTGTCAAGAATTGAAAGGGAAGGATAGGCGCATCCGATGAAGGCTTTGCGAAAATTGCTCGACCAGGCCGAGCCGCTCTTCCACAAGGGCGGGCCGCTGGAAAAGCTTTACGCGCAGTACGAGATGATCGACACGTTCCTCTATACGCCCGGTCAAGTTACGAAGGGGCCGACTCATGTGCGCGACGGCATCGACTTAAAGCGCACGATGATAACCGTGGTCGCCGCGCTGACTCCCTGTATCTTCATGGCCATGTGGAACACCGGCTATCAGGCCAATCTCGCTATGCAGGAGATGGGTGCTGCCACCACCGGCGAGTGGCGCGGAATAATCATTGATATTCTAGAGATCGGCTACAACCCTTCTAACGTGCTGGCCAATATCTTCCACGGCTTCCTCTATTTCTTTCCCATCTTCCTGATTACTCAGATGGCGGGTGGGCTTTGGGAGGTCCTTTTTGCCACGGTCCGCAAACACGAGATCAACGAAGGCTTCTTGGTCACCGGGATGCTTTTTCCTTTGACTTTACCGCCGATGATCCCGTTATGGCAGGTTGCGGTCGGCATCAGTTTCGGCGTGGTACTCGGCAAGGAAGTCTTTGGAGGAACGGGCAAAAACTTTCTCAATCCGGCGCTGACAGGCCGAGCCTTCCTCTATTTTGCGTATCCCGCCGAGATCACCGGCGACGCCATTTGGGTTGCCGCTGATGGCTTCACCAAGGCTACCCCGTTGGGTATTGGCGCTGCTGAGGGCATGGCCGGCGTCACCGCTTCGGTGAGTTGGATGCAGGCTTTTATGGGGGCGATGCCG
>JACLAC010019547.1_pt1 | contig 10374 bp, 5 predicted proteins | sample 8027881 | NCBI WGS metagenome assembly JACLAC01 (sample SAMN15725517, study PRJNA655200) | protist metagenome | isolation source: fluorescence activated cell sorting (FACS) single amplified genomes of... | place: Spain: Blaines Bay Microbial Observatory, Mediterranean Sea | collected 2016-01-19 | reverse complement strand
GGCACAACGAATTACTTATTAAAGCACTTGGGTTAAAAAAATACAGCCAACCTGTCGTTTTGGATGCAACCGCTGGGGTATGCAATGATGCTGTTATTATTGCCGCTTCTGGAGCTTCGATTATTGCTTGTGAGCAAAATTATGAAGTACACTCGAAAACACTGAAAGCTTTGCGTGCTATGCCAAATGAGTTTGATTTGATACAACATAATCTTCAGTATATTCATAGTGATGCACTTACTTGGTGTGCATCTAATACGGCTCATTTGTCTGAGATTGATGTTATTTATCTGGATCCAATGTATCCTGAAACAAATAAAAAAGCAGCTAGCAAAGCAAAAATGCAGTGGTTACAGCATTGTGTTGGTGATGGTGATGATCAACAAAACTTAGAGTTACTCATTGGCTTATTGAGCTATAAAAATAATAGATTAGTCATGAAGCGTCCGCCAAAAGCCGAAATTTTACTTTCTAAGCAATGCAGCGGTTCGATTAAATCAAAATCGGTACGCTTTGATATTTATTAGACTTTTATTTATTTTTTTCAATTAATATTTTTTTAATTATTGTTCACCACTATTGGTAACATTTTTAATGCTGCGTCTAATATCTTCGCTTAATCCCAAACGCGCAACTTCTTGAACTTCAGTAAGTAAGTAGTTGTATTTTATTTTTTGTGTTTCTTTATCAATGTCAATTGCATGCATTGTTACTAATAAATTAATGAAATTAGAAAATGCACGTTTATCATAAAAATCTGGTGATTCTACATCATATAAAAATGCTACCCTTTGAGCCATCATTTGGCATTGCTCTTCAAGTTGTTTTATGTTTAGTGTTCCACTGTTTTGTTTGTTAAGTATGGATAGCGTAATAAAATAACGTTCGATGGTTTGCTTTAGGGCGCCTGCTAATATACTTAATGATAAATATTCCTCAGAAGATGGTTTAGGACATGCTATGGTCTTTTCTTCAAAATTTACATATAAAAATAATCTGCGATTGAAGAAATAAAGTAATTCGATAATAGTGCGTTCTATATTACGATTATCGTGTGCAATTTTTAGCTCTGTATTTATAAACGGGGTAAGTGTTCTGATAAAATTCATTAACTCATCAAATGTACAGGTTCTTTGATTAATAATAAAGCATGCAATTAATGATGGGACGGCGTATATATGTAATATGTTGTTACTAAAATAAGTTGAGCTGAGAGAATGTTTTTTAGGTATAAACATTAAATCACCTAGAGGGTGTTCTCTTCTTTCGATGACGCCTTGTTTTTCTGCATATCGAGAAGATGGAATAAGATTTATATCATTGGCAAGTGTTATTTGTTTATTGGGTAAACTATCAACAAGATCGATAAGTAATTGAATGTGATTATTTAGTGTTTGTTCATCCAGTGCATGCTTTGGTGTTGATAATAAAGTGAAGGATACTATGTTCACAGGATTAATAATTGCATTTTCGTTAATAGAGAGTGCTAAATCCGAGGCTAAATGATCAATGCTTTTTCTAAACCAATCTTGTTCTACAACCTTGCTTGGATCGCATTCCTTCCATTCTGTGTTATAAGTGCTTAAGATGTGATCAAGTGTGATGGCTTCTCCAAAACGAACATGTACTTTACCAAAATTCTTTTTAATGCCTTTAAAAGAATGGAATAAACCAAAAAGTGATTCTTTTTTCTTTTTCTTGCCAGATAGTTCGTTTAAATAACTAGAGCCTTCAAATATTTTTTCATAGCCTACATAGACAGGAACAAAAGCTAGAGGTAGCTCAGGCGATCGTAAATAGTTACGCGCTGTCATAGAAAGCATACCTAGTTTTGGGGTAAGCATTTTGCCTGTACGGCTGCGACCTCCTTCGATAAAGTACTCTAATGGAAAGCCTTTACGTATCATGTGAAATAAATATTCATTAAATACGGTAGAGTAAAGCTTGTTGTTATTAAAACTTCTACGAATAAAAAATGCACCAGCACGGCGTAATAAAGTGCCAATAAATGGAATGTTAAGATTTATACCTGCGGCAATATGAGGAGGTGCCATTCCTTGCTGATATAAAACGTAAGACAGCAGTAAATAATCGATATGGCTGCGATGACAAGGCGTATATATAACTGCGTACTTTTCGGTTGCTTGTTTTGCAGCTTTGATGTTGTAGAGTTCTACGCCATCGTATAGGTTATTCCATAGCCACTTTAGTGCTTTATCAAATAGTGTGATAATTGAATATGAGTAGTCTGCAAAGATTTCAATAGCATATTTTCGAGCTTTTTCAGTTGCTTTTGCACGAGATTTTGCTGTATTTTCTTCTTGTATTACATTTTGTACATTTTTAGAGAGTATAATATGCTCAGCAAGTGTTCTTGTATGGGATAGGTCTGGGCCTATTACGGATAGTTTTGTGTGCTTTATTTGTAAGCCTAATAAACGAGTCAGCTTTTTAGTATTTTTGTATAAATTATCTTGAGGAGAAATAATTTTATTTAATGTAATAGGAGTGCCATATTCGACATAAACTGATTTACCATGAAATATAACCATTAAAAGTTTTTTTAATGCGCCAGGAACACTCCAGTTATCTGATAAGATTATCTTCCAAACGGAATGTTCTTTATCAGGCTTTCTACCCCAAAATAGTGACACGGGAATGATAATAATATTTTTTTTTGTTGTATTTTTGTCTGATGAAGTGGAAAGCATGTCGTGCAGCCCAAATGCAACAATCGGTTCAAGTGCATTTGTATTGGTGATTAGTTTTCTTTTTAAGCCAATCAATCTAGATTTTCTAGATTTTAAAAAAATAAGTCGACTGATTTTTTTTAATATATTGTTTGGTGCTGTTGGAGAAGGTAAGTTTTGTTTTTTACATTCATGTTTGATGACAAGTGTATCAAGAAATGATCGAATATTCATTGTGTAATACACTTCATCATTTTCATCAAGTGTAAACGGCTGAACTTTAAGATTGTTGCTTGATCTTACCCAAAAATAAAGTATTTTTTCTAAAAATGCGATCCATAATGCCATGAATGTTTTCTTCCTTGTTCCTGCCAACTAATGTGTTAACTGTTTTGGTAATCAATTGTTGTTCAGTTAGCGTGAAGGTTATCGTTATTTAATATCCAATAAAGTAACATATAGTACTGTGTGCATGCGATATATTAGTATGCATGGTAGATTTACTAATTTTAAGATAACTAAGCGCGTTGGTCACGAGTTTTATATTTTATTTTTTATAGTACGAGTATTTATGTGCTTTTGTAATTTTTGCTTTGCACATCACTCCATCGATTTCTTCCTGTGTTTTTTGCATTATAAAGACAGTGATCTGCATTTTTAATTACCGTTTTCGGGGTTGTTTTAGGGTGTGGAATAAACGTATGCACTCCTATACTTGCGGTAACATGTGTTGCAATTGGAGATGCGTTGTGTGGTATATTTGCATGTGTAATTTGATCTAAAATATTTTGGGCGACAATAATTGCACCTTGTTTATTAGTGTCAGCCAGCATAATTACAAACTCTTCACCGCCAAAACGAGAAGCAAGGTCGCCTGGGCGTTTTGCTGAGTTTTTGATGATATCGGCAATGGCTGTTAGGCATTCATCGCCTTTGTTGTGCCCGTGATGGTCATTGTAATTTTTAAAATAATCTATATCCATATAGAGTATTGAAATTGGCAAGGTGTTCCTTTGGTGTTTTCCCCACTCTTTATTTAACTCTTCCATGAAATGTCGACGATTGGCGATTTTTGTCAGCTCATCTGTTCGTGCTAAGCTCTTAAGTTTTATGCTCATTTTTTGTAATTGGTTTTTTTCGTTTTTAACTAGTTGTTGCTGTAAAAAAGCGGTTCTAAGTTTTATCTCATTTGTCCAGCAAAAAAATATTCCGATGGCGTTAATTGTGCATGAAACGAATAAAAATTCAGCCCATTGAGAAAATACGTCATTTACCAATGCAATTAAAACAGCCAATAAAATACTAGGTAAAACAGCCAATATCGCGTAATTTAGTCGAGATAAAGAAGACATGTAGACTACAGTTGTAGTAATGATCATAAAGTGTAAAGAAAAAAGAAGCTGAGATTCATCAATAAAAAATATAAGTAAATGGCTAATAAAAACAGAAAAAAAGCCAGTAGACATGATGCTTATTTGGCAGTAGGGTTTAAGTTGTGGTAATAAGTTGAGTGCATTTAAGGCAATACATAAACCAATAAGGGGGAGGCCAATCAGCCATAGTGTTATGTCTGTTGATTGGTTAAATCCAATAATAAATAAAGAGAAAATAAATAAACCAGTTAAGCCAACAATAACAAAGCTAGGAATGGACTTTAAAATAATAGCTTCAAAAAAATAATTAAAATTTTGCTCAAGTTTTTTAGGTAGTCTATATTTTTCAATAGATGATTTTGATCGAGCGATATGAGCAAGGTGTTTGCTAATGTCTTTGTTGGTAGAGTTATTGCTCATTTTATAGGTTTTAGTCTCAGCTCGATTATTTTCTTGTTCTTTATGTAATGTTGATGTATTTTTTAATGTGTCTGGCATTATATTGTTTGTATTTTTTGCGCTTGCTCTTTTTGATATGATTGTTTTATGAACGTTTCTATTTTGAATCCTGATTAAAGCATACTTTATGTTCAGTTGGAATAGCTAAAGTTAACTTATTCAAAAATTAAGTGATTTCACGGTTATTTTTGAATTGAAATTCGATGATGTATTTTGATTTCTACAAAAGTACAACATTAAACAAAAAGTACAATATTAAATAAAAATGCTAATGGTTTTATATTTATGAACAACCTTATTAAATTGTATTCATGTAAATAATGAAAGGACGTTATATGATTGTTGTAGATGCTTTATCTAAATATTTTGGTAACTTTCAAGCGGTTAATAATATTTCATTTAGTATTGATGAAGGCGAGGTCGTTGGATTTTTAGGACCAAATGGTGCTGGTAAATCAACCACGATGAAGATGATCACTGGTTTTCTCACACCCGATGAGGGCGATGTCTTTGTAAATAATTTAAGTATCATGAAAAGTGATTTAGAAATAAAAAAAAATATAGGTTATTTACCTGAGGGTGCTCCATGCTATGGAGATATGACCGTTGATAATTTTTTAAAGTTTATTGCAGATGTGAGAAAGTTAAAAGGAAGTTTGAAAAAAGAGCGCTTAAACTATGTTACGGATGTGCTTGAGCTTACTTCGGTTCTTCATAAATCAATTAATCAATTGTCTAAAGGTTACAAACGTCGCGTTGGCTTGGCGCAGGCTATTATACATGATCCTAAAATATTGATATTGGATGAGCCAACCGATGGATTGGATCCCGTGCAAAAATTTCAAGTAAGAGAGCTTATTAAAGGTTTGGCTAAAAATAAAATTGTTATTATTTCTACTCATATTTTAGAAGAAGTAACAGCAGTTTGTAGTAGAGCAATTATCATTGCGGATGGTCAATTAAAAGTAGATACTACACCGAGTAAGTTGTTGGCTATGAGTGATTATTATAATGCAATTACTGTAAATACTTCTCAACCTGGAGTGTTTAAAAGTATTTTTGATTCGCATGAGTCTATTGCTAAGGTTATTTTACATAATGATTCAGTGACGTTAGTACCTCAAGATAAACAATCCAATATATACGAAGTAGTACAAGCTGTTTGTGAAGAAAAGAATATGCAATACACTTCGCTTTCTTATGAAAAAGGAAATTTAGAAGAGGTTTTTCGTAAAATTGTAGCTTAAGTAGTCTTTAACTTAATTTGATCTCCAGTTTAATCTAATTGTTAGTTTAATCTGATCTCTAAATAGTATATCTAAGTGTAGGTTCTAAATAATGGATTGATGCAGCTTAGAGAATACGGCTGAGAAAATATAGTTGAGACAATATGATATTTGTACATATGATTTAGGAAAAAATATGAATAGTGGATTTTTATCGATCTTTAAAAGAGAATTTCGATCTTATTTTGCATCGCCTGTAGCTTATATTTTTATTATTTTGTTTTTGGTAATGAATGGTGTGTTTACTTTTTTTGTTGGTGCTTTTTATGAGCGTGGTCAAGCGGATTTAACCCCTTTTTTTAATTTTCACCCATGGATATATTTAGTTTTTATTCCTGCGCTTTCCATGCGTTTATGGTCAGAGGAGCGTGCGCAAGGTACTATTGAATTATTACTAACGTTACCTATTACGATCTACCAAGCTGTATTGGCTAAGTTTATTGCTGCATGGTCTGTGAGTGGTATTGCTTTAGTTCTAACTTTTCCTATTTGGTTGACTGTTAATTATTTAGGGCAGCCTGATAATGGGGTTATTTTTGCAAGTTATATAGCGAGTTGGATATTGGCTGGTGCATTTTTGAGTGTGTCTAGTTTATTTTCTGCTTGTTCATCCAATCAAGTAGTGGCTTTGATTTTAAGTATTTGTATAGGTTTCTTTTTTGTGGTTGCAGGATTACCTATTGTCTTATCTTGGTTTTCAGGGTGGGCACCTAATGTAGTCATTGATGCAGTGGCGAGTTTAAGTTTTTTAGGGCATTTTCAGAATATCTCAAAAGGTATATTGGATATTAGAGATGTTGTTTATTTTGTGGTTGTAATCGCTGTTTTTTTATACATGACTTCTTTAATTGTATCTGTAAGCAAGGCAGCGAAATAAGTATGAAAAATAAATTAGTTACTTTTTTCTAATTAAAATCGTTCAACCTAATTATTATACGTTATAAGGACAATAGGAATGAAATTTAAAGCATTAAAAATTTCTATTAAAATGTGGATTGTTGCGGTCACCAGTGTTTTATTAATTGTGGGTGTCAACGCATTTAATAATTTAAAAATAGATTTAACAGAGCAAAAATTACATACCTTGCTTCAAGGGTCAAAAAATATTGTGTCTAAGTTGGATACTCCAATTGTTATTGATTATTTTTTTTCAGATACCGCAAGCAAAGACATACAAGTATTAAGAACGTATGCGAAACGTGTTCGAGATTTATTGAGTGAATACGAGCGTGTAGGTGGTAGTAATATTGTGATACATGAATATGATCCTATCGCATTTTCTGAAGAAGAAGATTTAGCTGCTGAGTATGGTTTACAAGCTGCACCTATAGGTAATGCACAGGATAATATTTATTTTGGTTTAGTTATTCGTCGTGGAGATCATGGCGTAGATAAAGACAAAGCCGAAGTTATACCATTTTTACACCCAAGTGAAGAAAGTAAGTTAGAGTACGAAATATCACGTTCTATTTCTAAGCTATCAAACGATGTATCGAAAAAAATAGGTGTAATTACTGGTCTAAGTGTGAATGGCGGTTACGATATGCATACTCGTCAAATGGGGCAGCCTTGGGTGTTTCTGAGTCAAATGCAGGCGTTGCACGAAGTTGAAATGCTTGATATCGATTTAGAGCGTGTTGATGATGATATTGAAACATTGCTGGTTGTTCATCCGAAGAAACTTTCAGATCATGCTGTATATGCTATTGATCAGTTTGTACTTCGAGGTGGTAAGTTGGTTTTATTTGTTGATCCATTTGCTGAATCAGAAGCGGGTGGGCATACGCATGGTGCAGAAAAAAATGCTCAAAGTTCAGATATTAAACAATTATTTTCTCACTGGGGTGTAGCGTATGATTCAACACAAATTATAGGTGATGCAACTACAGCTATGACCGTTGGTTCTAATCAGCATGGGAGTATTAGTCATTTAAGCCTAAATACATTAACAAATTCTAATTTTGCATCAGATTTTCCGCTTTTTGATGGATTAGAAAGTATTAATATTGGAAGTTCTGGTAGTTTGAGCTTTTCAAGTGATAGTAAGTTTTCTGTTACTCCATTACTTGAATCTTCAGTTAAATCTGCATTAATGCCATCGAGCAAATTATCAATGATGAGGGATGTTCGAGAGCTTTGGAATGGTTTTGTGCCTGATGATAAAACGTATACGATAGCCGCTCATCTTACGGGTAATATTACCAGTGCTTTTGACGTTGCATTGATTAAAGAGGAAGAGAATCAGGCTAAACCTGAGGGATCACTTGTAGATAGTGCAGAAACTATCGATCAAGACGCGATTAACAAAGAAAAAATGGATAAAGCAACGAAGCTTCATTTAGCGGAGTCAAAATCACCTGCTAATATTATGATTTTTGCAGATACTGATTTGCTGACGGATCGACTTTGGGTTAGGGTTCAGAAGTTTTTTGGACAAGTGATTGCGCAGCCGTGGGCAGATAATGGAACGTTTGTTACTAATTTAGTTGATATGATGATGGGATCAGAAGATCTTATGACGCTTCGTTCAAGAGGTGTGCATAAACGATCGTTTACTAAAGTAGAATCTTTACAAAAAATAGCGCAAGAAAGCTATTTGTCGCAAGAAAAAGCATTGCAAGACAAATTGAATGAAACGGAACAGAAATTAGCCAAACTTCAGAAATCACCTAGTGACGGTGCAAAAGTATTTGAGCTAAATGATGAGCAACGCGCTGCAATTGATGCTTTTATGAAAGAGAAGCTTGCCATTCGAAAAGAATTACGTATGGTTCGCTTTAAGTTAGATGAATCTATTAAGTCGTTGGGTTTTACTTTAAAAGCTATTAATACCTTATTAATTCCTTTATTAATTATTCTAATCGCTTTAGTGTATCGATTTAAATGTTGCAATAAATCGTAATTTCATCTCAAATACTGTTGCTGTATATTATTTGTGGCAACAGTATTTTATTCATCAGAATTAAATTTGAATTTTATATAGTGATCAGGTTTATCTTGGAGTAACACACCCTCCAAAACAGCTTAGAATTGCACTTTGTAGCCTGTCTGCTATTGTTCTGCGTGGCGGAGTGGTTTGATCTAAAGATGTATTGCTCGGTAGTTCGTTTTGGCTTGATATTGAACTGCTTGATTGATTATTGCTATTTTGTGTAGTTGTTTGGTCTGATGATGCATTGCTCGGTAGTTCGTTTTGGCTTGATACTGAACTTCTTGATTGATTACTGCTGTTTTGTTCAGTTGTTTCGCGTTCAAGACGTGCAATATTTATATTGGCTTGAGCAATATCGCGTCTTACTTGGTCTCGAAGTTGCCTAGACTGATCTCTAGATGCTATATACCCGTCTAGGCGGTCTATTAAATGAATTATTCTTTGATCCTCGTTGTGGTTAGTTGCTCCCATTCTTTGACGATCAGTTAAGTAGTTAATTTCCTCTATAGTGCTATTAACTGTTTCTTGATGACGTTCAAGGTTTCTTTCAGCTGAAGCTAATACTCGTTGGAGTTGTGTTACGTGCAATTCAAGCTCTAGCAAGGTTGAAGGCATAATAGGTGTTTGTACTTGTTCAGCGGTTTGTTCAGGTGTTTCGAGTGTCGCTAGATGCCTACGGATGTCATTAATATGTGTTTGGGTTTCTGGAATCCTTCTGTTAAGGATTTCGATAGCCATATTGTATCTTCTTATTCTTGATGCTACCTCTGCTATGGCGTTGTTTACGGAGTTAATGCGATTTTCTATGTCTGGGTTGCGCTCATCTTCTAGGTCTTGCCTTAATGCGGCGCCCATCTGACCTAATGATGTATATTCTACTCTTGCATATTCCCACGCTGTGTTTGTGTAACGGAGGAGTGCCGTTAGCCCCTCTAAAAATTCTTCTTGCGCGCTTAGCACTTCTCTAAGCTCCGTTGTAGTTAATTCTGCAAGTGGTCTTTGTGTTTGTTCTGTAAATCTTTCTGTAAGTGTTTCCTGCCTCGCCTCTATATATCTATTAATTGACTGACCATTTCTACGGTTTTGTGCAATTTTTTTATCCAATTGGATTACTGTATTCTCGAGATCTTTTATTTTTGGTTTAATATCTGCTACAGATTTTTCTAAATCCGTGATGCGTATTTGTCGAATGTGGCTGTGTCCACTTTCTTGTGCTTGGATTAATTCATTGAGTAGACGATCTGACGATGTAAGCTCTTGGCTAAGATTGTCGAGTGATTCATCTTTGCGTGCAAGGGAGTTAGTTAGCTCTTCTAAGAGTCTTTGTTGCTCTGTTTGTGCTTCTCTAAGCTCAGGTAGAGTAAATTCTGAAAATGGTCTTTGTGTTTGATTTGTTGGGCTATTGTCTAATGTAATAGGTGTTCTACAGAATGCACAATTCATGTGATTTAAGTTACTGTGTGCATTAACCATTTGTTGAAAGCTTCTTAATGATGTTTGGCTTCCACATGGTAAGGTAACGATGTGTTGACCAGCTGGAAAAGCTTCTTGAGTGATTGGATTTATAGTATTCAATACTCCAGTGGGTACTTCAGCACCTCTTATAATGCTTGAGACAGAAGATAGTTGGTTAG
>JACLAC010019087.1_pt1 | contig 10374 bp, 13 predicted proteins | sample 8027881 | NCBI WGS metagenome assembly JACLAC01 (sample SAMN15725517, study PRJNA655200) | protist metagenome | isolation source: fluorescence activated cell sorting (FACS) single amplified genomes of... | place: Spain: Blaines Bay Microbial Observatory, Mediterranean Sea | collected 2016-01-19 | reverse complement strand
GTTGCCCGTTGGCAACATGTTACCACGCGTCGTCTCTGGTATGGGGAGCACCAAAGGCATGCTTGTGTCGCACAACGACAAGCGTGGCCACGCGCTCAGGATGTTTGACCAGATGGGTGGGACGACTGCCGGCGCTGGGAACATGGGAGCCTGGGCATTGCTACTAAGACGAAAAATGGTGACAGCGGTGTCCCATTCTCCAAACTTGCACAACTTAGAGCTGAGGATGAGAAACGGCTATGTTGCACCTGCTCCTCCGTGGTCGTCGCAGCTGAGCACTCAAAAGCGAAGTTTCGCTGGGTGCGATGATTGCAGCGGATGCGGACCGGAGGATGAAAGTGGAGCGCCAAAGCCGCCGAAAACGCAAACGCTTTTGTCACACGAGCACGACGGACAGCCATTCGACAACAGGATCATCATGACCATGAAAGTAGAATACGCATGATAATAATCTTTCATCGTCTTTCTGGTTTCAAGTTCATTGCAACCGTAGCCGTTTATGCAAAGTGGCCCGGCATGGTCAGCGATCCCGCTTTTCCCCCGCCGGGCAGCAGTGACGTGCAGAAGAAAATAGCTTTTCCATCGTGATTCTGTTTGTAGCATTCGTCCTATGTCGTTCACATGTCACTCTACGCAGGAACAGGGGGTGCCAGTCTTTTCGATGTTCGGACCGTGTTCAGACAAGCAGCTGAAGCGGGTGAAGTTTCTGAGCCAAATCGAGCTGTACAAGTCCAGCCTCAAAGCGGTAGCTTGCGAGCATGTGAAGTGAAATTGCCCAGCTGCATTCTTTTTTGGAGAGCAGCATGTCGATTGCAACACTGCTTACCAGTGATAAGCACCAAGGTAGTTGCATTGCAGTATGACAAAGAAAATGGAAAAACAGACGACAGGCTTTCTCATTGGGGATGGTTTGCGATTCGATGTGTGTATATGAATGAACGAAGAATGATCCACAGGCACGACAATGGCTCATCGACAAAAACAGGTGAGCCTGTCATCGTGCACCGTGGAAGAAGTGAAGGTGACGTGCCAGGACTGTGGCAGTGAGAAACGCGTGGAGAGCCCGAAGGATTTCCTGGACCCAGCGAGAAACAAGACTGGCAAGGCTTTACTTGTCGTGTGCCCGAGCTGTTGTATCTTGGTTCAATGACGGTCGATCGCGTTCTTGTGTCCCATACAGCTTCGCCGGAAGACATCGTTTACCGACGATACGACGAAAATTTGCAAAGCCATGGGCTTGGGTCTAAATATGCCCATGGGGCTTTCTCCTCGTTGTCATACAGGCGCCCAACTCGACGCAGTGTCGACTCTGTACCGAACTGTACTAAAAAAGTTGGCAATGCCACGAAGGATACTGTTGGTGAACTGAAGACGCCGTGGCGGGGATGTGGCGCTGAAAAAAAAAAGCAGAAGCTGAGAAAAAAGTCAGATGGCAGTATCGTAGACGTTGCACATAAGCAGTACACTTTGGCAAATGAGCGTGCAAGACTAAGTATCTGCAGTGTTCTCGTGGTGTGTAGTTTTCGCGAGTGTGCATCTGGTTCATGGGCCCACGGAGGCCTCAACATGCGCAGTGAGCAGTGCGATCAAATAAATGCGTGCAGCGAGACAGCCAGGTATTCTTTACTGTCGCAGTAGCGTTGCGGTCACCACCTGCGGGGAAGTCGGGCATGCTATGAGTCGCTAATGAGTCTCGCATGCTCTGAAGCGGCCGGTGAGGTGCCCGTGATTGATGCAAAGGTGTATGAACTTCATGTGTTAGACGCTTACATTGTGGATAATATTCATCGGGGGAAGCAGCACTGTCACACGGATGGGTGACAACGATCCGTTCGATGATCGGTACTGGTAGCTCTGAAAAATTGACTGCTTGCGGCACGCATCGAAGTGTATACTAGGGGTAGAGTTGTGTGTTTCAGACGAAGACGCACAAGACTGGCGTGCTAAAATTGTCGCGCCAGGATGTTGCAAATCTACAAGAACAAAGCAGTGACGGACGTCTCAAAAGAACAGACCGACGTCCGAGAGCTGGAGCTCGACTGGTATGATACTCACTCCTACTTTTCGCCTTTCGCCGACAGGTATTCCTTACTTCAAACTATGCACGTGTCTGCACGGTAAAGCGTTTTCTAGTACAGTGTACGTTTGCGATGATATTAAGCGCGCCATTCGCCATTCGGAGAGCTATCTATTGTTGGAATATGGGCGCAATGAGTGTTATGGCGATGTCGTTGTCGAACAAGTGATACGATGCAACTGATTGCGCGCAAAGGTATGCCATGAACTACGATAGTCTCGCAGTCCAGGGCGCAATGTTCGCGGGTTTTGCCTACGACCAGCTCACTGAACCTGTGCCGGAGGTAGCGAAAGCATGCAGACAATTTTAATTTGCCAGACAAATTCGGCAACTTGCTGTCATCCAACTAAATGCGGTAGTGATGTGGCCTTCTTTGGTTGGAGCGTGACGTAAGGCATGTGAGCGGAGAAGCAGTCTGTTGGGCGCGTCGTGCACGCTGGCAGAGACGCACAATCATTTCATGCCAGCACACCGTGGTGACCCTCAGAGCACACGTTGCACTAAAATTTCCGATTTCGCAGGGCACCGAGATCCTAGTGGAGCTCATGTTCGTTACACTCACAGCGTTATCCCTCGGCCTTTCGCTCATGGTGTGCGTATCATGTACAGAAAAATAGAACTCTGTTCTCCAGCAGATTTTTTCGCACACACAAAACCAGGAATTCAGTCGTTGCCACAACATTCACTTCCTGGTCCTTGTCAGAAACTCCCAGCAAGTAGTGAATTCGTTTTATGCTATTGCATGAAAATGTATAGACTTACTATAAAGAAAAATTACGTGAACGGAAAAAAGGTGTGTTTTGCAACATCTTTGGCAAGAGTCTCGCATTACGAGGGGAGCACGGGACTAAGTCAGTCCACGCCGCCGTGAACACGTTACACTTCCATCAGACGATAATTTTCGGTGAGTTCGTCTTGACTGGGCTCACATATCTCGTGAGTCACGTCTTCGAGGTGTGCGTCTTCAACAAAGAGCACGTGGCGAAAATCGTATACTGCATTTTTTCAATGTAATATCGAAAACCATGTGACGAAAAGCGTGATCGCATTGCGGGACTGTGTACTACATTTCTACTTTTTCGCGCACATGCACAAGCGACGCAGTGTTGCTCACCGTGCGTTTTCTTCGTTTTGGCGTTGTTTCGGTTTGGCTTTGCCGTGGTAGTCATGCTAAAACATTACCAAAGGTGTTGGTTCCGCTGAGCATATTTTTTGTGCTCATCGTCTACTTCGTGATCACTATCACCATGCGGTTGTACGTGCGCGACACACAGGCGATGACGGGACAGATCCTGGTATACGACGTCTGCGATGGCGCAGTCTTTCAGTGCACGGACATGACTATTGCCTCCGGCAGTACTTTCTTTGCCGGTAATATTGTGTGCGTCATATGATACTGTGGTCCTTTGCGACAGAATTCTGGAAGGAACGAGAACATTGCAGACCGAGACAACGTTGTTATAGATTGAGCAGCGTTTTCCACCGTGAGTGGCTGCAGCCAAAGCTAGGAAGGTTGGATGCCTAGCCTTGGCACTACCAACATAATGTTTTAAAACTTACGCACAGGCATTGCAACCATACGAGGAAATTCCCGACCTCGACGACACCGCTTTCTCCCCCTCGAAGGGCACCAGCGCGCGATTCTCACCCTCGAATCTGCCCGGGATTCAAGAAGATGGCGAAAATGTTGATCCAACCGAAACAACTTCTCTGGATCCGTCCGGGTACTGAGAAAATGCTCATTAGAGTAGCAGATGCACGGCCTAGCAGTTGATAGGATTGTTGTTGTGTCACTGAGAGTGACATAATCGTGCTAGGACTGCGAGGGGAGAGTTTGCGAAAGCAAACACTTTAATTTTGAACAGCCTGAGCAATATTGTGCAGGGCGAGGCTGCTGAACATGGGGACTGTCGGAGGAAAAGAGAAAACTTAATGTAATGAATGACTTTAATTATACACGAAATTCCACAGCGGCGGCGGTGCCAGACAACGCGGCGTGCAGAAGTTGTTCGGCAGCGTGTGGAAAGTGGTGGATGACCTGGAACATTTCGCGTCGCGCGACCCTGAACATGACACCATGTACTCATAGCCGCTGACTGCATTGACTCCCAGGCATACGTAACGTGGTAATAAAGACCTGGTCAGAGTGGTGACTGGATAAAGAAGCAGCATTCTCCGAGCGGGTTTCCTGGAGTACAGCCCTGGGCTTGGAGCGCAGCGCCGCAAAACCACACTGACCCAGAACGATCACCTGGAAACACCAAGCGCTTGCAACGCGTGGTCAACATCACGTGACCACATCTAGTGAGGGAGCTAGGGACAGAAAGCTGACAATGACGAAAAGAAGAGAGAGCTAAAGAAGGACCTGGAGCGCGGGCGAGGGGTAGTGGCCCAGGCATAGCATCTGGAAGCTGGAGGGGCATGGAGACGCATGCTCACCATATCGAGGCAGTACTGCTGAGTGACATGGTGAGCCCGACACGTGAGCCGCTTTCATTCGCGAGTGAAAAGCGATTCGCGATTGAAAAACCAATACTCGAGTAGAAAGCGATCTAAGCGAAAGATCTGTGGGAAATTCTAACAGCCAACGTGTTGTGCCATGTTGAGCACTTGCATCGCGGACGGTGCAAAGCTTTCGGTGCAGTATTGCATGCGATCAAGCTTCTCGGTACAAATGTATAGCGGCGCTAAGCGAAAAACTATGATCTCAAACGTGAATTTTGGCCCACGGCGTGCAACAAACTAATTGTGCTTCTGAAGCAACTGCGGGTCTCTCGAGAGGCGCCTTCCACTCGATACACCATGGCGAGTTCGTTTACTTTCTACTTGAAAGTGAATCATCAATGTGCGTAGTGAAATGATTGCAATGGAGTTTCTGTACAGACTTCGTGACCTGTGAACGATTGCGCGTGCGTGCGTGTGAAAGGCGACGGAAAAGTGGTTGGCGATGGAAAAGTGCATACCATTACCACGGAAAGATTGCTTGAGCAAAAGCGTGCCGGTGCGTAGTGTGACTAGCGGAAAAACCGAGCAAAAAGCGCTTCGAAAAATCGCACGTGAGATCGAAAAACACTCCGAATGACGCGTAAGGCCGACATCGTGCGTGGCATCATGCAACACTTCACGTCATGAAGCAGAAGATCATGATGATGATGATGAGTTGGAAGCACAAAAAAGCATGAAACACATGCGTTGGGAAATTTCATTCTTTTGTAGAGACCAGATTTCTGCGAAAAAGACACCCTTCCTAGACATAGCGTGGTGCCTGAGAATATAACTTTCGATTCTGTAGAAGCTAAATATAGGACACAACAAGGTCGGTTGTGAGTGGAAGTATTGTTCAGGGAGTAGTACGGATTCATCTTGGAAAAGGTGCTACTAGAGTCGTCGCACTGGTTGTGTGAAGAGAAACAGGCCTGAATAAGCCTTCGTCCCACAAACAGACCTGAGTTGAGGCACACTTTCTTTCTGAACTGCAGCTGGCATTTGATTTCCAGGACTGCAAAGAAGAGAAGAAGTGTCGACACACAAGCTTGATACAGAAGCAAGTTACAGGACCTCCACATTCCACTGCAGAGTCGAAGCATCGTCTAGAGAAATTAGGGTGAAACATCTTTGTAGCATTCATTGCACAGGGCACGCAAAAGCATTGCTCGTGTCGTGCGACGTGTTGAAATCGGCCTCTTGCACGCTATATTCAAGTTTTTCTGAAAAGTGAACCGTCGACGTCGCTCATCAGACTACATCGTGCGCATTGGTGCGACGTTGTAAAGTCTGGCGGCCGGGGTTTTGTCTTATCAGAAAACACAACTAAAGAATTTGACTTCCACTTTCTTCGAATCCTCTTTCAGCCACCTCTCGTTTTTTTGAAACTCACTTCGGCATCGTCGTGAAGGGAAGCGGCATCTCTGTTGATCAGAAGTGTACGTTGTCCATTACTCACCGTGGTTGACTGTTGAGTCAACGTATTACAAAACTTTCGCAAAGCCTTCTCTGAACTTTTATTTCTGGACGCCCCCTTCAGTTTTCAGCATCTATCCGGTGTCTGGGCTCAGTCATCGGACTTCTGGAGCTGAACTTGCATGTAGAGATCTTGGAAGCAGCACTTCGGAGCGGCTTTCTCGTGTAGTACATCACCGTGAGCAGTAGTCCGCGTGTTGTGGGGCACCAGTGAAGATCTGAAAGAAGCTCTTTGCGGTGTCATCGTCCTTATTTTGAGTACCATAGAATAGTCTACGAAGATCGTCTGTCATTCTTTACTACTATTCATATAGCACTTGCTATTTGCTTGTCGTCGCGTCGTACCTACTATCAGCTTTCTGTGGAGCGGTTGTTGTATCATACGCGCCTTATCACTTTGTACACAAACTCGCACTAAAACTTTGTACTGACTACTACTACAACTACTACTACATAAGCAGTCGTTCAGTCTCACAGTCTTCTAAATTTCTCACTGTTTTCTCAAACTGATATCGTTGGTACTATTGTCGAAAGAACCGTTGTGATTGTTGAAAGAAAGCGGTTGAAGTAACTGCGGCTTTTGCTATTGTGCCCGGTAGCTCCGGCACCCGGCCGGTCGTGGGGAAAAACTCGCAGGGCATTGAGAGCTGCCAAAGCAGGCGGCCGAAGAACATCATGGAGGTCGAAGCACATGATGGAGGCGTTGGACCGCCGGACCAGTGTGCAGCAAAGGCAAACAGTTCTGTACAACCATCTGCGAACAACGCCATGGTGTCGCATGAATTTACGACGCCAGTGAAAGAAGTGAAGGAGGTGAAAGCGCCTTCATCGGCTGGGCCCACGATGCGGGCTGACGATAGGCAGAAGGGCCAGGCGTCGATGATGGCATGTACCTCGGGCGGATCCGCTCACAAATCGACTGGAAAGTATGACACGCCGATGTCCACGCCGCGCGGTGGCAAATGTCCTTCGCACAACTGCCACACAAACGTGGCTACGCATCTCGGTTCCAGCTACAACTATTCAGGGGGAAGCACCACCACTGGTATTCACGCCAGTACAAGCATACTAATTAAGCAAATCTTGGAATTCTTGTGTTGCTGTACATTTGAGCTGTCTGTTGTGGATGATATGCGTATTACACTGCAGTCTGTGACACATAGTTTTCGCCATGTTCAGAACTGTGAGAAAACGTTGATGCGTGAAGCGCGTTGTGCCACCGTCTGGCGCATTTGACATCATACTATTTGCAATCAGATGAGAGACACATAGCAGTACTGAAATTTAATATTTGGGGAACAATGAATGTCAGAGAGCAGCTCGCCGGATGGGCAGACGTCTGCGAAATCCCCCCCAGTGCACAACCGCGCGCACAGTCTGTCCCCTGAGCAGGTGGTATTCGACTCTCAAAAGAAGAAGATGGCCGTTGATGCTGCTGAGGGCGTGGGCAGCGCAGCAACTGACGCGGTTGCCGCCGGAGCACCGGTTACGGATGTTACTGATGGAGCGGCGGTTACAGATATTATGCTGGACAACAGCACTGATGCGCAGCAACATGCGAAAGGAGCTGGCTTGGTCACCGCAGGTGTCGTCGCCACGGTGGCGAGTGCGGACAACAAGTCGGAAAAGATAAAATCCATCAGTGACCTGGGCAGCATCGGTCTGATGTCTTCTCAGGCGGGGCCAATGTTTTCGGCATTCAACTCGCCGTGCAATGCAACTGCGAATAACAAAGACTCGGCCTCGGCATGTGGCCATGATGGCGGTGTGAAATCTTTTCAGCATGGCCATGCTGAAAACGCCATGCCTCTTGTCTATTCGGCCACTGATGAGGAGCACAAAGGTGGTGGATTGGAGCAAAAGCATGCAAACGGTGGCCTGGTGGAGGACTCTCCGCCGGAGACACTGCTGAATGAGGTGGCGGGGGCGATTCAATTGGATCCCATCACAGTGGTACTGCCCCCTGCGGATACGAGCAGTGCCGCTCACGCCGGCGGCGGTAGTAACATGAACAACAGTGGGCAAGCTGATGGAAGTACAACGTTGAATCTGACAGGCACGCCACAGTTGCAGAATGCCACGGCTGGCACTGCGCTCACCGGCTCGATGAGCGGGCATCTGAACCTGGATGGACTCACTGGCAGCTTTGGCACGAACTTCGCGAATCAGTTCATGCCAACCGGGGCTGGTCAACATAGCACCAACAACAGCAACAACGGTTTCGTGGGCCAAGGTACCATGGGCGGCGCCAATTCAGCGTCGTTCAGCATGAATGGCAATGCGGGGAGTTTTGTGGCCGCCAACAACAACAGCAACAACTGGGCACAACAACAGCACCATGCTCACGGAGGAGGCATGAGTGGCGGTGGAGCGCAGCATCAGAACCAGGCCATGGGGGGCCATGCTGGTGGTGGGTTGAATTTTCAGCAAAACATGGGCGGCGGCAGCGGCAATGCGGTGGGGCAGTTGAGCACCGGTGGGAGCCATCTAAACAACACAAACACGCCCATGAGCATGATGCACCACTCGTCCGCACATGACACCAGCTCGTTGGATGACTTCTTCCGCACATCTTCGGATGCTCATGGGAATTTATTTGCGAACACGAGTGGGACCAATACACACATGGGCTCTTTCCAGGGCGTGAATCTCGGACTCGACAGTCTGGGCACTGCTTCGTCGAAGATGGGCGCGCACAACGGCCATGCTTCGGACGTTATGAGTCTGCCCAATGTAAACTTCGGTCACACTGATGCCAACAACCAGCAACAAATCGGCACGATGAACTTGACTGACTTGGTACTTTTTCTATTGTATGGAGGGCAGTGGCAAATGCCGTCTCAATCTTTGGAATACATGGTAGCGAATGCCGACACACATTCATGCAAGCATTGAAGGCCAATACGAACGCATACCGTACCAAATCAGACTGAAGCGAAGCCAATCCAACGGCCCACCGAGTGTGGCACGTGTAACACTACAACTAATGGCAAAGTCTGGGGTGTGTGCGACTGCACAAAGCAAAAACAAACAAACAGTACTTCGCTGGGAAAAACGAGGGCGGGCAGAACAACGGGTTCGCGTCAGGTTTCGGCGGTACGAGTTTCGGAAACGGCACGCTGGGCACAGGGGTGGGCGTGGGAAACAGGGATGCGAAATCCAGCATGGACAGCTCTCACGAGAGCGTGGTGATGTCTTGTCTGACGAGCATGGGACTGAACCTGGACGGCGATTGCGGTGGCCACGCGGCGAAAGCATTCCCACCGGGTGGATTGGGCGATCTGGGGACCCAGATAACCATGCCAACAGACCAGCAGCAGAACGCCTTCGGCACGCAGGGGGGTGCTGGCACAATGGCCAACAACTTCTTCGATGATGGCGGCCAAATGCTCGGTAACCAGCACGCGTTGAGTCACTTGCACACCGGGAGCTTTGACAACGGTAACTCCGCCACGGCCGCGTATCTGAACGGCGGTACGCTTGGCGGCGGTGGCGCCAATATCCTTGGCAGTAACCATCACACCAGTTTCGGCGGCGGCAACAACAATGGCCATGGCGGCTCGGGGCACAACAACAACAACCAGCAGAATGCGCATGGGATGGGTCGCACGCAATCCTTCACAGGAATGACGATGGGCGGCACTGGCAACAACATGGTCAACGGGGGTGGCGGCAACAAAGATGTTGGTGCATCTGGACTTGGCGGTGCGCACCAGAACAGCAACTCGATGTTCGCGATGATGAATTTTGGCTCATCCTTCGGCAATGGTGGTGGCAACAACAACAACCAGCACTTCGGGGGCAATGGCCACAATAACAACGGGGGCGCCGGTAGCGTCTATGGTGGCGATTTCCAATTTGCGCGCGGCATGGCTGGGTCTTTCAACGCACCAAGCGAGCACAACATGTCGTGGACATCGGAGAACGCATGCTCTGGCATCATGAGCGGGTTTGGAAGTCTTCAGTCGACGACGACCTTGGGTGGCGGCACGATGGGAAATAATGGTGCTGGCGGGCAGAACAACGTGGGCAATATGGGGGCTAGTCACAACAATGGCACGGGCAACAACGCGATGAACGGTAGTGCGTTCAACAACTCGATGTTGAACACGAGCAACGCATTGAACGCGAGCATGTTTTCGGCGATCAGCGGAATTGCGGGGAGCAATGCCAGTGTAACCACCCCGGCGCTGAACACATCAACGACCTTGAACGATGCGTGCGATACGGACACATACCCGAGCCTGCGGCCGATCAAACCCGCGAACATGAGTCGGCACCCCTCTGAAGGCGTGTCCAACAACAACACATCAGGCATGGCCGTGGGCCAAAACAAA
>JACLAC010012501.1_pt1 | contig 10376 bp, 12 predicted proteins | sample 8027881 | NCBI WGS metagenome assembly JACLAC01 (sample SAMN15725517, study PRJNA655200) | protist metagenome | isolation source: fluorescence activated cell sorting (FACS) single amplified genomes of... | place: Spain: Blaines Bay Microbial Observatory, Mediterranean Sea | collected 2016-01-19 | reverse complement strand
TACTCAGTGATGAGATAATCGGAGTTTTAGACGGCCTCAACCAATACAAGAGTAAGGGCAATGATAAGCAAAAATTATTGAGCCTTTGGAACGGTCGCTCATTTGAGAATCCAACTGCTGATAGTGATCGATATATCCCCAATGTGTTTGTCCCAATCTCAGGTGGAATCCAAAATGAACTTGTAAGAAAAATAATCAACGATTCCAACACAACTGATGGATTGGCAGGAAGATTCTTGTTTAACCACCTACTGTTGCAGCCAGTCCTTACAGTAGAAGAAAAACGTAAAATCTATGATTTGATCGCTAGATCAAAGGGGAAGGACATCCTCACTGGTATTTTTCATAAGCTAGCTAGTGTGCGAGATCAATCCAACCAAGTTTTGATGAACCATTATGCTAGAGATCATCTTGCTAATTATGCTCATCATTTAGAGTTGGAACAGAGAAAGGGCAGTGATCAGGCTGCTGCTGCCTATGCGAAATTGAGAACGTACACTTATAGGATTGCCTTGCTGCTACATTATGTGTCTGAGTCAAAACCTGATGAGCATGAACTCAGTGAGTCAACTGCAATAAATACGGTCCAAGTGATGCGTTTTTTTGTTGCCAATATGAAGCGTGCCTATGGCTCTGTTGAGCTGACTGATAAAGAACGCAAGGCTAGGGCTATTCTGGACAAGTTGCAGCAATTAGGTGGTCGTGCAAAGCATGATGAAGTAAAGCAGCCAATTAAAAGAACAGTTCCGTCAAAGGAGGCGTCTGAGTTGATTAAGGAGTTAATTGGATGTAATCAGCTACGGGAGGTCATCGATGGCAGGTCCAAGCTTATAGAATTGGTGAAGAAGTGAAGAGGTTGGCTTTTTCCCCAGTATTTATCAGGTATAGAGGTTCTTCACGTCTTCTTCACCGTATGTGAAGAAGTGAAGAGGATAGATTGCTAGCTATTTGTAAGTTCTTCACCTCTTCACACCCTCTTCACCGTATGTGAAGAGGATCTATCCTAGATATTTACTGGGTTGCAAGGAAGTTCTTCACCTCTTCACAGTTTTTAGGGTAATCTCGTTGATATTTGCCAATGGATGGGTTGTGGGTGAGCCTGTGGCTGCACAGTTAACCCAACGCGCGGGTGATACCGTAGAGGTATTGATTGGCTTCCCAGCAAATTGAACATTGAGGCTAGTATCCAAGGTAGCCAACTGGGCTATGCTATATTTGCAAATAGACGTTTTCGGTTGATATGTTCTGCAATCTCATCGACCGTTTTACAGGGAGTTCTGTCGGCGTTTTGCTTTTAATTGCTGCTGAACCTGATGTTTTAGAGAGCATCCTGTTCGATGCAGAGGCGCAGAAACTCAGGGGAAGACAGTTGGTGGGCTATACCATCGCAGAAATCAAATCACGAATACCAGCATAAGGAGAGTTAGTTATGGCAAACGCACTCAAAGGAAAAACTGCTGTATCGATCACTTGGATTGCATCAAATGATACGGCAGCAGAGGCAATGAGAGTATTTTTTGAGGGGCACTTTGAATTTATGGTGAACAAGAGTTATCGAGAAGGCCCACTAAAACTCGTGACTTACTCAATTGCAGAAAGTCCTGAATGGGCAGAAAATAAGTCTTGGGAGCAAGGAAAGATTCCAGCCACAACAGGGCGAACTATTTTTAATTTGTATGAAATTTATGAAACACCCGATGGACTTCATCATCATTGGATTGAGTCAGCCGGCTATCTGGATACGTTCTATGAACTCATGGAAACCCATAAAATAGAAATACACTTATTCAATCAGATGAAAATCATTCAGAGCCTTTGGGAATGATTAGGACAGGCAAGCAGTTGGTGGGCTATACCATCAGTGAAATTAGATCACGAATACCAGCATAAGGAGGGGTAATGACTAAAGCAGAAGCATATGAAAAGGCGTGGACTCTGGGATTTAGAGGAGATTTTTCTATGGTTGATCAGATTTATCACCCTAAATATCGCGCAATACAAAAAAATATAAACGTAGAAGTCGATCTTGATTCAGACAAAATCGTTGTTTCAACCATCAGTGAGTACAATACTCCTGGTCCTGTTCGGGTGATCTTTGAAAATGATGATTTTTTGCTTATTGAAAGGTATTTCAAGTCAACGCTTACAGAAACTCCAGCATTCAATGTGGGGATGACTGCAGTAAAATACTTAGATGGGAAAATTATTACTCAGGAGACCATTGGCGAAAGAGATTTACCAGATCCCAGTGAAGGTGAAGACTGGAACTGGGAAGACTACGAGTAATCAGCAAGCAACTGGTGGGGTTCACTATCGAAGAAATCAAATCACGGATTCCAGCATAAGAAACAATAATGACTAAATCTGAAAAATATATTAGGGCGTGGGCTCTGGCATTAAAAAATGATTTTTCACTAGTAGACGAAATCTATCATCCAGATTACAAATCGTTTGATTTTAGAGCAGGCATTTTTACGAATATTGATGACGATAAAATAATTGTCTCAACCTACACTGAAGAATGTACTTATGGCCCGTATGAAATAATTTACGAAAATGATGAGTTTGTGTGTCTTTACAAGTACACAAAATTTAAACTAGAGGGAGAGAATGAACCATCATTTGATACTGTAATGCACGCCATCAATTACAAGGATGGAAAAATAATAAAGCAGAAAACTACGGTACAAAATTTAGATTTTGACCCAAGTGAGTATTTCGACTGGAACTGGGAAGATTACGAGTGATTGGGGCGTCCTAGACCTCTTTCAAGTTGCTGATGGCTTCATTCTGGCGTTGATGAATTTGTGCAGTGGTGGAAATTCGCATCACGGAAACTTTGCTCATGGCCAATTATGTGTTTCTGAAATCACAGAAATAACTTCTGATGATTCGACGTCCGTACCGCCTTCCGTACGTATTTTTGCGATGTCTTCTCTTTTCCCGAATGCTATTGCAGCTTGTGGGTCATCAGCCTCCAGCAGAACAAAAATCTTTGTTTCATCTGCGTTGGTACCAGCCCAAATCATACTCATTCCTGCTTCCTCCATCATCGGGCTAATCTTTTTATTTGCTTCCAGCCAAGCTGCAAATCCTTTGTTTATCTTAACAGAGCCAAGAATTTTCATTGGAATGTCCTATTTGTTTTGTTTACATTCGATTAGCATAAAGGTCTTTTCTTACATGAACTCGATGAAGTCAAGGCACAGAAGCTATTGAATAAATATATATAAATTCAAATATCCCCCATTTTCAGCCTCTGATACAGTTTGGTGGTTCGTTAAGATAGATTATCGAACCCATAAAAATGTTGCCTGCAGTGGTTGATATAGGAGTCAAGCATTAGCAAGGGTTACGAAAGATTCAACGGGAAATGGCTACTTTTTCATGCCGGTACCATTTACTTCAATGTATATTTTTGCCGAAAGTATACATTTGTCAAATCCAGCAACCTCAGTGACTATCTGATCTGCAGGGGATCCAACTGATCAGCACTCAAAACAGACCCTGATTGTTACCAGATTTACTATATGATAAATATTATTTTTATTATAAATGCTTTACAAGACTACAGAGGCTATGGAAGGAAGGTTAAATCTTGAGAGCATCGGATTAGAATTCCGATGCATCAGTTGGTGAAAATCAAAGGGTAAGGCACAGACTTAGTGGAAGAAGGGATTCAATGGTTTGGATCCCGTAGCGGGAATATTTTATTTAACGAAGTACCTCTAGCTAAATCGTTCTGGTCTAAAGTAGCCAACAGATGTTGCTTTGAAGTACTTGAAAGGAACTCCAAGTGATTGAATTTTCTCTACACATTGATCAGAGATTTTTCCGTAAACTTCTATCGAAAACTCATTAGCAATTTCTCCATGCTTTTCAACATAATCTTGAACAGGGGGGTTGTCAGCGTGGGCAATGAAATCATCACTAGATCGATAAATTTCTGTCCAAACAAATTTGTGATCATCATCTGGATCGGCATCAAAGCTGTGAAACAACATTCCTGGTTCGGATTTTTCAACTGCTACATCTGCAGCAGCAGCTATTTTTAAGTAGTCTTCTACACAGCCCTTTTTCACAGTTATACGAGCTAAAAGCACAAAGGGATTTTGACTGATATTTGTTGTCATCTTGACTCACTTTGAAAAGGTCAGGGATTAACTACAGATCAAAATCAACCTCTAATTAATAGTCAGAGAATAAACAAGTTTAGGTTTTTGAGCCTGAACTCTGAGACCGTCGGATTGTGAATCCGGTGGTCTAAAGTTTTTGCTTATATTGCAAAGAAATATTTTGAGTTTTTTTTGACTAACTAATAGGTTATTCATTTATCAATGAATACGCTATTTCACCACCTGTTTTGACATTTCTACCCGTATTTTTTGATTGCACTAAGTAAAGCGGCAATAAATTAGTTGCCAATTTTGTTTCACAATATGGAGATTTCAATGAAGTTATTAATGAATTTTAATTTAGTTGCTCTCACTGTCCTGATTACATCTGGCATAGCTTTCGGAGGTGGCCATCTCAAAGGTTGGGAAACTGTTGGAATACAATTTCCTATTTCATCTGAGACGAAAGAAGGAGAAAGTGGTAGTGTTTTATATGTTGTTTCCAACGATATTTGGGACTATTCGAATGCACCTGAGGGCATGCCAAGAGTAGTGAAAGCTACTTGCCGCAATATCATTGTCAACGATTCGAGCGGTGCGTTGGTTGGAGGTCAGTTTATTTGTGACTCAGTAGATCCCAATGGCGACGTGCAGATTTACGCTGGTTCTTTAGCCAGCGACGGCTCTTATGACGTCAACTTGACTCAAGGTACAGGCAAATACGCTGAATATGTAGGCGTGAAATTAACTGGAAATTTTGTTGGACAAGTTGTCAGTGGCGAAGGTGTCTACCATGTTAAGCCCGTTGAATAACTAACTTAAAAAAATTGCTCTCGGGATCCAATTCTGTTGGATCCCACCTTCCCCTCTTAATGCCCCATCGACTAATTCCCACTAACTGATGTATCGGATTATGAATCCGATAGATTGATCAGGGTTAATGCAGATTTTTACTGGGATAGAGTGCAGTCAAGACCAGCTGATCACGGGAATAATCGCAAAAAAGTCGTAATCCTTTTTTAAATCACAACATTGACAGTCAATTACTAGCAAAACCTAATATTACGTTTTGTTATATGAATTCACTTGTGGTGGGAACAAACAGGTTGGCTTTTGTCTAACTCTTAGCCTTGTTGTGCTGGCCTTTGCAGAGGGCTATATTCATAGCCATCAACATTGAAAAGCTTGGTTAGATACTTGGTGTGGCAATTAACTCTGCTGCCAGTTTTTGATTTGAAGCCAGCCTGCATTTGAGTTGTTTTTGTCTCAGCGATCCGGCTGACGTGAGTACCTGCGTATTTACCCTTGGGTATCTCAGCCCGTACAATATCACCAGTGCGGAACGGATGGATGGGAATCCCTTTAGGTTTGCCCCTGGGGAATCCATAGGCATCCACATTAGAGACCTGCCTTTTCCCATGCCCCATTGCCTTGATTGCTAGTGGCTGAATATGCTGCCAATGCAGCACCATAGGAGTGCTGTCACCAACACAGGCGGCATCTAGCCAGTGCGTCTTTGGGATCTGACGCAGATAGCGGTTAAACTTTGTCAGCCCACCACTGGCAACTTCTACAGGCAACCCTGTTGCTTTTAAACGATTGAGCAAGCTGTAGCGGGTAGAATTGACAGCGGCTGCATCTTTCAGTGGAGCCTTGGCCTGTCGCTGCAGCTTTTGCAGTAAATCTGGCTTATTTGCTAGGAATTTTCCTACAGGACGATTTGTTTTTTTTACATTGCAGGGTCTACAAGACAGCGTCAGGTTGCTGACTCGATCGCTACCACCAATGCTTTTGGGAACAATGTGATCAACCTCTAGGCGAGTATTTTGGGCTCCACAGTAGCCGCAACGGCGATGCCATTTTTCCAGCAGATACTCACGTAGTTCATAGCCATATAGAGTACCCTGTTGGTACTCCACACCTGATATCTCTGGGTTTTGCAGCTTTTGCGTATCAAAGCGAACGAGCTCCTGGGAGATTGCCGTAATGGGCAGATAGCGCCGTAGGCGATGTACCCAGGTCATAATGACTTCGATACGATGCTGCAGTGATGGCGCAAGCCACTTACCTAGCTGGTTTACCTCACCAACATTATTGAGAACAGGAGGCCCTGTACGCTTGCGGTTTAGCCAACGGGCTGGCCGGTAGCGGGTTTTTCTGTTGCGCCTACCGCTACGCAAGGATCGGCGGCTTTCTAGTGCATTCTTGATTAACTGACCACGATGCTGGATCTCAGCAGCCCAGACAACCTCACCTGTGGTTTCCGTAACAACAGCAAGGCCTGTGGTTTTACTACCTGGATCTATTTTAAGCCGCACAGGTCGTGGGCTTGCGGTGGGATATGATTGCTTGAGGATGATGGTAAATGGGTATCGACGCAACACGGCTGCCTTACCACTGGATAGCAGCAAGCGAGCTCGCCTTGGTGTGCAGGGAGCCAAGGCTAGACGGTCTGCATCAACAACCATTACTCGTGACATTTGGTTAGCCTTAAAGCTAGCGATCAGGCGCAACTCCCAAGGGAGTATTGCCGTCACGTAAAGTATGCCTCGACAATGTTATCGCCGCTTGTCACGCCGTACGCACTGAGCATCCTCCAAAGTCTCTGTTTAACGTAACGGCCATAGAGCTACAGGCTGGCACGCACCCGTAGGTATGATCACGACAATAACGTAGTTCTCAAAGAACTTAGTCTGGTTGTAGCTGCGGAAAAATCCGCACTTGTTTTACGAGAATCTGCCCGACACTCTCATTCTTTTGAGAGAAATTTACCTTCTAGCCCAGTATATACCTGAGATAGCGCCGTATCTCCCGGCAGATCCCCGTAAACAAGTGCAGGCTACAACTGCGTCTGTTGAATTATTTGAAGTGCTGCCCCCGGCAGATCCCCGTAAACAAGTGGATCCCCCCACCTCCAATTGGGCAGCCAAATATAACGCCACTAGATGCCGTTGTAAACGGCCAAGCTTTGCGGTAGTGTCCGATAAGTTTTGCGGCATACCCAGTACAGCACGGCCCCCCCCACAGGTACTACTGTTGACCGGTGGTTGTGGATGCCGGGTACCCGCAAAAGGCCCCCATACCCATGCCTGATAAATATGGGCACCACACAAAAATTTTTTAAAAATTTTGAGCAAATGAGATGACTAGATTTAGATCATTAGGAAAGTTTTTTCTTTTTTGGATCTGTCTCATGTTAATTGTTGTAGTAAATAATGTGTTTATTGGTGCATTGGCACAATTTAACATTCCAAAGGCTACTACAATGACCTATGTCTATGCTTACATTCATGTTTTTATTACTAGTCTCTGCGGAGTAGTATTGGCAAAAATCTTTTACTGGAACAATAGTAAGTAATTTTAATCACCCTCACCTCAATCTAAACAAGGATATTTATTGAGCAGCAATATTTGACCAAATGATTTAGCCCAGATCCTGCAGGTGTGCCAGAAGACGTGCCAAGATGGCTCAGGAACCACCATAAACACGGCAGGAGGCCCCACCATGTATTCCCTTACTGAGACAACTCGCCGGCTACATATCGGCAAACGCCGACTCTATCAATTGCTTGAAAGCGAAGGTATCACGCCTACACTCAAAAGTGGCCACAAGCTACTCACTGAAGCTGACTTTCAACACATCTCAAAAACACTGCAACACGGATCAGAGCCAGCTCATAAGTCGGGTCAGGTCAGGCTTGACACAGCCCATGATACGGTTCAACACCATGCTGGCACTGCTCATGACACGGAGCAACACGTATCGGATACGGCTCATAACACGCCTCCACTCTTGCTAGATAGGATGTCCAGTGAGATTGAGCACTTGAGGCAACTGCTGGCAAATGAGCAGGAAGAACGGCGTGCTGAGCGTCAAGAGCGTGAAAACTACCAGCAAATGGTGATGGTGCTGCAAGGTGATATGAAGCAGCTGCGTCAACAGCTATTGGAAACACCAACGCCATCAACTTTTAGTGTGTCAAATTCAGCAACAGAGCAAACTACACCCAGACCGGATGCACCTGTAGACTTCACAGGAGAAGCAACACCACAGCCTGAAGCAGTTGTTGGCAATAACAGTTGGGGGAATAGACTGACAGCCTTTGGCCTTATCGGCACCACAGTAGTTGTAATTGCCTTTTTCATAGCCATCAATAACCCAGATTTGGTCTTGATCAAGGCCATCACAAGTCTCTGGCAGTGATGTGCCTCTAAACTCTTAGTGGTACAGACTGAAAACTACTGGGCATCGATATACAACCAATTAGATAACCTTCATCACCACCAAATACGCAAAAGTTGATGATGCACAATTATATGAAAAAAAGTTTGAACAGTTAGGCCGCATAGTGATCCCCGTTAACACGTTTTTGGCCAGCTAATTCAATTTGAAGACGTGGACAAGCCTGATCATATAAGATAATCTCTGTTTGAGGTTGGGTCACCAGCACCAGGAGATATCAATGGTTACAAACCAAATGATGAAACGTGAGCCACGCAGCTTTACCATTCGCAAAGATGTGCTGGCCCAATTTGATATACAGTTTCCGGCTGGCGAAAGAAGTAGATGTGTGGAACGTCTGTTGATGGATAGCTTACAGCAAGGGCCTCTCAACATGCTTGAGGATGATGCGCCTACTGCTACTTTATCGAGAGAAGGATTTAACCGTTTCTAGGCACTAGAAACAGCAAACCCCAGCATCCCTAAAGATTGGCGTCTGGAAGGGAATACCGGGGCTTAACAAACGATAACAACCTTTGTGGAAAGGTCATCTCGGCAATGGTGGTTTGGCACCTGGTCTTAACGATACCAAAAGCGTGCCTCAGCCTCAAGCACAGTTTTCATTAGAATGCTGTCAGCAGGTAGCCTCACCAAATCATTGCCGTCCTCGATCACTCCACATTGGTTGTTGTCTCATAATCAAATGAGGCAAGATGCCACAGTCCAATCATGATGATTATAGCAGCAAAATACCGAATGAGGATTTGCTAGCTGTACTGCTAGATCATGCTGATTACAGCAACTTCCGCAAGGTTGGCAATGATGATTACCGTGATCCTCAAGAGAAAAATTCTAGTTTATCCTTGAGCTCAAAAGGTTGCTTTGATCACAAGACCGGTGAAAGCAGTAGCCTGTTTAATCTTGCCAAACAGAGAGATTTGCTCAAGGAGGCAAGGCACAAGGCTGGTCTGTCTTCAACTACTCCCCAAAGTGACCAGTATAAAACTGATACAAGCCAATTAGCTGGTGAACTCTGGAGCAAAGCTCACGCAACTGCTGAAGCAGCCCACCATATCCGCGATTATTTAACAGAACATCGCAATATCCCAGCAGACAACTACCAAGATTTAATTGATTCAGGGCATCTGCGCTGGAGTCTTGGCTACGAAGAATATCCCCCGGCACTGGTTTATCCCTTTCACTATGTTGAGGACAATCACTCAATTAGGGATAAGATCCGTAAAATCCATGTCACCAGAAAAGAGCCTTACAGAAACAAACGTAAACGTGCTCTAGGTAGTGATGGCCATCTAACTATTCTGCCACCACTCACATCCACATCAACAAGCGGATATTTAGCAATGGAAGGCCTAGAGGATGCCCTGAGCGTCAGAGGCAAACATCCTGACAAGACCATTGTGGTAGCTAGTAGTAAGGTTAATTTTGAACACCTTGAACGCTTACTTAAATCAGAAGACCAACTACTAATTATTGCTGATAATGATGGTGAAAAGAAACCAGATAGTGGACAAAAAAGTGGGCAAAAAAGTGGGCAAGTCGTTGCTGCTGAAGTCTGCCAAACTCTCAGGCAAAAAGGTGTTGATGCCAAGGCAATCATGCCACCTGAGCCCAAAGATGATGCTAATCAAGCACTGCAGGAAGGCAAGCTAGACCAATGGTTGGAATCACTAGTTGATGTGCCGCCAGCACCCATAATACAAAGCACTGATTTTGATATTGAGTCAGTTAAGGGTGAGCAGATTCCCACGTTACCCAAGGGTATTTTACCTTCAGATTTAGAGGACTACCTCCAGTTAGTAGCTGAATCTCTGACTTTAAATTATGAGGCAGCGTTTTGTGAGTTTCTTGTAAATGCCTCCATTGCAATCGGTGGCCACAAACAAATAGTAATCGAGGTGAATTGGCAGGAAAAAGCAGTTCTATGGTTAGCCAGTATTGGCAAAAGTGGTATGGGGAAGACCCCACTCAGCCGCGAGTGTGGTAGTAAGTGTTTAGAAGAACAGCAAAAGGAATGGCAT